>Ga0307515_10006620_pt1 | contig 23110 bp, 12 predicted proteins | sample 17_EM_MG_FD_194513 | JGI IMG/M metagenome (GOLD analysis project Ga0307515, IMG submission 194513) | Populus trichocarpa ectomycorrhiza microbial communities from riparian zone in the Pacific Northwest, United States - 17_EM | ecosystem: Host-associated > Plants > Roots > Unclassified | place... | reverse complement strand
AAATAGCTTTACAAAGTCTCAGGTCATCATTCTATATTTTAGTTGCATCACCATGGTTTTAGGGTGGGGGGAGCCTGTTGCCATGGCCCAAACGGTCCGGTAATCGAAAGTTACGATCCAAGGGATACCTTTGCCGATGCTACATGCACGTCTGTACTTAGCAACGTCGACGGCACACAACGACCGAGCTAACACTACTAACTCCGTTTCATATCTGGTTGTTGCCCTTCCGAATCAATCCGAAGTAGAAGTAGTGTATAGTCAATTCAGCTAAGGCGAAAACACGCTAGAATTCAGGGGAAACGGGCACTGCCATACTATAGATAGAGTGAATGCAGTATGATTAAACTAAATAAATAAACACGCTGGAATACGATCTGAAACATTTGGATTAAGGTTAGAAGGGCATTGAATCAATAATAATAGCATATGGATGGTGAAGGGAGTTTTATATAAGGTCAAGGTGTAATATCTATGGTTCTGCCAGGAATTTCTGAGCATGAAGCCATGCAAGAATGATTCTCAGCTGCGCAAGGTACACATGATATGAGGGACGTTGCCCTCCCAATCCGACATATCTCATCGTATTGTCACGAATCACTGACTCACTACCATCATCGTATAACCATATCGCATTTCTATTCCGAATTTTTAGGTGCTGCAATCAAATTGACTCTTCGTATCTAACTCAACCCGCTGATCATCTACGCAGCAGGAGGATGGTGGCTGGATATATCCAGGGTGTTCCGTACTCTATACGATAGACTTATTTGTTTAATTTTTGCCATTTATCATCAAGCTTCTTCGTCAGGCACCAGCTATATCCAATTCCACATTGTTCATACGTTATTAAACAGCTATCACACCAAGAGCCACATACGTTACGCTTGGTGCGATAACCCTCAACCTCATAAAATTCAGGAGCTCCCTGCATTGCCCGGCCCTCTAGTAGAAGTTGCGAGAGTTCGGGAATGAATGAAAGGGACCTCCAAGACATGTTGCTTTTGGTCTTCCTAGTTGTCATTCCCGAGCAACTGCTGTATTGAGATGAACAACGAACACCAGCCATCAATTCTCTAGTTCACAGCCTGAGAAATATCATTTGAGGTGAGTTCACTGGCCAAGGATAGACACCGCCCTGTATTTTTGGCGGGCTCCCGATCTGTCTCAGCCATAGCTTGATCTTCTACACACCTCGTTCCGATATTAACTATCCATTCCGACACTACGCTTGTTTCCGAGAATCGTTGAGTAGTACGCATCTACGCATCCGCAGCCGGTGTTGGTTCGTTCTCCGAAGTAGTCATCGAGTGCCCGTGTGAAAGCAAAATCGGTCTTAGACAGTCGTTCCCCCCACAAATCGCATCAGTCGCCTCTGTAACGGAGCAGGGAAAACGAAAAGGCAAAAAAAACGCAAGGCTGGGAAATTAAAACTCAAACCAATGAAAATTCCCGTGACAAATTACCCTTAATCTGTTGCTATAGTACTTAGGGGAGAACCATGTGTATATTCTATAATACAGTGATGAGAAGGAGAGAAGGAGAAAGACTCGATTTATATACAGAGAATTATGAGAGAAAACTTTGATGCTTCGCCACTCTTGAGTCACTCGCCACTCTGAGTCACTTGCCACTGGATATGGAACATTATCTTGATATTGACAGGATCGAGTGAGAGTTCGTGTTAGGCTTTTGAAGAGTACTTGCACCCAGTCCGTTTGCAGGGACCGTTATAACGACACTAAGTGAAACCTCTTCCTCTCTCTTCCATCCTCTGAGCGCTCTTTTTGAGTTCAAGGTATCTTGCCCGTTTTCCAGCCATTTTCGACCGTTATTGCAGTGTCAGATTCGTTGTGGTTCAGCAAGAAATTGTCGTTTCGTCGTTTCCAACGTTTCGGCTACAATGTTGCGATTAAGATTTGGGGTAAGAACCAACAAGGGATGCGGGGTAGGTCGATGGTGCTAACCCAGAATGTTAGCCTTGTACAACTACACTCTGGTTTTATAGTCTATATTTCCTCAAGATGGTACATACCAGACCAATATCAGAAACACTCTCCAAACGATCGACCGATGGAAACGCAAATACAGGTCTTACCACAGGAGAAACTGCAGGGCTGGTTGTGGGAATCATCGGTGTCGTAATTGCTGCTCTGACCGCGTTGAAAGGATAGAAATGTTAGAAGTCAAGAAAAGTGGTACTGGTCTCACTTACAATCACGAATGGAATTCTTATGGATTGAGTTTCCTAGGAGCATGCGAACCCAGTTGTTGTCCCACAGGTTTACGCTCCTTCGCCTACTACTACTGCTGTATAAACAACATTTATTACTTCGTACCGCCGACGACGTCACTTCCACCGCCCGAAATTCCTGTTTCACCAACTCACAATATTCCAGTCTCTCACGGACATGACATCCCACTGCAATCAATTACACCCCAACTACATGGCAATTACCCCCCCAATCTTAGGTTGAGTTAATCGATAGTACTGAGAGTTGGTATTGGATACCGCTTAGCGAGCGTTGTGCAAATTTTTAGGCGTTGGATGTGGGGGTTCATTTTGGCTTCTTTGGAAATGTGCACTTGTGTACTGAACTTAACGAATAACGAAAAGTAAATTGCTGCTATCTTATAAAGTTGGTGTTTTCTATCTACGTTTTGCTGTATAATTTAACTATTTTCTACAGCTCATCTCCGCTGTAACTTGTGATGTTACTTCATTCATTCCCGCCTGGTTAGCTTTGGTAAACTGGTAAACCTCTACTAGAGATAATTGTTTAGTGTGATTATAGAAAGGTTTTAAAAGTCTTCCGTAAGACCTATTCTTATACCAATATTCCCCCGCACATCACCACTAGCACACTAGCAACCAAACGTGTGAAAGAAAGATCTGCTTGTGCCTACATACCATTCTGGGCCTCGTGAAATGCGCTGCAGTATACCTTATGAATCTCAAAGAACAAATCCCACGTAGACTATCTTACCTGCACCGTATAGTCCAATCTCAGTACAACGGAGGTGATGTGTGGTAGTGCCTACAACTTAACAAAGGGTCAAAAATATTGCGCCTATTGCCTTATTGACTATCAAATTGCCATCCGTCCATCATTCATCAACCAAAATATGTATATCATGCACAACGGTAGGTATGCCAACACTAGCTCGTAGATCCATCTACGAAAGTAGCCGTCGGGAGCGACAGGTGAAACTCACTAGCGTCGTTCAGCCCCGCTGCGAGACAAATTTTTTGCGACCCTTCCACCTACCAATAGCTACAGATTGCAAGATATACATAGACCTTACTGGTCGGAAAAGTTGCAAGAAAATTATAACGGCGAATGGCTCTATTGACAGCTGCATAAACCACCCACACTTCGATGCTTGCCTGGCCATTTGTGGACTAGCACAGTACCATTTGAGTCTAGCTTTTGCATTCAGTCCGCCTGGTATGCGTACCCTTGTCTGACTGCAGTCTGAAGCTTTGCATCATTGGTTGAATCTTTATACCCGAAAGCTCGTTTCGCTAACTCCTTCGAGAAACCTTCAAACTACGTGTATAATTGATGATGAGATGTCATGTCCGGTGCACCTCAACACAGCACATTATAAAATCTAAGCCTCCGCCTTCCTACCCTCCCTTCGTAATATCTTTCAGTTTGAAATACCCCGGATCGCCAAGCGATCTCACTTGCCGACCGACACCGGCTCTCGCACAGGTCAACCAAGAACCCGGCACTTCCCCGTGTCAATCAGCTGGTATTACGATAGATTACGATCTGATGGTGAGCACTTTATCTTTCTAGCGCAGCCTAATCAAGCTGAATGCGTTAGGCTGTCGCAACACGTTCTCAGTCTCCAATCTCGCACGCATTGGAAAAACGATCCATCCAAGGTCTCACTGCAGGAGAAATTGCCGGCCTTTTGGTGGGAATCATTGGTCTCATTCTTACAGTATTGGCTCTGTTCAAAAGATGGGAATGTTCGAAGTCGAGAAGAGTCAGTAACACTCTCAGCATCCAAAACTACTAGATAACGATATGCTTATAGTTTTTCCCTCCCAGGACCGAACTGACACACAAGTTGATCCGTTTTTACCTCCAGCAATCACACATATCGTTTATCTTTCCATACCGACACCATCGCATCCGCGTCCAATCCCTCCTAGGAATGTCATCCCACTGCAATCAATCGCTTCTCCGCCTGAGGGACCGGTACTTCAGCCGTACGAGCCGGTAAACCAGTCAGTCTCGCCATTGCTGTCCCGTGCCGATCATAGACCGCCCTCAACTTTGCCTGATCCTGCCGAAAGTTGATCAACAGCGGGAGTGTTTTTTAGGCAGTATATGTTCTGGCGTCCAAGGGTTTATCATGGTCTCTTATGTTGATATTGGGTGTATATGGATTTAACGAATTATGATGAGAGGTTTTCAAATTTACATTTTGTTATCTTGTAGAGACCTTCACAACATGGTACGCGACAAAAGTCTTGGCGAAACAGAAACAGCGCGATAAGTCGACAACAACGATAGCAATTAAAAAACGGATGGCGGCAATCGATTCTGGACGCCGAATTGACCCCGGAGCGAGCGTCCCAGCACCGGCGAGACCACAGGGGGAGGGCGCGCACAAGGATCCACGCGAAGTCTTGGCAAAACACGAACAACCCGACGCGTCGACAAATGAGCAAGCGACGACGAGGACTACCCTAGAAATGTGGCTTGCCTCACAGAAACAATGAGTGAAGCCAGAGGGAGCGAGAGGAGCGTCCTGGACACGGGAGAAGCGGGAGATAGGAGGAGAGACTCGCCTCTGGATGTGGCGATGGAGATGACGACAGCGGCGACACCCACTGCCACGGGCGAAACCATAACTGAGCCGATGGAGAAAAGCGGGAATGGAAAGCGGAGAAGGAGGAGCGAGGCCCTGGCGGCCTGTAGCGATTGGAGGAGCCGCATGCAGAGAACAATGCGACAGCAGGCGCAGGAGCTAACGCAGCTGCACCAAACTGTTCGACACCTAACAAACTTGGTGCAGGCGCAGGAAGCCCCCGAAGAGGCACAGTCGTTGGGAATGAGGACGTGGATGCAACAGAGTGGGCAGAAGCGGGACGCCCGCCACGAGGACGACAAGGTGTGGGGTATGGGTATCACAAATATGCTCGCAAAGGTCATGAAAGGAGTAGCACCAGGCCAGGAAGCGAGAGAGAAAGAAAGAGACAAGACTGCGGAGATGGATGGCGGGGGGCTAGAGGCCTTGCAACATGCAGACACAACGCAGGAAGGAGGACCAGAGAAGCGCCAACAGCTGCAGCAGCAACCGAAGCCCAGACTGCGGCTCAAATTGCAGCCGAAATTGCGGCATGGACCCAAGCAAAAGCCAAAGTCAGCACCCACACCTGCGACAGGGTGGGAGACAGTCCCACCCCAAACGCAGAGTCAGAGGGCACCCATTGGCTCAGGCGGGTCGAGCACGGCAGAGAGACACCTGATTATAAAGAGAGGAGAGAGTGTACCGCTCCCGGGCCCGGCTCCGACTTCCGCCCCGAGCATGGCAGATAGACGGCTGATTTTGAGGAGGGATGAGAGCATCCCCCTACCCGAAAAGATGGATGAGGAAATCGCGTCAGCAGTCAACAGAGCACTGTGCCAGCAGCTGGCCCTGGCACATGGCCGGATCATGAACGCGAGAAGGAATGCGAAGGGCACAATCATAACCGCAATCACACACCAAAACGCAACTGCAGAGATAGCTCTCCGGTACCGAGATATGATTATTATGGCAGCCAGATCAGTGGACAAGGGAATCATCGACGTACAAGGAAACGAATCTTGGGAAAGACTGGAAATCCACACCGTCCCGCTAGTGAGATACATAGGTGAGGGCACCGAAGGACTACAAAAAATGAGGGAGGAGATTCAGGCAGACAACGAGGGAGTGGCAATTCCTGCTCAAGTGCGATGGCTATCAAACCCCCGAATCATCAGGGAGAGAGAGCAGAGAGGAGAAATCAAGGCATCATCGGTGGTCTTCATTGTGAGGGGGAAGAAGGTGGCACAGAGAGTAGTGAGCAATGGTGAAATTGCTGCAGGAGTACGATACAAAGTCGAAGCATACACGAATGCGGGCCCCGACAGCCTCTGCGGGCACTGGTGTTGATGGGGCCAGATCGAGAGCGAGTGCAGCCACCACCAACCGAAGTGCGGATACTGCGCCGGACCACACCGATCGAGCGAGCACAAGTCCAACATGGTCGGGTGCGCATCACAACATAGGACAGTATGCAGCCCCACCCAAGTAAGATGCCCGAACTGCAATGGGAATCATATTGCATTCAACGGAAAGTGTCCTAAGAAAATAGAGGTCATCACAATGGCCCGACAGAGCAGGAGAGTGCAACCCAATGGATGAGAGACGAGGGAGGTAACGGGGGCCAATAGAGTAGCGTTCGGCACCAGGCAGGCTAGGAATTCAAGGAACGGAGAAGGGGAGCCGATGGCCGAAGAAGAGGAAGGCAGTACCGGGGAGATGGAGATGGAGGGGGCCGAGGTGGAGAAAGACGTGACCATGATCGCGACCACTGAAGAGATCAAAATGGGAGCCGCCGCATCCAATGATTAGAGCAATCCAGCACAATTGCGCCAGGTCTTACAGGTGGACCATGGCAGCGCTGGAGACGGGAGTGGATCGAAAGGCAGATTTAGTACTTTTGCAGGAGCCGCTGGGGGACAAAGGGAGAATCGGAATCAGCCACACGGCATATGGAATTAGAAAACGAAAGACAGTTTGGACGGCGGTGCCCTAGGGAAGTGGCCATGCAACTGATGAATGGACAGACCTAAGCAGTGGCGCGAATGACAATGTCATAGTGACTGATGTAAACAGATGGGGAGAAAAGATGACGAGGATCATCAATGTTTACAACCAAAGAGATGTACAGACAGGAGAGAGATAGGCGGGGAAGCTAAACTGGCACAGAGCCATCCTACAGGGAGGTGGCACACTGATCGCGGGCGACATGAATGCACACAGCTGAAGGTAAGACCCGAGATGCAGGGAGCAACGCGATGCGACAATGTAGGAAGATATCATAGACGAGTACGAGCTAGAGATTGGAAATGACGACTGGCCCACTCGCCACTGGGCGAGAAACAGCGAAGAAGGCGAATGGACCATAGACCTGACTCTGGCCACCCGACCGATTACGCAATGGACCATACTGGATGGGAGCCACGCTACAGGCTCCGACCACGAGGTTATCCAGTGGGAGTTTAACTTCGACAAACAGGAGGAGGCCGACCACGTGCAAGTCATAGGATGGAACCTGGCCGCCATGTCAAAAGAGGATGAGGAAGCAGCAGAGAAACTTTGGAAAGAGCTGGAGAGAGAATAAGCCCATCTAGGAGAGGAATGTACAGGAGACGATGTCGAGCGAGAGGCCGAATTGTGTCAAGCAACACTGGGCAAAGTTCTAGATGCCAAAGCGAAGAAAATAAGAATCTGCGCTCAATTGAAGAGGTGGTGGAACGGCGAGATCAAGGAGAGGAGAAGCGCACTGGGGAGAGAAAAGAGAAGGGGAAGGAGGTCAGAGGGGGCAGGACACGCGAAAGCAGAACTGCAGAGGTCAATTCGACAGTCCATGAGCCGGAAGTGGGATGACTACTTGCAGAACGTTACGGGGGGCGAGGTCTGGAGGGCAGCGAAGTTCACCAACCCTCAAGCGGGAGCCACCGTGGAAGAGCTGACCGACATAGAGTGGAAGCAAGCAAATACCATTGCCGAAAAGGAGGAAATGCTCAGAGGAGAGTCTTTCCCGCTCAATGACGGATACCAGTACTGCGAACTACCTCCAGCAGGCCAGGCCCACGAAGGCATAACTGAGCACTCAGTCGAACGAGCTGTGTTTTCGGAATCGGTTAACAAGGCCCCAGGCCCAGACAAGCTGTCATTCGGAGCCATACGGCTACTCTGGAAGTGGAACAGAACGAGAATTGTAGGCCTAACGAAGGCAGCAGTCCAAACGGGTCGTCACCCAGCCATCTGGAAACGTGCGAGTGAGGTGGTGATGTGAAAACCGGGAAAGGAGGATTATATGAAGCTGGAGTCATACCAAACGATCTCCCTGCTCAGTTGCACGGGGAAAGTTGTTGAGAAAGTAGTCGCAGAGCTGCTATCCGACGAGGCCGAGAGAAGAGCTCTGCGAAGCGACGGCCAATTTGGTTGCATAACGGAAAGGTTGGCCATAGACGCTGCAGCCATCATGGTCGACAGAGCGCACGCCGCGTTGAAGGAGAAAAACATCACAGGTGTCCTCCTGATGGACATCAAGGCAGCTTTCCCAAGCGTAGCGAGAGGAAGGCTGATCCATGCAATGAAGGCCAAGAAGATAGATGGAGATCTCATACGATGGACCGAGAGCTTTCTCTCACAAAGGATGGTGGAGATGGTAATTGAATCCAATGAATTGCAGAGTCACCCCGTGGAGGAAGGTGTCCCGCAAGGCTCACCAATATCCCCGATTCTCTTTGCGATACACATTGCTGGACTTATCAAGTGGGGGGAAGAGATAGTCAAAGCCGAAGCCCTCTGCTACGTAGTTGACCTCGGATGGGTGGCAACCGGGAAGGACGTGAACCAAGTGGCCCAAAAACTTGAAGCCTGCGCAGCAGTGAGCATCGAGTGGGCCAGCAGATAAGATCTCCAGTTCGACACTGCAAAGATGGAGGAAGCACTTTTCACATGCAGGAAAGGCCACAAGAAGCATCTCCGGCCGAAACTCACTACCAAAATCAAGGTAGGAAACGGTTTCGTCAGATTCAATAAAGGGGCGACGCAATGACCAGGAGTCTGGATGGACGCCCACCTGAGGTTCAAAGAGCACCACAACAGATGCATGAAGAAGACCAGGGCAGCAGAAGCCCGACTGCGCACACTCACAAGGATGCACGGAATCGTCCCAGAGCGAGAAAGTGCTGTCCAGATAGCCTGCGTGCAAGCCGTCGCACTGTATGGATGCAAACTCTGGTGGGACCGGCGAGAGATTAGCAGACGACAGGATCATCAACTCCTGCATATCTGGCAAGCTAGATCAACCCTGTGCGCCCTCCCCACGACGCCAATGGGAGCACCTATGGGAGAGTCAGGGCTCACACCCGTGCGAGTAGCCCTGGACGGCAAGCAGCAACGATTCACAGCGAGGCTCGCAAGCGCGTGCGAAGGCTCCAAACTGAAGGCGGTGCACCACCACCCCACATCTGGGGCACCGATATGCAGAGTTATCACAAAGCAGCACGAGCAAGGCTGGGAAGTGGAGACCATGCACTGGCCCAACCCTGATGAAGAGCCGGCTATCATGATGGTCATACTGAGCGAAGACACAGCGGCTAAGAGAGAGGCGATCTGCTGGGCGAGAGAAAGAGAGGCCAAAGTGGCCGCAGGGGTCTGGATGTGGTGGACGGACGGGTAGCGATCGGATGACGGCAGAGTGGGAGCCGCCGCAGTGTGCAAGCACGGAGACCGCTGGAAAGCCTTCCGCAGCCACCTAAGTACCGGAAGAATGGAGGTCCATGATGCAGAGCTGTGGGCAATCGGACTCGCTCCCCAGAAGTCAGTGAGGAAGAGGGACACACTGCAGACACACGGAGTGACAAAGGTAGCCATCTGCAGCGACTCGCAAGCGGCCATTCGACGAACGGCGCACCTGGAACCGGGGCCAGCGCAGCCTCTGGCTAGGTGGATCAACTGGAGCGCAAAGACTCTTCGCGAAGCCAGCATAGACACAGAAATCCGATGGGTCCCAGGACACACTGGAATCCCCGGAAATGAGGAAGCAGATTGCCAAGCGAATCTAGCGAGAGAGGGCGGCAGATCAGGCACAGTGCGAGAGCGAGTATACACCTTGGCAGCGGACAGGACAAGACGAATCTCAGAAGCCAATACGGCGGCAAAGGCTGAATGGGAGGCTGACAAATGCAGCAAACATTACGGCTACAGACTAAAAGGCAAAGCTGGGAGCAAGAGAGCCATCCCAACGAATAGTGCGAAATCACTGGCAGCCAGGTTCTAATGACTGAAATCCGGACATGCGCCAGTGGGAACATACCTAAAACGGATCGGACTCCGAGACGACGAAAAATCCTGGTGGTGCGGCGGCGGATGCAGGATGGTAACCCAGACGCGGGAGCATCTTTTCCGCCACTGCAGCCGATGGAGAGACCAGCAGAAGACGCTCTGGCAAGGAGTGGGGAAAGCTACGGGATGGAGAGCGGGCAGATGCCGACACGTGCAGGTCTCCGAGCTGCTCTCCATGGAGAAGTGTGACAAAGCGGTGATGGACTTCCTGGTGGCTACTGACGTCGAGAAGTTCCCGCCGAAACGTGCGGAGCAGGAGGAGGAGTCAGAGCTGGCGGGCTCTCCCTGATTTCATCACATTTCCATTGTGGTTTATATAGATCATCAGATGCTTTGCTTTTCTTTCATTTGTCAGAAGGGGACGATGGGTAGTGGGAGCGGAGCTCCGCCATCTAGCCGGCTAGCCCGGAGGCGGAGGGGAGTAAGGGGCTGTCATACTCTAAATAGAGTGAATACAGTATGATTAAAACAAAACAAAAGAGACCTTCACAATTTGCAACTTTCTATCAATAGTTCCTAATATGTTTATCTCTCAAGGGTTATTACTAGCTAGTACATCTAGGTTGGGATGTAGTATCTGGCATCGAAAGTCGAGTAGAGTAGCCATCACAAGGGATCGGACGAATGCATCGTTTTGTAGAGTATCCATCAAGATGCTGTTTCTTCTCCAACCACAGCCTGGTGACCCACCTCCAAGCAAGCGGCTGCTCATAGTGACGTGAATATATAATACAAAGTATAGTCGCAGCTGGGCTGATAACTTACTATACAACCAACGTTTACGGATTATGTGATTAGGGACCGTACGAACATAGAAAATATAGTAAGTCGCTACGCCGCCAGGTAATGAAACTAACCAGGTGCCAGGAGTGAAAGTTTTTGGATTTACGGCCTAATTAATTCGAGTCGTGCACTTTTTTCACGACCAAAAATAGTGTTGCTGAGCGAAGGTCTCAATTACCCCAGCCAATACCATGTCGGCAACAATATCCCCCGAACACATATTACCCCAGCGCTCTTGAAGTTCACACGGAGTCGCTGCTAGTCGGTAATGGTAGCGGTAGCGGTGGTAGTGGTGTTGCGATGGTTGGCTGGTGGTATTTTTGCCACGTTGATGTTACTGGCATTTCGCGTTGCACAGGCGACAGAGAGAGGGGTACAGCGGGCGGCAGTCACTTCTAACAACCCATAGCTATCACCACATCATCACCATCATCGAAACATGCATATGAACCTCACAAACCATTGGTTTAAGTACTAAGAACCCAAGCTGCACGCCCAATCCATTGCTTTTTTCATAGAAACAACACCCTCACTCGATCTTTTTCTTTCTTTTTCTCTTAACACATGTCACACTGCACCTCACATCTATGTTTTATGTTTCCCGTCTTTCTTTTTCTGCACATCATAAGACAACTCAACTACCTGTTGCTTCCGATCATTCTGTGCTAGATCGAGCCGCATGATGGGCGTTGGCGGTTAGCCTATCAATCGACCTGGGACACATTACAAATTCAATTGCTCCGCAGCACCGACCATTTATCTCAGACAGGAGCTTAACCTTATCTATGCATACATTGAGGAAGTGCAGCCTTGTTCATGAGCGTGGGGCTGGAACGGGACTAGTGGGTGAAAGTGGTTGGTTGTTGGCAAAACAGCAGTGCTTAATACAATTCTCACGGGTGGATTCTACTTACAAACAGCTGCGGAGAAGGAATGAAAGAAAAGGTATTCATCGTTTCCCCTATCTGCTAACTTGCTCTTCTTCTTCACACTTCGCCTAAACATTCGCCCTCCATATCGTACAATCCCCAACTGTGCTACGCACTGTGTGCAAGAAATCAGCATCAGAATATTTGTGCTGAGTGAAGATACTTGCTGCTACTCGGTTAATTGGGGGAATATGGGTGATCCTTTGAGAGTACGGCTGCGGCTGAATTCGGAATGTGCTAATGTTCAACGGTTCAGGCTCGTGTAACAATGTTCAAGCTGTGCAGTCTATATTTTGTGGAGATGGTACTGCCCAACCAATATCGAAAAGATCCATCCATATAAATGGAAACAAAAGGCTCAGTGCCGGAAAGACGCAGGTCTTGTGGGTATAATTGGGTCCTTCTGACAGCATCGACCGTATTCAAAGGCAGAAATGTTAGAAGTCGAGAAGGTCAGTAATCAACACCTAACTTGACGTATCAACTGCTCCATAGTGTACAAAGAAATTCTTACAGATTGGCTCTACTAGGATCAAGCAGAGACAACCACTGCACAGAACCGCCCACCTCCAGCGACTACACAGATTTTTTACGCTCCTTTCCCACCGCCATCACATCCACCTCCTGTGTCTCCTATGCACGAGATTCCACTACAATTAATTAAATCTCAGCCATACAGCCCGGTGCCTCAGCCATCCTTACTAGTGCCGTTACGTTACCCATACCGCCCGTAGGCCGCACACAAACTTGCCACTCATTTAACTGGGCTCATCCTCTGGTGAGCTAATTGGGGGGATCGTGCTGATTAGCGGAGCTTATGTATATCCGTTGGCTCTATATTCAAGACTTAGTTTTAATCTCGTATTAGGGCGATATTATAGCGATATTGGGTGTCATGAATAATGATGATTGATATTCGGATTCGCTGTAGACTGAGAAACATGTTCGCTTGTACTTAAATACCGTCCTGTCGGAGAACAGGGGCATAATTTGTTCCCAAATCCGATGAGAATTCAAAGTTACCGCCATATACTTAACCATCGGGATGTGTCCGGCTGTCGGAACGCCGGCTACGGTAGTGGTCAAACAACCGGCAGTATCTCTGCATTATGTTCAAAGATGACAGAAAATGGTGTTTGAAATCAAGGTAGGCCTTCTACTAGCGAAATTCAAAATTACTGCTCAACATAATCCTTGCGAGCAAAAGATGGTCAATATCGGTGCGACGATGTGAGGTCGAAGGTGCAAAGGCCATTCGCGTACAGTATAGATACCCTAGCTTTCGACGACAGAATTTTCCATCCTTAGAACGAGTATGTTGACTGGGTATCCCTGTGGTAAGAAACCTAAGAACACTGAACTATATCTCGAGGTTGTGGTGATGGTGATGCTAGTAGTTGTACCAGAGTTGTCAATAGGGGCGGGCATAAGCCCGCAAGCGTCGGACACAACTGCTATACGTCCACCTGCCACAGCTGATTCTTCTGTAATCTGTGAATTGCGATCAACAGGGCGTATGGAATGTGGCAGTGGAAACATGATCAATGCCTAAAAGGACTAGACAGAAAAGCTTTGTACTTAGGTTATAACAAGCAAAGAGCTCTCTTTCTAGAAGTAGGAAATATTCATCATCACGTCATCAGATCACATGCCGAAGAGAATGAGTGACATCCCACGGATGGGATGGAGACTGCCGAACACTAAAGTTTTTTTTTGCAGTTCCCGATCTAATTACTTGGATGGTTTCTGACTCCATTCCCCAACGACCGGAATTTATGCAGTCTCAACAACAATCCATCCACCCACATCCCTCACAACCCATCCCACCACAGCAATCCCACCAACCAATGGCGTAACCACATCCACCCACAACCCATGGCATCCACCCACACCAACCGTCAATCGTGCATTATCCATCCAATTATATGCTAATGTGGGCAGGATGAATAACCGCTCCCCAGCAAAAAAGCGGGGATTGGTACAGTGGCATGTAGGATATCGGAAAGTTCTATCTTTACCCCATGTAATCCAAGCAATGCGTAGAATGACGGATTGGGCGGGAGACTTTTCGTTTGCGAAACACGCTAGCTAGGGTACATCCGCTGCGGCGTTGCAAACTTAAGCCAGTCATTTATATGCCTTGTCAGGACATCAACCTTAAAAGAAATTCTTCCTACTTTCTTATATTGTGTGAGCAATCCATTTATGTATATCAAATTCTCAAGTCGCTTACCTCTATTCTTCTGGTGCTAGATCATCTCAGTCGCACTATCCCACCGATTCCGTCATTCGCAGGCGCATCAATCCCCACCGAACCATATCTAGTGTCAAATACACTCTCTAGACATATACTTCCAAAGGATAGTGTTTGGTAGTCTAGTTCCGCACGTTCTCGAAAAAAGATCCAACGAAGGTCTTACCGGGGGAGAAACTGCAGGCCTCGTTGTAGGCATAGTTGGGGTCCTTCTCACAGCATTGACCGTTTTCAAAGGCTGGGGATGTTGGAAGTCAAGAAGAGTCGGTAATAATCACCCTAACTAGGCTGCATAGTACTGACTGGTTTCACTAGGATCAAACAAACTCAGCCGCCGCTCAGAGTCATCTATCTCCAGTGATCATACAGAACATTCACCTCTACCTACTGACTTCATCCTATCCACGCCCAACCCTTCCCGGACATGACATTCCACTCCGGTCAATTGCATCTCAGCCGCTATCCATGCCACGGTTGTTTTTCCCCTCTCGCCCTGAGGAAAGACCGCCACGTACGGAAATTAGCACTAATCTAGCCAGTTGAAGCAAGTCTTGTAGCGGATTGATCGAAGGCGATTGGCACTGTACCAATCTGGGTGTGTTCATAGAGATGTAGATGCGCCGGCGATGGATATGAGAGTGGAAAAAAGTATTAAGCAAACACACTGTAAGCGGCAAACCGTGTTAATAGCAGAATAAATTCTTGCTGAAGTACAAGATTTATATGCAATGCTGACTGTGTGAAGCACCTGCTTTGAGCTGTGTGGCCGTAAATGGCCGGTTATGGTCCGTTTACTTAATACTTTTTTCCACTTGCTGTGTATTTACATCAACCTAAAGAGTAATGATTGTGATCGATGTTCGAATTACTTTGACCTCTATTTGTATGCATGAGTGATCGCGGGGGACACCTTGGAATCAGTCCGGTTTTTCGCGATGCTGTAAGAAACAGACCCTGCTAGTCGAGGTACCTGATACTGATATACGGATAAGCTGTTACCAAGATAAGAAAAGTATCTAATCGGCAGTGTCTATCGCCACGGATCTGAGGTGATGCCGCGTTCGGGCCGCACGTACACTCGGTATCCGCAAAAGAGCGCAAGACTCAAATAGCACGTGGCACCGACCCAATGACGAGATGTAAGTTCCGGGGTTGTCGGATTATCCCGTGTCCGAATCGAGCCGTTGACATGCATGATACCCCGCAGTTTTTTGCCAGGGTGCTGCACCACGCGATTGGCACTCCTCCGAAAGGAAAAGGGGACGTGGGGCGGGGACGACATCGTGGAAAAAGCAATTTGCGCTTGCCGCCTCGTCAAAAACCCATTTCTGCTAGTCCCCCACGCGACAGCACCTCGGAGCTGCAGAATTTGATTGGCTGCATATCTGTTTGGACAAACGCTCCGCCTCTAAGCTACTGAATTCGTGAGATCTTCGGCGAAAAAGCAAGCGCAAATTACTTTTCTCACGATACAACTGCCAAGAACCAGTAGAAGAAAGGCTTTCATCGCTTCCCACTTCACACTCTGCCTAACCTTCGCCCTTCATATCGTACCATCTCCAACACTGTTCGCCAGAACTGGCGTCGGAATACTTGCGCTAGGAGATACTTGCTGCTAGTCGGTTAAGACGTTAGGTACGGGTGGGAGTCTCGTTCTATGACCCCTGCACGGGTCTAGGAATTAGATGTATAGCTGTGACTCAATCGAATATATACTAACAGCAAACAAATCAGACTTGTATAACTATACACCAACTATGTAGCCTATATTTTCTAGAGATATATGCCAGTCCAGTATCAAAAAGATCCACTGATGGAAACGGAAAGACGAGTTCAGGGCAGGAGAGATCGCAAGTCTTGTTGGTATAAAGCTTATACCAACAAGGCCATAAATGGAGTCCTTCTGACGGCATTGATCGTATTCAAAGGCTGGAAATGTTGGAGTTCTACCAAGGTCGGTACTTATTACACTAACTAGACGTATCGTATTCCAGTCACACGGCCCCGTAAACCAGCCGGCCTACCTTACCAGCCTGTGCCATCCGCGAGCCATCACATACGCAAACGGGTTGAGCATCTACCTGTTTTCATCCTATAGTGAGTTGGCAGAGAGCAGTACGGGTTTGGGTGCTGGTTAGCAAAGGTTGTGTTTGTCTGTTAGCGTTGGATGCAATATTATGGTCACCTATAGCAATATTGAGTCGAATGATGATTAGTGTTCGGATTCGCTGTATCCTTAGGAACAAGTTTAAAATTTAGTACTCTTAATACCTTTGATCATACTCTCCTTGCATATAGAAAACTTACCGTCTCATGCCAGCCTCAAATCATGTTCAGCACGTGAATTTGGACGCCTTCATTGTCAGGCGAAGATTCCTTCCTGGAAATTCCATCAGTATTTGTTATTTGTTATTCTATAGTCCATGACGAAGGACAGGATCACCTAATCGAGGTACGGACAACTCAGCATTGTGTCAGTGGACGTTGATGTTTTTAAGCACTGTTTGCTAGTATCTTTATCAGCCAGGTATCCTCGCCCGATTCCTGTATTGTAGGAATAACAATCACTTGGCCATAAATCTTTTTCTCTCCAAGTAACGCACGAATTTCATGGATAAAATACGTATTGCTGAAGCATGGAGTTTGTCAACCTAGAGTAGAGTAGCTGCTGTATCTAGCATTTCAAGACCACATTAGGGCTTTCTGGCGGGTCTCGAAAGAAAAATTCGAACTGAGAAACTTGTTAGCTTGTACTTAATTACCACCCTGGAGGAAATCTTGGGAACAAGAACATAATTTATTCAAAAATTCGCAATTACTGCGATACACCTAACCCTAGTTTTTTTTGCCTGTGTTGGAATGCCTTGCCTCTCGATCTGATGACCTGCATACTTTTGATACAGTTCATTCGCCAACAACTCGACTGCATGCAGTCAGCTTTTCGATAATGGGAAGGGAAGGAATTTGTATGGTCCCCATTTATATGCCTCGTCAGACCAAGTTTGGGAGAACTTCTTCCCTTTCCTCTTCTATTGTCTACAGAGATCTTTCCGAACATACCCCATATTCGCCGCGTAGCCGCTTGCGTCTATTCTTCCGGCGCCTGATCATTTCAGTTACACAAACACGCCGTTTTCGTACATACTTCACTTACCTCTGATTCAGCACCAACATTACCCTCCGTGGACATATCTTCCTAAAGATGGTCGCCATTCCAATCTCACACGTATCGAAAAAAGGCCCAGCGAAGGTCTCACAGGAGGAGAAACTGCCAGTCTTATAGTGGGCATAATTAGGATCCTACTCACAACATTGACCGTATTCAAAGTTTGGGAATTTTGGAAATCGAGAAGAGTCCACCGCCATTACTGTAACATGGCTTCATAATATTGATTGGTTTAACTAGAATCAAACAGACGCAACCGCAACCGCCGCACATAGCTACTTGCCTCTAGCAATTACACAGAACTTCTACATCTCACTAGTGTCATCAGACTTTCGTCTAGTCCCCCCTGCGCATAACATACCGCTACAACCAATTGCACCGCCGCCGATGTCCATTCCCTACCACCGCGAGGAAACACCGACATGTACCCAAATGGGTCGAACATCTACCTGGCCAGGAAGAGTGACTCCTGTGATGGGTTGATTTACGGAGAATAGTACTGTACTGCTCCGAGTGTGTGTTTGGGTTGATATAGGTGTGCCGGTGATGGATACGACACTGGCTATTTGTATGAACTTACCTAGTAATGATAACCGATGTTTGAATTTGCTTTTCTCTAGTGAACGATATTAATATCTACTGGGTTTTGTCAGTTAATTTCAGGCGAGTTAGTTGTAGATCTGTTCTGTTACTCGGTTACTGAGGTGGAGAATGGTGTGTAGCAATTGCATTCCCTAGTAGTGCACCGGCCATGGCCAGTGACAACAAGTCGCCTCTACTACTCCACGTTTCTCTCTGCTCTGGTGTTGAAAGATATTCTGAAGATTGCTAAAATTAAAGAACACCATCCCCACGAAGCTGCATGTGTTTCAAGAAGTGGCATTCAACGTAGAGGAACTCGTGGTTGTGATGACCCCCAATCAGCGTTGCAACGGGATACAAGATTTGGTTGAACCAGACGCGGGCCTGGAATTCAAATTCCATGAACCTGGGCAAGTAAAGCCGGGTAACCTCAAAGCCGGGGACCTTGGAGACCACGCTTCCGAGAACCCTTCCGAGCACCCTTCCAACAAATGCGTGCGGCACGTCCTTTTGTACGAAGCGTTATTTACACGAAGCGATGAAGTATTTAAATACAGTGTCTCCCTCTCGAGGAAATATTTTCGCCTCTTCCCTTTCACATGTTTTCCACCTTTTGAGCAACCCTCTTTATCTATTCTTCGTTCTGTGAAGATCCGTCGCTTCCTCATTTCGTTGCTCAGGTTGCGACGTAATCACGTGAGTACAACCCACATAGTTACAAAACCTGCGCTAACGCCTAATGTGGTTGATCTATGCGACAATGCCGTGGCCGAAATGGAGTCCGATTTCGCTGGCACTCGAAAAGAGATCCATCGACGGAAATGGAAACAACGGTCTTACTAGAGCAGAAATTGGCGGCCTTGTTGTGGGGATTGTCGGAGTCTTTCTCACAGTATTGACCGTGGTTTATAAAGGATGGGAATGTTGGAAGTTGAGAATAGTCAGTTGTAATCTCCATAGCTTCAAATGGCTATGTGGTGGTTGTGCATGTACCTAGCAGATGCTAACAGAATGTGGCCAGCCAGAATCAAACAAACGCAACCGCTACCACTACTCAGAACCACACATCTTCACCTGCTACAGCAATCACACAGAACATTTACATTTACTCAACGACATTAGCACATTCTCCTCAAGTCTTCCCCGGCCACGAAGTTCCACTCCGATCAGTTGCATTTCAGTCACGTGCGCCGTCGCCGTCGCCATTTCCGTCCACCGGGCCGTCACGTACACAAACTCGCCGGGCTTCTACCTGACAGGCAAATACGGATTCTATCGCTCTTACTCCGGGGGCTGGTTGACGGAAAATTGTAGGGAAAATGGACAATGTCCGCTGGCATTAGGTGTTATTATTCGTTTATTTTCTGATGGAGTTGTTAGCGTGCGTATATACTTAACGAATAATGATTGCTGTTTATTTCGTTGTTTGTGTTAAGATTTGGGCCAATTCTATTTCGTTTGTACTTTTTCTGCTCTTTCTTTCGCTTTTCGTCGGTTCTCTGGAATTGCGCCCTGGATTATTCTACGAATTCATTGTTTCCCTAAGCGCACGTTTGAGCCTGCTGCAGTGGTATATACATCGTCTGTTCGTTGCTCTTACCTTACGAACAACCACTCATTCACGACCCACTCAGGACTTAATTGTACTTAGAGCTCAATATGTACCGAGTTGAATCAGTGGGTAGAATTGAGGCATCTAAATCACACCATTCCACCCGAGGACAAAAAACTCGACCAAGAAGCCGTTCCTAGCGAAGCACAGTTTGCACATAAAATATTTTAGGTCGTCTGCTGCCACCTTGCCTAATACTATTCTTCAGAATATTTCCTCCTCGTCGTTGTCTGTGAGCGGCTAATTCTTTTCATGTGCCAGTGTAGACATGTAGTTAGGGCACATAGTGGAAAGATATTGGACTCGGCGGCTGGCCTTGGGGGATTAATGATTGCGATGTGGTAGGAAGGATCGTCTTTTTTCTATGTAGAAATTTTCGCGAGCAAAATTACAACCATATCGGGGCTAGGGTTAACGCAGTAAAATCCGCTCCAGATTGAACAAAAGCAAGTAACTATACTCATGGCAAGGATTGAAAAATGTTGCAGTATGAGGCTTGCAACTCGCATCTAAAGATATTCTGAAAGAGGCTTACTTGCCTCAGGATCTCGTTTCGATTACCGACATGGTTTAGGTACAGCGCGGCGCGCCAGCGTCTAATCTGGGAAGAAATACAACCATTTTCGCACTATTCCCAACTTATCTTTCCCACTAGTAATAGTGATTACAGATGGTGATAGAAATCTAGATCGCAGTTGCACTTAACTGGCGATGCGGACTGGTGGTGATGGTCCAGGGTAGGTGGTGATGGTCCAGGGTGGGTGGTGATGGTCCAGGGTGGGTGGCCATTGGCTACAACGTATAATAGACCTGGTTACTACTACCTGCTGCAGATGACCGCCACAGCAAGTGCTGGAAAAGCAAACAACAGTACACGCCCAACAACAGTACACGCCCTTTATATCCGTTGTGAAGGCAACAAACTTGGGAGAAATTGAACCCTCTTTCCTTCCATCGCCCCGAATAATCCGTCCGCATATATACCAGGCGTTTTCAAACCGCTTTGCCTCTTCTTTCTAGTCCCAGATTCGTTGAAATCTAACCATAGTCAGTTTTCGGTTGCGACGCCATCCGCCACCAAAGAGATCATCCATCTTCAATAATCTACCACCGTATCCACTGTCTACCGCAAGCCCACAGTTTACTTCACGTAGCGCTAATAAAACTCTAGAGCACATTATCGTCCTGCGATGGTATTTGCTTCTCCAATTTCGCGGGCACTCGCAATACGAGCCACCAATGTCAGCGGGGGGCTCAGTGGAGGAGAAATTGCCGGCCTTGTTGTAGGGGTCATAGGGCTCGTTCTCGCCGCTTTGACCGTGTATATAGGATGGGATCGATGGAAACTAGGAAGAGTCAGTAGCAACTATTGTATGCTATGAATACTGACAAATTGACTTGCTTAGGACCTAACACGCCCAGTCATTATAGAGAGTCCTACAAATTCTCCTTCAACGGTCACAAACAACTTCTACTATTACTTACAACCGCCGTCGCTACATTCACATCCCGACGTCCCAGCCACTCCCGGTCACGCTATCTCGCTACAATCAATTGCGTCTCAACCCCATGGTCCGCCCCCCCAGCTGCGACCGTCGCCGCCCATCCCCTCACGTCCCCAGCAGCGACAAACCCTCACGCAAACTGCAAGAGCATCTACCTGGCCAGAAAACACGGATGCGACATGTCCCGCTCCAGCAGCGGGTTGATTGGCAGCAAGGGGTTTTGTTACTCGGAATTGTGATTGTCTGTTGCAGGTGGATGGATTCGTTCGGTACCGTATGGCAATATTGAGTGCCCACAGATAATAATGATTGATGTGCAATTACGATGTTCTCACCTCAAGAGTCTCTAGATTTGACTTTCCCGTCATTAGTCCCTCCATTTCCATATCCTAGGTCGGACCCAGTCTTCTTGGTGAGCGTCCGGAACTATTTGCCTATAGCCCAACCTTACTGTCTACATCATTTATAGCAGGGCTCTATCAACATTTAGCACCTCACGATCTTACTCCCCACTTAAAATTTGAACACTCTGATTGAACTCAGTGAGGGAGTATGATACCCTGTTGCACACGCTTCATTGCACAGGGGACGATGGGTAGCAGGTGGGAGCTCTGCCATCTTGCCGGCTCGCCCGGAGGCGGAGGGGGTGTTTTTAAGCTCTGTCATACTCTAATTAGAGTGAATACAGTATGAATAAAACAAAACAAAACAAACACGCTTCATTGTTGGATCGGGTAATTTCGACACTTTTTGACCATTGGTAAGAGGGTGTCGTTGCTTTCGAAGAAATTCTGACACGGGTGGGTAGGTATGGGGGTAAATATACCAAGCAGAATGCAGTGTAACCGAGAAATTGCGCAATGACACAGATGGAGTCTGATTCTCATAACGCGATATGGAATGAGCAAAATCTAGTGTGATTAGGCGCAGAACAGAAATACCATTATAATTCACTGCGGATTGACATCTGCATACAGCGAAAGCTACCCTTGCGAGTACATATGACAAGCAACGAAAGGAAATACGCGAATCCCCTATACCATATTAGGTAAGAGAGGATATGGTAACAAGCATCGGCGGCACGAGGTAAGGTCGCAGGTTAGCCTGTTCCCAGCGTGGGCATGCATACCCCAGATGCAGGGGCTCCTACACGAGCTAGCACAAGGCGTCATTGCGGCTACCTGCTAGATGCACAAGTTACGTATTCCTTGGGTTGTGTTGCGAAGGATACTTATTGTCCATGGCAACCGACACCACACAAATATCTACAGGCAAGTTGCAGCACCACCCCGCCCTGAGCGAGGTATTTATATGCAATTGACACCTACAATTTATTCTTTTACTTGAAATTAATTCTAGAATAGTTTTGGTCTCGGAGCGTTGGGAAATGACATATTCATCTTATGTATGTTCGCCCATCGCCATACTACGATCCATAGGACACAACAATCTTGGCAATGATAATAGGAGCGTGGATATAGCGCAAAGTCTATGCCTACGATGGATATACATGTGTTGACTGTGACGTGTATATGTATTTCACCAAAAGAATCGGAACTACCTGATGGGGCTCTGTCAGACATCGCCGATCATTCAACCACAGAGTTCCTTGTTCCATTGTCTGCCGCTGAAAAGTGAGATACTGTGAAGTATGTCTCAATTCTCAATGCCCCATCGTAAACAAGGTGAGCAGTCCTTGCCTTCTGTCCTGACCTTCCCTCAGACAACCCCTTCAATCGAAGTTTACTGCGAGTTCTCGAATCTTTTCGTCCGTACTTCCTGAACCAGATCCGTTGCGGTTCAGCACAACTGCCGTTTCCATGCGGCGCTGGAGACGGGGGTCGAACGTAAGGCGGACGTAGTGTGCTTGCAGGAGCCACCGAGAGAAAGGGGAGGTATAGGGATCAGCCATTCGGCATACGAAATAAGAAAAAGAAAAGAGCTTGGACGGCAATATGACAGGGGAGTGGTCTGGTGGTTGATAAGTGGACAGTTTTAAGTATGGGAGCTAGAGACTATGTTCAGTGTCCTCAGGCGGCCAGTCCGGCCCGGCTTCACATTGACCTGACCGGCCTGCAGGTCTCACAATCTTCACCTGGACGGACTGTGAAAATACAGGTGACTGTATTATGGACTGCCGGGCCCTGC
>Ga0307515_10006619_pt1 | contig 23112 bp, 15 predicted proteins | sample 17_EM_MG_FD_194513 | JGI IMG/M metagenome (GOLD analysis project Ga0307515, IMG submission 194513) | Populus trichocarpa ectomycorrhiza microbial communities from riparian zone in the Pacific Northwest, United States - 17_EM | ecosystem: Host-associated > Plants > Roots > Unclassified | place... | reverse complement strand
CTCCTTGGGGACGGACACCAGCTGATCGACGATGTCTTCCTTGCCCAGCGCGAAGTTCCAGACCCGGGCGACAGCGCAGCTGGTGACGTCGGGATCCGCGGCCATCGCGGCGCCGAGCGCCGGCAGGTCAGCGGCGGGCTTGCCGTAGCGCCACGCGGTGGTCTCGGTCGGCGGCAGGTAGTCCGACAGCAGGGCGGGCGGCGCCTTGTCGAGCGGCGTCGGCACCGAGATCACGCCGGTCTTGTAGACGCCGGCGGCATCGTAGTACGCGAACAGCGGCGCGATGTGGTTGAGCGTCTGGTGGCAGTTCGCGCACACCGCCGAGGACACGTCCTGGAAGTTGACGCGGCCGTTGCCGTTGGTCGGGCTGGAGATGCTGTTGAACGGCCACACCCCGAGGTACGGGGCGGCGCCGCCGACGTCGACCGGCGTGGTCGACAGCTCGGCCGGGAACCGCAGGCAGTCGAAGGTCTCCTGGATCCAGCGGACGCGGCGGAACGCGAAGTTCGAGAAGAACTGCGTCATCGCGCCCGGGTTGGTGATCACGCCGGCCTTGGGTCCGCCATTGGCGCACTCGGCGTCGGCGAACGTGCCGGCCCCGGCGTTGAACGTCGGGCAGTTGCCGGTCGCCTTGGTGAACAGCGTGCGATAGTCGCCGTTCTCGACCGACAGCTTGGCGGCGAACACCGGCGCGGACTCGAGATCGACGGTGGTGTTGTTGACGGTGGCCGTGCCACCCATCTTGAACACGTCGCGCCAGAACACGACCATCTGGGTCGCGAACGCGGGGCGGGTCATGTAGTCGCGGACCAGGCCCTCGTAGGCCGTGCGCTGGGCATCCCCGGTCGCGGCGGCGACGGTGTTGATCTCGGTCATGGTCGGCAGCGTGCCGTTGAGCCGGAGCGACGCGATGCGCAGCGCGGCGTTGTAGTCGGTGACGCGCGAGCCCAGGACCTGGCCCCACTCGTCCTCGGAGCTACCCGAGCCACTGCCGGAGCCGGAGCCCGACCCGTCATCATCACCCGACGTCGAAACGTCGCTGCTGCATGCCGGGACCGCGAAAGATGTCGCGGCCAAGAGCAGAATTGAGATCCTCTTCATGGGGCTCCTTTAAGGGGCGGTCTTTTCGGCCTGGACCCAGACGTCCATCATGGTCTTGAAGCTGGTGAAATTTGCGGCGGCGAACTTGAGCGGGTGGTTCGTGGCGCTTCCCGGATCCGGCGCCAGGTAGAACCCGCTCTGGTTGGTGTTGGTCAGGTTGATCCGCGAGCGGACCTGGTTGCAGGCGTTGAGCTGCGTGGCCTCGGTGGCCGAGTTGAAGCCGGTGATGTCCATCGACGCCTTGGCGTTGACGTCGGCGCCGCCGTGACAGCTGGCGCAGTTGATGTTGCCCGCGCCGGCGAGCTGGAGCTGGGGCACCACGTTGCTCTTGAACAGCGCGAGCGCCTTGCAGTTGTTGTTCACGGGCGGCGGGCCGGTGTCGGGCTTGAACGGCGAGAGCACCTTGAAGTGGATCTCGATCATGTCGGTGGCCGCGAACCCGCCGAACTGCTCGGTGCCGCCGCCGAGCGGGACGGTGGCGTTGGCCTTCACGTTCAGCTTGGTCGCGAAGTAGCGATCGATCTGGTCGGGCAGCGGCGGCATCGTGGCCGGCGTCGATACCCACAGCAGGTGCTCCATGTACACGCCGGCGGTCCCACCGGTGATGTTGAGGTCGTGGAGGTAGAGGCCCGAGGTCAGGCCGTTCGCGATGAACGTGATCTCGGCGCCGGGGACGGAGGCGCCGACGTCGGCGACGTCGGACAGCGGGATGTGGTTGACCGGGCACGGCGCGGTCGGGTCCGCCGCGGTGGCCTGGCACAGCTGCACGGCGTACTTCTTGGTCGCCAGCACCGGGATCGGGTGATCGGGGTCGTGGTTGGTGGCGTCGCGCTCGGCGTTGAGCCACTGCAGCAGCGCCGAGGCCTGCTCCGCCTGGAGCAGCGGGCCGTCGTGCTGGCCCTTGGTGAGGATCCGCGAGCTGCTCGGCGCCTCGAGGTTGATGACCGCCGGGTCGTACGCCATCAGGTGGTCGCGGATCTCGAACGTCTCCGCGCCGATCAGGAAGCCGATGTTCGCGCGCGACCCGTTGTGGCAGGAGGCACAGTTGTCCCGCATCACCGGGAAGGCCTCGTTCTGCCACCTGGTGCGCGCGTTGCGTTGCTGGGAGCTCAGGCCGTCGCTGCCGCCGTCGATCAGGCCGACGCAGCCGACCAGCGAGATCATCAGGACGCCCGCCGCCGACAGACGAACCATGTCGAGGTGGCGGACCAGCGTCTCGAGCATCGCCTTGCGTGACTGCAAGGGGGCGCCGAGGTTCTTCTGGAAAGCAGAAACGCTACCCAACATGAAGCCGACCTACAGCAACGCCCATGCCGCGAGGCCTTCGGTTCGGAGCCGCCCTAACTACCGAACATCGCTTGGTGGGGACTTTTGTGTACCTACATTGCGCATGAGGTTTCGCTCCCCACCTGGGGACGTCTGTAGCCACCACGTAACACGCTGAAACACAAAGAGCATATTGTGCAACAATCACAGCTTGCGGTCCCACAGGGGACCGAGCTTTCCTCAGATCCACGTACTCCGCCTTACCAGCGGGGGGCTAGGTCCGACGAGGCCCGCGCTGGAGCTGGGTCGCGGTCTGCGAGGACCCGTCGTGGCTCCACCCCGGTGGGGCCAGCAGGTATCCGAGCCTGGCCGCCAACCCCGGCGCGTGCGCGATGTCGCGGGCGATCCCCGCGAACTCGTGAAACGCGATCCGCAGCGGATGGAATGTCCGGATGTCCTTGGTCAGGCCGTACACCACGCGCTCGGTCTCCGGCGCGAACGTCCCGAACAGGCGATCCCAGATGATGAAGATGCCGCCGTGGTTCTTGTCGAGGTACGGGACGTTCTTGCCGTGGTGCACGCGGTGGTGCGACGGCGTGTTCAAGAACCACTCGAGCGGGCCGAGCTTGTCGACCGCCTCGGTGTGGATCCAGAACTGATAGAGCAGAGACCACGCCTGCGCGGTCAGCACCATCCACACCGGGAACCCGAGCAGCGGCAGCGGCGCCCAGAACAGCGGCCCGGTCAGCGGCGTCAGCAGCGGCTGGCGCAGCGCCGTCGACAGGTTGAAGTACTCGCTCGAGTGGTGGTTGACGTGGCACGCCCACAGCAGGCGGACCTCGTGGTGGACGCGGTGGAACCAGTAGTAGCAGAAGTCCTCGGCGAACAAGAGCACGATCCAGGTCCACCACGCGCTGCCGATGTCGGCGATGCGGTGGTCGTAGAGCACGAAGAACAGCGGGATCGAGAGCAGCGTGGTGAACGCCGAGACCACGACGTTGGCCAGGCCCATCGTCATCGACGCGGCGGAGTCGCGGAGCTCGTAGCCCCGGATGTCGGCGGCGGCCTCGGCGCGGCGGCGGCGCGCCCACAGCGCCTCGACCACGACCGCGATGACGAACACCGGGATGGCGTAGAGAACGAGGTTCGTGATGGCAGGCAGCTCGGGGGTCGACACGCGGGGACATTGTATCCCGGGCTCGCCCTTCCAAAGACACATAGTGGCGCGCGATGCTGCCGCCATGACTCACGGCGGCGACATCATCGCGGACGTCCTTGCGCGGCACGGCGTGACCCACCTGTTCACGCTGTGCGGCGGGCACATCTCGCCGATCCTGACCGGCGCCCAGGCCCGCGGGTTGCGCGTCGTCGATGTCCGCGACGAGGCCAACGCGGTGTTCGCCGCCGACGCCGTCGCGCGGATGACCGGCACCGTGGGCGTCGCGGCGGTGACCGCCGGGCCCGGCGTGACCAACACCGTCACCGCGATGAAGAACGCGCAGATGGCGCAGTCGCCGGTGCTGCTGTTCGGCGGCGCGACCGCGACCCTGCTCAAGGGCCGCGGCTCGCTGCAGGACATCGATCAGATGTCGGTGATGAAGCCGCTGACCAAGTGGGCCACGGTGGTCAAGACCGTGCCGGCGCTGGGGCCGGTGGTCGAGCGCGCGTGTCAGATCGCGGTGGACGGCGTGCCGGGGCCGGTGTTCATCGAGGTCCCGGTCGATCTGCTGTACCCCGAGGCCACGGTGCGCGAGTGGTACGCCAAGGAGGCCGGGCTCGGCAAGGCCAAGGGCATCGGCGCCAAGGCGGTCGAGCTCTACATCCGCGGCCACCTGTATCGCCAGTTCCGCGCGCCGGCGATGCCCGAGATCCACGTTCCCACGAAGCTGCCCCACCTGCGCGGCGACAGCGGCCTCGAGCGCGCCGCCGACGCGATCAAGGGCGCGCAGCGCCCGGTGTTCGTGATCGGCAGCCAGGCGCTGGTCGGGGTCAAGGACCCGGCGCGGCTGGCGCGCGCGCTCGGCATGCTCGGCGCGCCGGTGTTCCTCGGCGGCATGGCGCGCGGCCTGCTCGGCAAGAGCCACGAGCTCCAGCTCCGCCACAACCGCGGCGCGGCGCTCAAGCAGGCCGACGTGATCGTGGTCTGCGGGTTCCCGTTCGACTTCCGGCTCGGCTACGGCCGCGGGCTCAACCGCGACGCGACGGTGATCGCCGCAAATCTATCGAGCCACGAGCTGCGCAAGAACCGCAAGCCCGACGTCGCGCTCGAGATGCACGCCGCCGACTTCGTGATCGCGGTCGCCGACCGGATCAGCTCGGCGGGCGATCGCTGGCGGGGCTGGCTCGACGAGCTCCGCGCCCAGGACCGCGCGCGCGACGCCGAGATCGCGGCCAAGGCCCAGCCCACGGGCGAGCTGGTCGACCCGATCCACTTCTTCCTGCGGATGGAGGCGGCGATGGCCGACGACGCGATCCTCGTGGTCGACGGCGGCGACTTCGTCGCCACCGCGAGCTACATCGTCCGGCCGCGCGCGCCGCTGTCGTGGCTCGATCCCGGCGCGTTCGGCACGCTCGGCGTCGGCGGCGGCTTCGCGCTCGGCGCGACCATGGTCCGCCCCGGCAAGGAGGTCTGGCTGGTGTGGGGCGACGGCTCGTCGGCGTACACCCTCGCCGAGTTCGACAGCTACGTCCGCCACGGCGTCGCGCCGATCGCGGTGATCGGCAACGACGCGTCGTGGATGCAGATCGCCCGCGAGCAGGTGGAAGTCCTCGGCACCACGCTGGGCTGCGACCTGCGCCGCACCGACTACCACAAGGTTGCCGAGGGCTACGGCGGCGTCGGCCTGATGCTGAGCGACCCGGCGCGGGTCGACGCCGTGCTCGCCGAGGCCAAGGCGATCGCGAAGACCGGTCGCCCGGTCTGCATCAACGTCCACCTGCGCAAGACCGACTTCCGTAAGGGCTCGATTTCCATGTGAAGATCGGCGGGAGTGGATCTTCGCGCTTGACGCGTCCGAAATTGAAAGTTAATTTCAATAGCAATGATGTCGAGGTGTTCTGTCGCCGCGTCGATCGCGCTGGTCGGCGCGCTCGCGGGGTGCGGAACCGGGTTGCCGGTCGCGACCGCCGGGGACGCGGCCCGCGCCGGCGTCCAGCTCGCGGATCTCGAGCAGGGCCGCACGCTGGTCGCCGCCAAGTGCGGCAACTGCCACCGGCCGCCGGCCCCGGACGAGCACCGCACCAACGACTGGCCGCACATGCTCGACGAGATGGCGGTGCGCTCGCACCTCGACCACTCGCAGCAGCACCTGATCGAGCAGTACCTGGTCACGATGGCGCACCGCTGACGGTCGCGGATCCGGGCGCGCTCAGGCGCCGATCTGGATCCCGAGCATGAAGCGGAACTGCTCGTAGTACAGCGGCAGCTGTCCGAGCAGCGGCACCGGCAGCGCGATCTCCATCGGGTCCCACACGATCCGGACCGCGTGGCCGAGATCGTAGTCGAGGCCGAGCGGGCTGATCGCGCCGTACAGGCCGGTGCTGTACTTCGGCGCGCCGTAGACATCGAACAGCAGGGTCGAGGCCCCGAGGTGGAGCGAGCTGCGCAGGTTGACCCGATCGAACTTCATCGGGAACCGCCAGATCACCGTGCCGGCGAACGTGGCGACGCCCGCGTGCATCATCATCGGCGACGTCGCGACCCACGGGTTCCAGCCAGCGTCGACCCCGACCACCCACTCCTCGCGGATCCGGTAGCGCAGGCCGAGCGAGCCGACGAGGGCCGGCCGATCGACCGAGCCGCCGACCGACGCGGCGACGCCCCAGCGGCTGCCGAGCTGCTTGTCGGCGCGGATGTTCGCGGTCTCCCGCACCGTCGGCGTCTTGACGTCGCGCCCGGGCTCCTTGCCGGCCTCGGCGGGGGCGAGCGGCGCGCCGGTATCGCCGGCAGCCGGCGGCGGGCTCGGCGGGACCGCAGGGGCGTCGGCGGCGCCCGCGGCCGGCGCCGGTGGTGAGGTGTCGCCCGGCAGGGGCGGCGGATCCTCGGCGCGGGCGGGGGTCGCGAGCCCGGCCGCGAGCACAACGGCGCAGCCGAGCGGCCCGGCGGTGCGTCCTGCCCGGCGAGCCAGGCCCAGCCGGCCGAGGCCCTCGTGTCGGCGGCGCCGGCGGCGTGCGATCGCCCCGGCAACCACCAGCCCGAGCACCAGCGTGAGCGGCGACGCGAGCGCTCCGCCGCCGGACGCGTTGCAGGCCATCGAGTTGGTGACCCTGGCCTCCGGCGGGTCGCACCACTGGTTGTCGAGCGTGCAACCCGGCTGGTAGCCGAGGTACTTCACGGCGACCGCGTCGAACTGCAGGATCTTCTGCGCGCGGCTCATCGCGGGATCGAGCGCGGCGCTCAGCAGCTCGGTCGCGGCCTGGGTCGCCAGCTCGTAGTTGCGGTGGATCGTCGGATCGCCCGCGTCCCAGCAGCGATCGAGCTCGGCGCGGTGGGCCGGACCGTCGGTCGCCTCGTCGTAGCTACCGCCGACCAGATCGATCCAGTTCAGCACGGTGGTGACCTTGGTGCCGTCGGCGGTCCGGTAGGTGTGCGGGAAGCCGTCCTCGAGCGCGTGCATCGCCGCGCCGATCTTCACGTAGAACACCGGCAGCGCCGGCGAGATCTCGCCGCGCACGGTGACGAACAGCTTGAAGTCGGTGCGGCGGGACGCGTCGACGTTGCCGGCGGCGTCGAGCCCGTCGAGCGCGTCGGTCGCGGTGGTCACGATGAACCGCCGGCACGCGTCGAGCGCGGCCTGGTCGCCGGCGGCGCCGTCGTCGTTCGGCCCGCGGATGCAGTGCTCGTCCTGGGTCATCGGGTTGCCGTGGACCTGGACGAGGTCGAGCGATGACAGCGGGTTCTCGCCCTTCAGATCGTTGTCGCGGACGCCGAGCAGCAGCGTCATGCCCGCGAGGTCGTGGACGAAGTCGGCGGGCGGTGAGAACACCACGTCGGCGATCATCGCGGCCTCGTCGCGCGACGGCGTCACGGTCGGCGCGGTGGCGAACCGGGCGCGCACCGCGCGCAGCGCCGCCGCGGTGATCGGCTCGTGGCATCCGGACTCGTCGATCTGGCTGCCGATCGCCCAGGCGTGCGCCTCACGAGGACCGGGTGCCAGCAGGAGCAGCGCGCCGATCGCCAGTCCCTGTCGAAGTCGCTTGCCGACGAGCGTGAGCTGCATGACATCGGCACGTGCACGTTCGACGCCATCGCGACGAGCGCCCCCGGCGTCGCCCGGCCGTCTCGCTCTGCGCCCCTGTCATGGTGTGCTCGAGGCGCTCGCGTGCCTGGCCTGACCACGCGCAGCGGCTCGCGCTGCGATCAGCGCGGCTCACGCAGTTCCACGTCACAAGATCGCGCCGTCGCGTGTTGGGCTCTGGCGCGGAGCCTCCCGCTCCGTCGAAAGGATCTCGACATGGTGCGGATCGTTCAGCCACTGCTCTGTCTCCAGCGTCCGGCGAGCGGCCCCGACCACACCCCGCGCCGTCGCGCGCGGCCCGCGCTGATCGCCGCGGCGGCGGCGCTGCTGGGCGGCTGCCTGGCGTTCGAGGGCGCGCCGCGTGACAACGCGGCTGACCGGGAGGGGCGCGGCGCGGCCGTCACCGCCGTGACCATCGGCGCCGGCGTCCCCGACGCGGGCGCCCCCGCGCCGATCCCCGGCTTCCTGCCCAAGGCGCGGTTCGTTCCGGTGACCGGACGGGCCTTCGACTCCCGCATCGTGTTCCCCGGGACTGGCGCGTGGTCGGGCATGTCGTTTGATCTCGGCCCGGCGGTCCCGCCGAACGTGCTCGGGGCCGTGGTCAACCTGACGGCGACCAACGCCTCGCAGCCCACGCACCTGTCGACCTGCTGGACCTCGTGCAACGTGCCGGACACGTCGAACGTCAACATCTCGCCCGGACAGACCGTGGCCAACATGGTCATCATCGCCAACCAGCCGCACTTCGACGAGAGCCGCCTGGGGGTCATCAACGGCAACGGGGAGTTCGGGGTCGGCCGCGTGGACATCATCGTCGACGTGCTCGGCTACTTCATCCCCGACGATCCGGCGACCGGCGGCGGCTACATCGCGTGCGATCGCCACGCGCAGCGCGTGTTCGACTCGCGGCTCGGCGACGGCAAGGTGCCGCGCGGCGGGCGGCTCACGCTGCATGTCGGCGATCCGGGCAGCGTCGCGATGCTCAACGTCACGGTGACCAACCCGGAGGCGCCGGGCTACATCAGCGTGCTGTCGTCGCCGGGCGCGCCGGTGGTCACGTCGACCACCAACTACCTGGCCAACGAGACCCGCGCCAACCTGACGATGGCGCAGCTCGACGGCGCAGGCAACGCGACATTCTTTTCGGCGGCGACCACGCACCTCGTGATCGACCGCGTGGCGTCGCTCGTGCCGCACGGCCGCGCGTGCCCGCCGAGCTCCGACTTCGGCCTGGCCGGCGCGAGCTTCGTCCTGGGCACCGCATCGCGGATCATCGATACCCGCGGGATCAGCAGCCTCCCGGTCGACGCCGGCGTGCGCAGCTTCGGCGTGAGCCAGAATGACACCGTGGCGTTGCTCGGCAACCTGACCGCGGTCGGCTCGCAGGGCATCGGCTACTTCTTCGACTACACGCAATCGACGTCGATCCTGAACATGCAGCCCGGCGACACCCGCGCCAACTTCGCCGTGTTCCCGATCATGAACGACGGCCAGCGCTCCTGGTTCAACGTGGGCAACGTCTCGGCCTCGCACTTCATCATCGATCAGGTCGGCTTCTTGGTCCGCAACCGCGCGCCGCAGCCGGCGAACCCGCAGTTCATCTACGGAACGTTCTCGGCCGACGGCGCGAACCAGAAGGTCCAGAAGCCCGGCGCGTCACAGGCCTCGACCTGGACCCAGCTACCGATCCGGGTCGAGCAGCCGTTCGGCGCTGCGACCGGCCCGACCGCGCCGGTCGCGCTCAACCAGGAGAACCTCGGCATCGTCCGGATCAACGAGTTCATCAGCGCGGCGACGATCTCCGGACCGCCCGACAGCTGGGGCCTGGGCGACAACCGGCCGTTCAACCCCCGCCTCGATGGCTTCGCCAACCGGGTATCGTGGGAGATCGACTTCATCCACGGCATCGTGAAGTTCGTGGCGTCCCCGAGCTGCATCAAGATCCTGTTCGGCGCCGCCGAGATCTGCCTCGAGGCCCACCCGGTGACCACCAACTTCGCCACGCCCCAGGAGGCCAACAAGGTGATGTTCCGGACGATCGAGCGCCCCGACGGCGTGCACTACTACGTGTACTCCAGCGCGGAGAACGCGTTCTCCAATGTGCCGGGCGCGCCGCACTGCGCGATCGACGTCGGGTTCGAGCTGTTGACCGTCAACGGCGTGCTGCAGGCCCGACCGTGGAACCCGGAGCGCGGCGTCTATCTCGATCCGTACCCGTCGGTCGAGGTCTATCAGTACAGCTGGGACTGGGACGGCAGCAACCCGATCCGCACGCTGTTCCTGCAGCGCGAGTCCGCCAGCGGCCCCGGCCGGCTGTGCGACTACGAGAACAAGAACCCGTTCGCGCAGCACCCGCTGTTCTGACCCGGACAATTCACCACGACGTCGAGCGAGACCAAGCGGGCTTCCCGCCGCTCCGACCAATCGCGAGACGAGCTTCGCGCATGTGGCGAGCGCGATCACCATGCGCTTGGGTATCACCGCCAGCTGGCGAGAAGCTGCTCCGCGGACCCGGCGAAGCTCCTTGCGGCGCACGAGCAACACGGCAAGACGGAGGTCTCCAAGATGGAGGGGCGGGCCTGCCGGCGCGCGAACCGTGCCGCCATTGCAGCGTTGGGTCGCGATGCGCATCGATGCTGCAACCACGCACCCGGCTCAGGATCTTGCCTCGCTCGCGGCACGCGTCTACGTTTCGCCTCGCCGTTGTCGTCGAGCCCACACGATGCGCTGTTCAAGGCGGTGTTAGGGAATCCCGAGCACGCGCGCGGTGCACTACGTTCGGCGATGCCGGCGGCACTGGCCGAGGTGCTCGACTGGCCCACCCTTGCGCCCTGTCCTGGCAACTTCGTCGACTCGGCGCTGCGCGAGCGCTACACCGATGTGCTGTTCTCGGTGACCTGGCGCGGCGGCGGCGAAGCGCTGCTGTACATCCTGTTCGAACACCAGAGTACGTCCGATCGCCGGATGGCCTTCCGGTGTTTGCGCTACCTCGTCCGGATCTGGGAACGCTGGCTGACCGATCATCCTCACGCCGAGACGCTTCCCGTGATCGTGCCGGTCGTGTTGTATCACGGCGCGCAGCCATGGTCGGCGCCCGTGGCGTTCGACGCTTTGCTCGACATCCCCGAGGCTGTGCGGCCCGCGATCGCGCCGCATCTGCTGCAGTTCGCCTACCTGGTCGACGACCTGTCGGAGATTCCCGACCACCGGTTGCGGGCACGGGCGATGACCGCGCTGGGCCGGCTGGTCGAGGCATGCTTCAAGCATGCGCGGACAAGGCCCGACCTCCTGGAGATCCTGAGCAGCTGGGCCGACGTGGTGCGCGAGGTGGTCCGCGCTCCCAATGGACTCGAGGCGCTTGCGTTGGTGATGCGCTATATTCTCCTGGTCAACGACCATGTCGAACCCGAAGCGCTGCAAGCCTTCCTGGAACGCGTGGCCGGCCCAGAAGCCAAGGACATCGTCATGACGGCCGGAGAGAGACTCATCCAGCAGGGCGAAGCGCGTGGCATCCAGCAGGGCGAACGCGCGCTGCTGCTACGCTTGTTGCGGAAGCGGTTCGGGAACGAGGTCGACGATGACACCGAGCGCCGCGTGGACGCGGCATCCACTGACCAGATCGCGATCTGGGCCGAGCGTATGTGGTCGGCGGCGACCCTCGCCGAGTTGTGGGCCCACTGACTCCGCAGGTCTCGAGCGCCAACGTCGTGGCAGGTACGGGCCTGCATCCGAGGATCCCCGCAGAACGCGGCGAGACAGGCCGCACGCCCGGAATCGTAGCGAGGATGGTGCTGGACGCACTTGACGAACGAGAACCGGTCGTACGCCATGAGATGCCCCTGCCAGCGACGGTCGTAGCCGGCGGCGTGGTGAATTATCCGGGTCAGCCGTGCAGCGCGGCCAGGAAGTTCTTGGCCCAGGCGCTCGCGGTGTCCTGCCACACGGAGACCCGGAGCGCGGCGTTGCGGGTCACGCGCTCGTCGCGCGGCATCCGCAGCGCGGCGTCGAGATCGGCGGCGACGCCGTCGGCGTGGTACGGGTTGGTGAGCAGCGCCAGCGTCATGGCCTCGGCCGCGCCGCAGAACTTCGACAGCACGAGCACGCCCGGATCGGCCTCGTTCTGGGCCGCGACGTACTCCTTGGCGACCAGGTTCATGCCGTCGCGCAGCGGGGTGACCAGGCCGACCGCGGCGAGCCGGTAGAGCCGGGCGAGCGTGGCCTGGTCGTAGGACCGGTAGAGGTAGCGCACCGGGGTCCAGTCGGCCTCGCCGAACGCGCCGTTGATCCGGCCGACCAGCGCCTCGACCCGCGAGCGCAGCTCGGCGTACTCGGGGACCTCGGAGCGGGTCGGCACCGAGACCTGGACGAACGATACCTTGCCGCGCCACTCGGGGTAGCGCTCGAGCAGCCGGGCGAACGCCTCGAGCCGCTCGGGGATGCCCTTGGAGTAGTCGAGCCGATCGACGCCGAGGATCAGCTTGCGGCCGCGGATCATCGGATCGAACGAGCCGAGGTCGTCGCCCTCGGTGGGCGGCGTGGTCGCGGCCTCGGCGAAGCGGTCCGGATCGATCCCGACCGGGAACACCCGGCAGTGATCGCGGGCGCGGGCCTCGGCCTCGCCGCCGAGCAGGCCGCGGACGCAGGCCATGAAGTTGTCGTGCCAGCGCTGCGACTGCAGGCCGACCAGATCGAACTCGAGCAGCGCCGCGATCACCTCGCTCGCCCACGGCATGGTCTCGAAGTCGTCGAGCGACGGGAACGGGACGTGGAGGTAGAACCCGAGGCGGCCGTGGTGGCCGGTGCGCCGCAGCTCGCGGCCGACCAGCATGAGGTGGAAGTCCTGGACCCAGACCTGGGCGGCGGCGCCGCCGGCCTCGAGCAGGAGCCGGGCGTAGGCCCGGTTGGCCTCGCTGTAGCACTGCCACTCGTCGTCGACGAACCGCACCCGGTTGGAGAACCCGTGGAGCAGCGGCCACAGGCTCCGGTTGCAGAACCCGGCGTAGAACAGCTGGCGCCAGGTCGGTGGGTAGTCGAACTGCGCCCGGGTCATCGCCTCGCCCGACTCGATGCGCAGCCGCAGGCCGGGCTCGCGCTCGGCGCCGCTCCAGCCGAGCCAGATCCCGGAGGTCTCGATCAGGACCGGGGTCAGCGCCGAGACCAGGCCGCCGACCTCGCGCTGGCGGCCGTTCGACGGCGCGGGCGGCAGCCGGTTGGACGCGACGATCAGCCGCGGATCGGACGCGCGATGCGGCGGGCGGGTGATCACGAGCACCTCGGGCACGGCCGACGATGCGGCCTCGGCGCGCCACGCGGTGGTGCGCGCGTCGATCAGCCAGCGCAGGAAGCGGTGCACCGCGCCCGGGTCGGGCAGGCGGACGCTGGCCTGGGTGCGGCGGGACTGCGCCGCCACCAGGATGCCAACGTCGGTGTCGCGCAGGCCGACGAACATGTCCTCGTCGGTGAAGTCGTCGCCGAGCGCGAGCACGGCGGCGCCGACCGGGCCGCGGCTGCGCAGCCAGCCCAGCGCCGAACCCTTGTGCGCCGCGCGGTGGCGGACCTCGAGAGCCTCGGCCTCGGGCAGGCGCTCGAGCTGGGGGTAGGTCTCGAGCCACTCGTCGACCAGGGTCTCGGCCGCGGCGGCGATCGCCTCGTGCTGGACGGGGGCGACGCGGCGCCAGTGCAGGCACACCGAGCACGACTTGCGCTCGACCAGCGCCCCGGGGTGGCGGTCGGCGAGCTGGCGCAGCCAGCGCTCGATCTCGTCGAGCTGGGGCACCGGAGGCAGCGCGGCCTCCCAGGTGCCGTCGGTGCAGCGCCACACGCCGTGCTCGGCGACGAACGCGACGCCGGGGAACCGCGGCGGCAGGTCCTTGACCAGGTGGAGCGGCCGGCCGCTGATGATGCCGAGCGTGACGCCCGGGGTGGCGGCGAGCGCGACGATCAGCGCGGCGGTGTCACCGTCGAGCCGGGCCTCCTCGGGGGTGGGCGCGAACGGCAGCAGCGTGCCGTCGAGATCGAGCGCGATGACGATCTGACCGGCGGTCGCGAGGTGTTGCCACTTGGCCTGCATCGCGGGACCTCAGCGCCTCACCGGGTTGACGGGCTCCGGCCGCAGGGGGAGGCGGGGCGAAGATCGCGGCGAAGATCGAGTAGAGTCTGCGCGGTGGATGCCCGTCTCGACCACGGCGCGATCGGCAACGGCCGGTTGATCGCGCTCGTCGCTCCGACCACCGCGATCGAATGGCTGTGCCTGCCCCGGTTCGACTCGCCGTCGGTGTTCGCGTCGCTGCTCGACCCCGAGCGCGGCGGCAAGTTCCAGATCCTCGCCCGCGGTGCACCGATCCGCGGCCGCGCGAGCTACCTGCCCAACACCAACGTCCTGCGCACCGAGTGCGTGGACGGCGACGCGCGCTGGGAGGTGATCGACTTCGCGCCGCGAGTCCCGCAGGCCGGCGGCCGGTTCGACACCCCGCTCGATCTGGTCCGCGTGATCCGGCCGCTCGCCGGCACGCCGCGGGTCACGATCGACTTCTCGCCGCGGCCCGACTACGGCCGCGAGCGCGGCCGGCTGCTCGCCACCCAGCACGGGGTCGAGGTCCTCGATGCGGGGGCGCCGATGCACCTGTACTCGAACGTGGCGGGAGATCACATCTGTGGCAAGACCGAGATCGCGGTCCGCCATCCGCTGTACTTCGTGCTGAGCTACGGTCATCGGCCGGGCCCGCCGACCGAGGCGGACATCATGCTGCTGCTCGAGGAGACCGTGCGCGGCTGGCGGATGTGGAGCAAGACCTGCGCGCTGCCGAGCTTCGCCGCCGATCACGTGCTGCGCTCGGCGCTGTGCCTGAAGCTCCACGCCTACGTCGACACCGGCGCGATCATCGCCGCGGCGACCACCAGCATCCCCGAGGCGATCGGCACGCCCCGGACCTGGGACTACCGCTACTGTTGGCTGCGCGACGCGGCGTTCGTGGTCGAGGCGCTGCGCCGGCTGTCGCACCTCAACGAGGGTGAGAAGTTCATCGGCTTCCTGCGCGACGTCGCCGAGGACGGGCCGCTCCAGCCGCTGTACGGCATCGCCGGTGAGCGCGAGCTGCCCGAGCTGGTGCTCGAGCACCTGTCGGGCTTCGCCGGCACCGGGCCGGTCCGGGTCGGCAACGCCGCCGCCGTGCAGCAGCAGAACGACCTCAACGGCGAGCTGATCCTGTGCCTGCAGACCGTGCTGTCGGATCCGCGGATCGTGTTCGACCAGCCGCAGGGGTTCTTCCCGCTGGTCCAGCGCCTGGTCGAGCAGGCGATCGCGCTGGCGCCGCTGGCCGATACCGGGATCTGGGAGTTCCGCACGCTGCCCCGGCACTACACGTTCTCTCGCGCGATGTGCTGGGTCGCGATCGATCGCGGCGCGCTGATCGCGGCGCGGTTCGGCCAGCCCGCGCTCGCGGCGCGGTGGGCGGCGATCGCCGCCGAGGAGCGCGACGTCGTGCTGCGCCGGGGCTTCAACCCCCAGCTCGGCTGCTTCACCCAGTCGCTCGACGGCGAGCACGGTGACGCGTCGAATCTGCTGTTCCCGACGATCGGCCTGATCGGCGCGCGCGATCCGCGGTTCCTCGCCACGCTCGATCACTACTCCCGCCACATGACCCAGCGCGGGCTGCTCCAGCGCTACACCAACCTCGACGACTTCGGCTCCACGACCTCGGCGTTCACGATCTGCTCGTTCTGGTGGGCGGAGGCCCTGGCGCTCGCCGGCCGGCTCGACGAGGCGGTGGACGTGTTCCACCGCGTCATCGCGTACGCCAACCCGCTGGGGCTGTTCTCCGAGGACATCGAGCCCGAGACCGGACAGCTGCTCGGCAATTTCCCGCAGGCATATACCCATGTCGGCCTCATCCACGCGGCGATGACGATCGGCGCGCTGCTCGACGCCCGCGACGGCCGGGTCCGCGCCTGGAGCTGACGCGGCCGCGCCGCCGGGGCCCAGGCCAATAGTTCGGCACGAACCAGGCGCATGGCTCCACGTGACGTTGCCATCGAGAGCCATTGCATCGTGTCTCCACGACCGCTGCGTGGCCGGTGCATGTTCCGGCGTTGCCGTCATCCTGTCGTGCCTCACTCCAGCCCGTGCGATCGGCGTGCCACCCGTGCTGGCGCGCGCGCCACGCAACTTCGGTGGGTTCCGCCGCCCTGCGTGTCCGGGTTTCGCACCACCGTGACCACGCGCTCGTTTGCGCCGGCCGTGACCGTGACGCACGACGCGTCCGCGCGCCGCGCCCCCAGCGATCGTCGCGGCCCACCGCCACCGGTGTTGGCACCCGCGTTGGCAGCGGCACGCGATGTGCTGGTGTCAGGGGTAGGAGGCCGACATGAAACTCTACTACGCACCCGGCGCGTGCTCGCTGTCGCCGCACATCGTGCTGCGCGAGGCAGAGCGCCGGTTCGATCTCGAGCGCGTCGATCTGAAGACTCATCGCACGTCGAGCGGCGGCGACTACCTGGCGATCAACCCCAAGGGCTACGTACCGGCCCTGCAGCTCGACGGTCCGGGCAGCCCGATCCTCACCGAGGGCCCCGCGATCGTGCAGTACATCGCCGATCTCGCGCCCGACGCGCACCTCGCGCCGCCGAACGGCACGTTCGCGCGCTACCACCTGCAGGAGTGGCTCAACTTCATCTCGACCGAGGTCCACAAGCAGTTCGGTCCGCTGTTCAGCGCGGCGACTCCCCCGGCCGTCGCCGAGCGCCAGCGCGGCCAGATCAGCCGGCGCTTCCTCTATCTCCAGGACGTGCTCGACGATCGCGCGTTCCTGATGGGCGAGACGTTCACGGTCGCCGACGCTTACCTGTTCGTGATGCTGCAGTGGTGCGGCGTGCACGGCATCGATCTGGGGCTGTATCCCAACCTCGATGACTACGAGTCGCGGATCGCCGCGCGCCCGGCGGTTCAGGCCGCGCTCTCGGCGGAGGGCCTGCTCGAGCACCACCGCTACCGGCGCAGCGCGTAGCGGGCGCGATCGCGCCGCGTGCTACAACTGCGCTGTGCGGGTCTGGATCTGCCTCGCGGCGCTCGCCGCCTGCCGCGGGGCATCGCAGGTTCCGGCGGCGCCCGCAGCGGTGCCCGCGTCCGGAGCACTGGTCGCGAGCAACGTCCTGCGCGGCGACTACGCGGGATCGAAGGCGTGCGCCGACTGCCACGGCGCGATCTACAGCGCGTGGGAGGCCTCGGCGATGCGCGGCATGACCCGCGACGCCCGCACCGCCGCGATCCGCGCGCCGTTCGACGGCGCGACGTTGCGGGTCGGCGGCGACACCGCGACGATGACCACGCGCGGCGGCGAGCGCGTGGTCGACGTGGTGACCCCGAGGGGCGCCGAGACGTTCCGGGTCACCAAGGTCGTCGGCGGGCGTTACCGCGAGGACTTCGTCGGGCTCGACGCCCGCGGCGAGGAGCACGTGCTGCCCGCGACCTACGTGTTCTCGACCGGGTCGTGGCGCTACAAGGGCTACTCGGTGATGGTCAAGGAGCGCCCGGTGATGGCGACCCGCGGCCAGTGGTCGCGCGAGTGCCTGCCGTGCCACAACACGCTGCCGCTCGCGACGATGCTGTACGACGACCTCGATCCGCGCGTGCCGAGCTACCAGGGCAAGCTGTCGGACCGCGTGCTGCCGCGATCCCGGCTGTGGCCGGCGCGCTCGCTCGACGACGCGGGCCTGGGCCGGGCGCTCGCCGACGAGATCGCGTTCCTCGGCGACACTCCGCCCGACGGCGGCACGCTGCACGACCAGCTGTCGGCGGCCGCGATCGCCAACCAGCAGCACCTCGACGGGCCGCACCTGATCGAGCTCGGCGTCGGCTGCGAGGCCTGCCACAACGGCGCGCGCGCCCACGCCGCCGATCCCGACGTGCGTCCGACGTTCGCGGTGCGCAGCGCGGTGGTCGCGGTCGCGCCGCCGCGCGGCCAGGCGGGGACCCGGGCGCAGTGGATCAACCACACCTGCGCCAAGTGCCACACGGTGCTGTTCACCCGCTACGAGTGGACCTGGGAGGGCGGGATGCGGTCGCGAGATCCGGGCGGCAGCTCGATCAGCTCGGGCGAGGGCCGGGACTACCAGCTCGGTGGCTGCGCGAGCCAGATGGCGTGCACCACCTGCCACGATCCGCACACCACCGATCCGCCGGCGCGGCTCGCAGCGCTGGCAACGCCCGCCGGGAACGCCACCTGCACTGCGTGCCACGCGGCGTACGCCGGGGCCCAGGCCGAGGCCCGGCACAGCCACCACGCCGGGGGCAGCGCCGGCACGGCGTGCATCGCGTGCCACATGCCGCGCAAGAACATGGGGCTCGACTACGCGCTGATCCGCTATCACCGGATCGGCTCGCCGACCGAGCCCCGCCGGGTGCTGGGCGATCGCCCGGTCGAGTGCGCGCTGTGTCACGCCGACCGGAGCGTCGAGGATCTGGTGGCGACGATGGAGCGCTGGTGGGGCAAGCGCTACGACCGCGCCGCGCTGCGTGCGCTGTACGGCGATGACCTGTCGGTCAACGTGCTGCGCGCCACGCTCGCGCGCGGCAAGCCGCACGAGCAGGCGGTGGCGATCGCGGTGCTCGGCCAGTCCGGTGGCCTGTCCGGCGGCCTGTCCGGCGATCGATCGGCGGTCCCGGCGATCGCCGCCCAGCTGGCGCACGACTATCCGCTGGTCCGCTACTTCGCGCAGCGCGCGCTCGAGCAGCTGACCGGCGCGCCGGTCGCGATCGACGTCGGCGCGCCCGCCGCCGAGGTCCGCCGCGCCGCGGCCGGCTGGCTCACAACAGCGGCAGCCCGCCCGTGATCGCGTCGACCTCGTCGGTCCACGCCGGGCCGACCGCGCAGCAGGTCCTGGTCGGCACGCCGTGAAACTCGGTCTGGCCGGCGTCGACGATCAGCGCGCACGGCACGCCGGCGGCCCGCGCGCGGGCGACGATCGCGTCGAGCGCCGCCTCGGAGTCGACCGAGACGCAGACCTTGGTGAACCGTCCGCCGAGCCACACCGCCAGCGCGGGATCGATCGGGATCGCGAGCTGCGCGCGCTGCGGATCGAAGGCGCCGGCGTCGAGCAGCACCTTCAGCGAGGCGTGCGCACCCTGGGCGATCATCTTGCCCTTGCGCATCCCCAGGTCCTTGCGCATCACGATCACCTGCTTCGCGGTCCTGGTTGCCGGTCCGGCGGGGTCTGCCACAATCGAAGATTCCAGGGCCAGGGGCGGAGTGACCAGGGGGAGGGACAATGATGCGCAGCACAGGTCGTGTAGGTGGGACGGGGATAGGTGTGGCACGCATGTTGATTAACTCGAGGTTACACATGCACCCCTCCAAGCATTTCTCGTCTGGTTCCGGGATGTTGGCTGGCATCTCCCGGGTGGCCCTGGGGGTTTTCCTGGGGCTTGTTCCCTCATGTGCCCTCGATGAGGGGAGCACCAAAGGCGATCCGGCCGCGACCGACGAAACCGCGGATGCCGATGGCGACGCCACGGCGGCGGTGTGCACCACGGGGCCGATCCGCTGCCACGCGCACGTCCAGGTCGAGACGTCGACCCGGCGGATCAAGGCGCACGCGGCCACGCCGATCGGCTTCGGCGCGCCCGATCTGCAGGCGGCGTACAACATCAACCCGGCCAAGCTCGCCACGGCGACCAAGCCGACGATCGCGATCATCGACGCCTACGGCTACAGCAAGCTCGAGGCGGACCTCGGCGTGTACCGCGCGCAGTACGGCATGCCGGCGTGCACGGTCGCCAACGGCTGCCTCAAGATCGTCAACCAGCAGGGCCTGACCACGCCGCTGCCCGCGGATCCGCCCGCCGACGACGACTGGACGATCGAGACCGCGCTCGACGTCGACATGGCCAGCGCGGCGTGCCCGCTGTGCAACATCCTCGTCATCCAGGCGACCAGCAACGCCGGCACCGGCCTCTACGAATCGCACAACGCCGCGGCGGCGCTCGGCGCCACCGTGGTCAGCGACAGCTGGGGCGGGCCCGAGCAGGCGCCCAATGTCGTGGCGCAGCTCGAGCCGTTCTTCGATCGCCCCAACATCGCGATCTTCGTCGCGGGCGGCGACGCCGGTTACAACAACACCATCGTCCCGACGGGCGAGGTGACCGGGCCGGACTACCCCGGCACCTCGTCGCACGTGATCGCGGTCGGCGCGACCCGGCTGGTCCGCGACACGACCACGACGCGCGGCTGGAAGGAGACGGCGTGGGCGGTGACGCCGGGCACGACCGGCGTGCCCGACCCGACCAGGGGCGCGGGCGGCAGCGCGTGCAGCCTGTCGGTCGCCAAGCCGGCGTACCAGACCGCGTCGCCGTGCTTGAAGAAGGCGACGACCGACATCGCGGCGGTCGGTGATCCGGCGACCGGCGTGGCGGTCTACAACACCAACCGCACCAACCCGGGCTGGATCTCCGTCGGCGGCACCAGCGCCTCGGCGCCGTTCGTCGCGGGGATCTTCGCCGCGACCGGCAACGGCACCCAGACCTCGGGCGCGTTCATCGCCGCCAACACGGCCAAGCTGTGGGACGTGACCAGCGGCTCGAACGGTACCTGCGGCACGCAGACCCTGCTGTGCAACGCGGCCGCGGGCTGGGATGGCCCGACCGGCTTCGGCACGCCGAACGCCGGGATGCTGATGCCGCCGGGCACCGGCGGTGGCAGCGGCGGCGGCGGTGGCTCGGGCGGTGGCTCGGGCGGCGGCGGTGGTGGCTCGGGCGACGGCTCGGGCGACGACGACAGCATCACCGGCGGCTGCTCGACCGGCGCTGGCACCGGCGGCGGCCTGCTGCTCGGCGTGGCGCTGCTCGGCCTGCGCCGCCGGCGCCGCTGACCTGGAACGTTCACCACGACCGTCTACTTCCGCTCGCTGCGCTCGCAGTCGATGATTGCGCAAGAACGCGGAGCTAGCAGTCGCGTAGCTTCGCTCGCTGCCGACCGCGAGTTTCGACGATCACTCCGACCTGCGAAGATCCACGGTGAACACGCACCCGACGCCGGGCAGGTCGCGAACATGGATATCGCCGCCGATCGCACGCGCACCCCTCAGGCTGATCGCGAGCCCGAGGCCGAGCCCGCTGCGATCGATCGCGTGCTGCTCGTAAGGCTGGAACAGCTTGGCGACCATGCCCGGTGGTAGGCCACCGCATTGGTCTGCCACGTCGATCGAAACGCGGTCGGTCGTCACGCGCGTGCGCAGCGTGACGTGGCCGCGAGGACGCGTGAACTTGCACGCGTTGTGGACCAGGTTGGTCATGATCGATACCAGGATCTGGGCGTCGCCGTCGACCATCACGCCGGACTCGGTCGGTTCGATCGAGAGCTGGACGTCGCGATTCTTCGTCTGCAGGATCGCAGCGATCTCGATCTCTTCGAGGATGTTCGCGACCAGGATGCGCTCGTCGTGCCGTGGTCCGACTTCGAGCCGGACTTCGGCGAGCGATCGACTGATGAGGTAACGCATACCGTCGAGGCTGTTTCCGAGCAGGGTTCCGGTGCTGCCGCCGATACCGACGTTTCCCAGGCGCACCGCCTCGAATGCCAAGGTGGCCGTGTTGAGGAGGTTTCGCAGCTCATGGGCGAGGAAGCCGAGGTGCTCCACGCCTTGTCCCATGATCTTCTGCTCGCGCTGGCGCGCGAACTCGGTGACTGCCTCCGCGATCGCGATGTCGAGGCACAGATTCAACGTACCGAAGTCATCGTTCGTGATCTGTGCCCCCACCTCGACGGCGAGCTCGGTGATCGCCTGGCAAACGTTTCCGTAGTCGTGGACGACCTGACCGATCGTGAGCCCTGCGTTCAACAGCTCGACTCCGTGGAGCGTCGCGCTCGCACCGATCTGAGACGGGGCCGGATCGACCTCGGCACGCAAACGAGCAGACAGCTGGCCCAGAAACAGCGGCACCCCGTGCACGATCTCGACCTCGGTTGGGCGCGGCACCGTCCGGTTCGCGACCTTCTCTCGAGTACGAGCGATGATGAGGTCGCGGTTCGTCGTGATGAACTCCAGCAACATCCAAAAAAAAACTCGCACGAAGAGGACAGCGAATTCTCGGCCGCGATGTATAGGAATTACCGATGACTTCCCATCGGAAGTTCCTCTGGCCATGTTGGCGATATTGTAGACTTGTTTCGGCTACAACCATTTCCGTGTGGCAAAAGCGCACGGCACGAGCGGAAGCTTCGATGCTGAATTTTAACCACCTCAACTATTTCCACGTGGTCGCGACAGAGGGAACGGTTGCTGGTGCCGCACAGCGACTCGGTGTCACCCAGCCGACGGTGAGCGAACAGATCAAGGCGCTCGAGCGGTCGCTCGGAGTCGCGCTGTTCGAGCGCACGAAGTCCGGCCTCCGGCTCACCGAGTCCGGGAGGCTGGCGTTCGAGCAGACGTCTGTGATGTTCCGCGCTGGCGAGCGGCTCGTCGAAGCGCTCGCTGGGTCATCGGGCGACGCGCCGGTGACGTTGCGAGTGGGGATCGGTAGCGCCGTCGCTCGCACGCTGACCAGCGACTTCATCATGCCGTTGCTCGCGATCGAGCGTTGCGTACCGTCGATCCGCAGTGCCGATTCGGTCGAGTTACTTCACGAGTTGAAGAACAACGATCTCGACCTCGTGCTGTCGGAGACCGAGCCGGCCGAAGCCGCGCAGCAGGGCATCATCGTCGAGTTGCTGGATCAAGTCTCGCTGGTCGCCATCGCCCCTCCCACGGTGGAGCCGGTCGCGGACTGGCAGAATGTCGGGCTGTTGCAGTATCGCGCGAGCTCAGCATATCGCTGGGCGGTCGAGACATATCTCGACACCAACCATCTGCGACCACGCGTCGTGGCCGAGGCCGACGATGCGTTGTTCATGCTCGAAGCCGCCGCCCGCGGCGGGTATCTCGCGTTCGTATCGCGATCGATCGCACGCGATGCGGTGAACGCCGAGCGCGTGAGGATCCTCGGGGAGATCGAGAATTCGCAGCTCGGAGTCCATGCGATCTATCGGGACGGCGAGGGCGCCGAGCTGGCGCGGCGAGCGGTCGAGATCCTGATCGCTCACGTGAAAGAGATGCGCGCGGACTGATGATCAGTTCGACCGGCCGTCATCCGGGTCAGGCCTTGCGCAGCGCGGACGCCGCGGCGGCGATGAACTGACCGGCGCCGAGCACCAGGCCCAGGCCGGACATCGGCACGCCGGCGAAGTCCTGGACGCCGGCCTGCATCAGCCGGGTGATCCGCGGCAGCATGTGCTCGACGCTGGCGCGGCGCGGGCCGTAGAACACGCGGTGCGCGGCGTGGCGGATCCGCAGCTGGTAGCCGAGGTGGTGGCGATCGATGGTGCGCCGCCAGTCGGCGAAGCCGAGCCGGTCGCCGGCGAGCGCGCGGGCGAGGTAGCGGCCGGCCACGGCGCCGTACTCGATCGCCTGGCCGATGCCCTCGCCGGTCGCGATGTCGATGCCGGCGGCCTCGCCGACCAGCAGCACGCGCGGCCGCGCG
>Ga0307515_10006618_pt1 | contig 23116 bp, 17 predicted proteins | sample 17_EM_MG_FD_194513 | JGI IMG/M metagenome (GOLD analysis project Ga0307515, IMG submission 194513) | Populus trichocarpa ectomycorrhiza microbial communities from riparian zone in the Pacific Northwest, United States - 17_EM | ecosystem: Host-associated > Plants > Roots > Unclassified | place... | reverse complement strand
ACCTTTACCTTAAAGCGTTATCTTAAAATAAAATAGAAGAGCTAGATTTAGAAGTACTCCGAGCGGTCCTAAATAAGGAAGTTATTAATAAGGCCCTTATTATATTAATTATTGTATAAAACTTACTATTTTAGATAGTTAAGTAGCTAGAGTTCCATATTATTTTATAGTTAATTAACCCTAAAGTAAATGGCTATATAACTATAGCCTATTTAACAGTTAGTAAAAAGATTTATAACTTATAGCTATCGCAAAAGAATATTATATAAAAGAGGCTATAGTCTTTACTAACGAGTATTTATCTCTCTGTTAATATCTAAACCTCTCTAAATAATTACCTTCTCCTTATAATTTGCGGCCATTTTATAAATAGTTAGAAAAAGCTTATAAACGCTCTTCTCGGCCTCTATATAGTAGCCTCCTATAATAAGAATAAGCAATAGAATACTCTCCTTTTAGTGCTTAAGGACTATAGGATTATATAAAAGCTAAGTGCCGTTATATCTAATAACCATACTATAAATAATAAGCTTTATTATATAATAAGCGACTAGCTTCTTTAGGAAGAAGGAATTAAATAGAATCCCATCTACTAACAGATCTGCTATTAGGGTTATATTCTTAACCTTACTATATAGGCTTTCCTCTTTAAAAACTTAATTAGTCTTAATAATATTAAGTTATATAAAGAAGATAAGGTAAAAGGAAAAGAGTTAGATCTAAAAGAGGAGAAAGAGAAAAGTAATATATTTTGGAAACTTAGCGCACTTAGAAAGCTTTATAATATTATTATATATACCTATAGCTTAGCTAGTTATATAAAGGAGTTTAAAAGTCTTATAGGGAGAAGAATTCCGCTTAATAATTATATAAGATAAAATAGCTGGTATTTTATACTTAGTGTAGCTGTTGGAATATATGGACAGGAATGTATGGACAAAGGTTACGTGGTCACGTGTCTGATTAGTTATCCTTATGGTGACTCATCAGCCCCCTACTTAGGCACCGCGATCCTTATGATCCTCTGCTTTCGACACCTATTAGACAAGAATCAATTCAATAGTTAATAGGCCAATCAAGTGCACTTGGGTGATACCGACAGTAACAATTAAGAAAAAGTCTGCCCTTAATACGCTTAAAAAGGACTATCTTAGTCTAAAGGATTAGGAGGCGCTTCGTATAATAAAAGGTTTTCTTTAAATATTCTACTAGGCAACTCTAAAATACCAAAGATATAAAGTAACGCTTAAGAATATACTCTTTATAATAGATATTATAGTTAAGCACCTTAATAAATCCTAGGTTAGTTTATCCCCCCTTTTTATTTTTTAATTTAGCTAATATTATATAATAAAGGGAGTATATATTTAATAAGGAGTTCTCTAAACGCATTAAAAATGCTTAAAATACCTTTAATAGATATTATTATAAAACAAATAACTCGCCCCTTTACGCTGCTGCATTTATTCTTTATCTAGCCTATTATATAAGATATATTAAGCAGGTTTAAAAGAAGGAGTGGCGTAAGCCTGCACTTAATAGCGTTAAAGAGCTTTAGGAAAGATATTAGAATAGGAGTTTTACACCTAGAAGTATGTTATTATATAAAAGGCTAGCTCTAGCTTAAAACCTTAATAAGTTTAATAAAATTACTAAGGATCTTAATAGTATAATATTTTGACTAAAAAGTTAAGATAAGTATAAGGACTTTATCTCTAAGATACTATATAAGATTTTAACAACTATACTTTAGTAGTAGTCTTAAGAACAGTAATAAAAGCGCTAGCTATAGCTCTTGCTTATAGTAATTAAAATTCTCTTAATTCTAGCAATAAGTAATAAGCTAGAAAGAGTCTTTTTAGGAGGACGTTATATAGTATTATAGGAGAGAATATAGATAGATCTTAAAACTCTTAAGAAAATAAAGTGTTTAAAGAATTAGTATTAAAGAAGAACTATACAAGAAATAGGTAATTTTTCTCTAAGTATTTAGCTATATAGTTAGGGGGGAAAGGTACTGTAATATCCGCAATATCTATAATATCCGTAATATACGCAATATCCGCAGTATTCGCAATATCCGCAATATCTGCAATATCCGTAATATCCGTAATATCTACAATATCTGTAATATCTGCAATATCTGCCAAATTCTGCTAAGTCTACTAAATTCTGCTAAATTCTGCCAGGAGTCTTACCAGTTAGGGTAGAAAAGCTCCGCATGGGCACTTTTATCCTTATCGATTGCGATATTTTATGCATTTTCTATTGGATAAAGGATATTTTATGCTCGCTTATTCGCATTATCCAAAACAACCCTGTCTCGGACAAGGAGCTTGTACTGTCAATTTCGTTATCATTTGTTGATTGTCGCAGTGATTCTGCAGGTGTTTCGATATCAGCACCCACGCCAAAAAATTGACTCTTAAAATCACTGCACCTAAACCTAAAGAAGATCAAGCTGGTTCTTAAAAACCCTGCACCCAATCCTGACAAGACGCAGCGCCTTCTTCTAACAACCTCCTTTACTTTACGGAAAGCCGCGGACAACGGGCCCACTGAAGGATGCTCTGCTGCTGCGTCATCGGGCCAAAAGCGGAAGCGCGCCTCCTCGGCCGTACCGTCAGACCGCAGATCTGTCGCATTCCTATCAGCAGCTGCTGCTCAATGTTTTCTGAAGAGCGCTACGAAGGTTGCAGCAAAGGACCTCTTCCTCATTATCGATCATAACAATAACAAGGCTGCCCCAGGACCCAACGACGATTGGGGCACTCACCCCAGGGCAATCCCGCATAGCCATGTGTGCTCGCCTCCTGCGCGTTTATCCGATGCAGCCGTCATACCCACCTTATTCGAGAATCGCAATCCCCGTTTTGTAGTCGGTCAATCTCAAAAAATCGACGGCAAGACTGCCAACCGAGCCGGCAACCTTACCATTCGTCTCACCGACATGCGGATTGACAAAAACACCGGTTTGCCCAGGCGACAACCCACGTACTGGACATATCCAGAACCGAAAAACTAGAACGACAAGCACTCTACGAAAGTTCGGAACGACCGCCGCCGCAAAGCCATTAATCGTGTGACTTATGATGTTCCTTGGGAGCAAAAGGAGCGTGAGTACATCGTTGAGCTACTTCATGGCAAACCAGACACCTCGATGAGAGAAATAGCCGAAAGATTCAATTACCGTTTCTGGGGTGACTTCATCGGTGATGGGTTCTGCGGTCATCCCTTAGTAGAAGTTCAAGTCAATAGGGTGGGCCTCGATGAGCTGAGGTGCGGACGGACATTGGAGTGCATTCGTGCTGAATATCTTGAGCACTAAGTGGAGTATGATGCAGGCATCGTACCTGGAATGAAGAAGGCCGGTATAAAGGAGGGTGTGAAGAAGGAAATCTCAGATAAGCAGAATCAGGCCAAACCAGAGAAAACTTCTGATGTCAAAGAGGGCTCTGACGTGCCTCAAACTCTTAAGGCTCCCAAGCTTATGAAGCTAAAGGTTGCCAGAAGCCAAAGGCCAAGACACCCCAGACGACAAATTTCTTGACATCTTTCACGCCTGAAGAGCGCGGCCGGATTGCGGAGATCGTCACGGCCATGCCAAAATCAACCATGGCTGATCTCTCAAAGCAATTCGACGAGAAATGCAAGGAAATAGATGATACCAACAGCGTGAAAAGGCGTAAGAATCGAAGAGTGCCTCAAATCAAAGAGGAGTTTAACCATTTTGAAGGACTGTACCGAAAGGGGATTACTCCAGGCAGCTCTGGATTCGAAGCCTTTGTGAAGGACCCGTCTGAGTCTAAACTGTGGTACGAGTTGAGCGAGGATGAAGACATGTATGCGGACGAAGACGAAGAACTGTGGTTCAAACAATCAAAAGCTAGTAAGCCACTCGTTATAGATACTTTTCAGCATTATAGAATTCCAAATTCGGTTTGGGAACTCCCTATACATTCGTACACGTAAAAACTTTGAAAGTCCTTCAATTTCCTTTCTTAAATGCAGTCTTGGTCTTTGCAATTTCTAACTCCCTAAATATTCATACACGAGAATCTACTCTAACAGCTTTTGTAACTCTTTCCCAAACGGATGAGAACTGTAATTAATCCGCAACTTCATCCCCAATCTTGTCTCTAGATAATAAACCCCTCCACCCATCCCTCTTATACTCCTCTAACCTCTCATTCCTCGCCCTAATTGTATCACTCGCCTCCAGCGCTACCAGTATCTTCATCAGCAGAGTTGGCCCCCGCCAACTCCTGACCGTGCTTTCAGGCACCTGGCGTATATAATTAATCCGCGTCTTGGGTCCGTTCTCCTTTTCCCACGGGCATTTCACACGGTGGGTATACAGAGTCGACCAGCGCAGATCCGACTCTGCGTCCAGCTTTCGCCTGTTAGCTTCATAAGCTTCGGTCGTTAACCGCCCGTTCTCAGCAATCAGCCCATCGATGTGGGCACCGGCGACAAAAAGGTAGAAATTCTGGAGCAGGTGCGAGCGCTCGGGCAGATAGGGTGAAAGTAGCGCAGGCCAAGGGGCAGCGTCGACTTTTGGGCCTGAAAGTCTGTCGGTGAGTTTGGTGGGACAGAGATGGTCGACTAATTCACCGCTGGGTTTTGGGGATGCGGTTGGACTGTTCTGGCCGGATAGATTAACATCCATGCAGTCTAGCTCATCAATTTCCATAGGTTCTGGCTTATTCTGGCTTAGTTTACGCATGGCTTCGAGCTGAGGTATGAATTTTCAGTGAGTAGACACGAATTGGTTCTGGAGAGTCGATTTGGATAGAAATGGTACCGATGTGGTGGTAGAAAATGTGTTAGATGGGTGTAAAAATTATTTTCAGATGGCTCCAAGCAAAGAAGAATTTAGTGAATCAGCCATTCTGTTGTAAATACACAATGAAAATGAACTTCCCTGAGACACTACAACGCCATATAGTGAAAGATAGGACAAGGAATAAGACAAAAATTTTCTTAGGGAAGAGTAACGACGTGAAAAACTATCTTTCACTCAAAGGGCTAAAATCTTTAGACAAATTGTGGACAAAGTACTATCATTCCCATGGCAATACCATTGCTCTCTGTTCCCCCAATATCCACCATCGCTATCATAATTCCTCGGATCCCTCGCCCATTGAGGGACTGCTTCCGAAAGATACTCTAATCTGCTTCAAGTCAGTGCCCCCAGCATCCAGGAACTTGATGCAAACCGACTCAGTTTTCACGAAAAAATACTCAAGCCCACTGTCCCTGCCCAGCCTATATGCAGATTTAATCCCTTTGCATCCCACATTACCCATCTAAACTACAGCAAGATCCCATCTAAATTCTCCGAAGTGCTCACAACTCGAAAGCAAGAAACCCTAAGTTTCTAGAATATCCCAAACCTTAAAAACGAAGATTTGGAGTAACATAACCACATTGATGATTGAGATACACAAAGCCTTGAAATCAACAATAAGCAGCGGTTGAGTATAGCGCGTCAGAGGCGGTCGGCCAGCTTGCACTCTCATTCCCTCCGTCCCTTCAAAAATAAGTGCAACCTAACCAAAATCAGTATTTCCAACCTGCTATAATCAAGGGAAGCCAACGCACTCTTACCTAGAAAGTAAACAGCCCAATCCGCCCGCAGCAAGCACAACCCCCAAATCCTCTCCACTCCTCCCAGCCAACTCTTGCACCACAAAATCATCCAAATCAACCCACCGGCCCCATTCCACCTCGAAGATCCCCTCCCAGGCTCTGCCCATACTCCCGTCTGCCACGCCTGCCTCGTCTGCGTCACCCAGCGACTCCTGTCCTTCTCCCGTCCCGTCACGACGCCCCAGCTGCTCTCCCCCGTCCGGTTGGGCGGCGGCGGCGTGCAGTCTCTCATGCATCCGCCCGACATCTTGAGGCAGGCTGCCTCTTGGCACTCATCGAGCCAGCGGGTTGGTATGATTGAGGGTAGAGTGGGCAAGAAGAAGGTGAGTGAGGGGGTTGTGGGGGAGAGGGTAGAAGTCGTGAACTGAGAGAGCTAGGAGGGGAAGAGATAGGAATAAGCCGATATAAAGAAGGAACGTTGTTAACCGGAAGTGCCGTAGGTGCATTAGCAGATTATATATTCGCAGAAGGAAATGCTAAAACAAGAGGCTAGGAAGACGAGAGGATAGCAGCTGCTAGAGCTCTTTAACTGGCTAGACATCTGTTGGGCTCGTGAAATCTCGTGAGGTGGAGTTTCGGAAGCCTAAGTTGGGAAACTTGACGGAGGGATCAGAGCACGTTGACACGATCAGTGATACCTCGACAATGTATGGAGCCGATTCGCGCAGCCAATCTGGTGCATTGAAACTTTACGCGGTGGCGGGCACTTTACACCACCATCCACGAGCAACCATTCGAGCAGATAGAAACAAAGCAGTCTCCGCCCAGCCAATATGCCCCTATCCTACATCCTATGCACTGAGCTATTTTTACTCCACTTCCGGAACGTCTTGCCCTTATAGTAGAACAGAATTCCGAAAAGGCACCAGAGCGTAATCAGCGACGCATTCGTCATGATAGGCGGCACGAATCTAAAGCTTCATTAGCATCCACACCAGACAACCTTAACTCGCCTACGGCCCTCCACTGCTCTCTGCTACCTCAGGACGGAGCGGAACGGAAGAGACGGAAAACTCACCCATCCGCAATCGCCCACGGCGTAATAAACTTACTAAACCCATAACCCCACAGATTCTTGTTAATCGTAATACTCACAAACAAGCTACCCGCCACAGGTTTATAGCTGTCGACCGCATACGTGCTCGCAATGCTCGGTAGAGCCGCGACCTGAATCCCGGCACACGTGAACCCGATAATTACGATCGCCTGCCACGGCCAGTGGTTTTGATATCCGACAGACACCACCACGTTGCCGAGCATCATGATGATCACGTAGGGAATCATAGCCGGCAAGCGCATCTCGGGCTCGCGGATGCCGCGGTTCTTCACAGTGGCGCGCGCGGACACCCAGTCAGAGAGCGGGCCGGCGGTGGCGAGGCCGATGAGCGCGCCGACGAGGATGGCGAAGTTCATGAAACCTATCACGTCTCCATTAGAAAACCAAACTTTTTACATACATGATATACAGGGGGATAGGGAGGGTCGGCCCGACTCACCAATCGACTGGCTGCTGAAATTGTACGGCGGCGCCGCAAACGCCTGGCTCTGCGTGAGGTTGATGGTCAAGAACGAGCTGCAACTCCACGACACGACGAAGCTCGCAAACTCGACGATCGGGAACGCGAACAGCTTCCACGGGATCCATAGGTCTAGCAGGATGCTCTTGAACGGGTGCGCGTTCGGCTGGAACAGCCGCCACTGCTGCTTGCTCGGCGTGCCCTTGCCCAGGTACGGGTCGCGCGCCGCGGTTTCCCGCTCGCTGAGGCCGAGCTCCGGCAGCACGGCCGAGATTGAGGTTGGGGCCTGCTGAACCGCGGCTTCGTCGACATTTATGTCCAACGTCTTTTCGAGGGCTGTGGTGGCCATTTTCTCGGTCGACGAGGCTGGCGAGTCCTGGTTTGGGGTGGGTGAGGACGCAATCTCGTCAGGGTGCTTGCGGTGCCATTTGGTTTCCGGGAACATGAAAATTACCATCAGGAGTGAGGCGCCTATCAGCGCGGTGTTGAGCCACCAGAAGCTGCGCCAGCCTCTGTGGTCCGCCATGGCGCCGGAAATGATGGGGGCGACCTGTGTCAGGGACGTTAGAAATGAGTGGATAGGAAAAAAAGGCTAGCCGTCTTACCATCAATGAGCCCATGTAGAACACCCAGTACATCGTATTCCATTTCCCTCTGGCGTGCAGGAAGAAGATGTCGGCAATGACAGCGGGTTCGATTGTTTCCGATGGCCCTGCACCGATACCGTTCAATCTAGAAACCGATCAGTTTCCAGGTCTCTTGAGAAACCCGTGACGGAACGTACACGCAGGCGCCCATGAAGCTTCCATATGACTTAGCTCTTGCGCGCCAGATACTGGAACCGAAGCAGATGAGCTGGGAGAAAATGTAGACGGGACGACGACCAAAGGAAGTGCTGATTGGGACCCTATCAATTGACGCGGTATTAGCTGCCAAGATTCAAAATTACCGTCTCGTGGAGCTTCAATTGACAATCGAGAGCTCTCTCATCTCTCAATGACAACCTACCAGAGAAAATTACTAAATCCCAGCACCAGGATAAGGACACCGATAAACTGTACCGCCTGCGCCAGCGTACAATTAAAATCTTTAATATAATATGGAAACATAGGCGCCAGGGATAGCGGTCCAAAGCCTTGGGTGAAGGTGACAGACGTCGAAGCCGCAATTGCCGCAATCTTCCATCCGATAGACCAGTTGAGAGGGTCGTGGGGGTCGTCACTGGGCTGGGGGACGAGCACCTGCTTCGCGCTCTTGACAAAGTGGTGGCTGCCAATATCCGCCATGATTTCAGTGCCAGGGATAATATCGGTATGCAACTCCTCTTCAATTTGGCGAAGCGCCTGGGATGTGGTTAAATATGGTAGGTTAAGGTACCTTGGAGGTGCAGGATTGAAATAACCGGTCAGCTTACCTTATCATCATAATTCATCTCCATAATGGGCTGTTGACTGTTAGAACTGCTTTGGAGCAGCTCTAGATGACTGATGCCACAGTGGAGAGACAAATGGTAGAATTTGACAAGGAGAGGACGGAAAGAATAGTATAGCAAATATACCACTCGCAGAGGGAGTCTTGGCTCGGAGCAACAACAGCACAAATCTCAGGAACAGAAGATGACAAAAAATCGGCCGCTCACCCTCGATCTGCCCATGGACGAAGGCAAAGCTTTAACTAGAGCCCCCATCCCCCCGGCTGCCAGGTTCTCATGCCGTGTGCATTCTTACGGAACAAAAGACGCAGGCCAACCCTGATCCTAGGGAAGGCGGGGCCTCAGCCACTGGTCCATACTAACGAAGTGGCGATTCATACGAGTCAGCCTCCCATTCGAGTCAGCTCCCGAACCGTGCGATTGGGCGCACAGACACTCACCCAAATTACAACTTAACTCTATTTAATCTATCTAAACACACCTTAATCCATTAGAAGCACCTTCTATACCTTCTCTATAAAGCTAATAATGCCGTAGAAGTTCGGGCCACATCTTGTATTGTAAGGGTGCGAAGAAGCTTCCGGGCAGATTCGAAGGAACCAAATTGATTCCACCCAAATCTAAGGTACTATGGTATCCGGCACATTGTCGGTGCATTGCATGGGATTGGGTGGCTTGTAGCCTGTTTTTAATACACTTTTGCGGCAAATAAAAAAGGAGGAAAATTAAGAAGGTTTATTTCCATACAATCCGGCTTTGTTATTGGTGCAAAATGCTCTGCAAGGAACTCCTGCAACGCACCGACAGTGTAGAATACTTTTGCTTGATACCATAGTATATAGCTCTTGCTGAGAACAAGACGTTGCGTAGAGAAGAGAAAGGAATAACGCGAGGATCTTATAATTAATTCATTCTTGATTAATGTCTGATGCGGTCATCTGGGTCCATGCAGACGAATACCGATAAGTTAGGTACAAAAACCTCCCAGGGAGACGTGAGAGGTAATACGGCCTATACCCCACCAGGTAGCACGCCGTACTACATCAACGGGAGGAAAAATACCGTTAGGTCGCTGCTCCGAGACTCCCGTACGGGAGTGTCCTGATTGCCTATCTTGCCCTGTCTGCCATTCGTACCATGCTTCCACTCGATTGTAGATTGCCGTAATTGCCGTAAGGTCTTGTGTGCCTGCCCTTGCTCCCATTTGAATGCCCTACGCGTGTGTGTGTATACGCCTGCGGTCCTCCTGCTTGCAGCATGATTTCCACCCCAAAGGAACAGCGGGACGAATTTGAACTAAAATAGGACTAGGTGTCTTGTCCTAGGGCCCCAACCTAGGTCCCCTATGCACATCCCCGGCCAAAAATGTAGAGAAAGACGAAATACTGCGGGTAAGTCCAGGCTGTCGGGTAGGATGGGGAATAAGAGGCTCATCATAGACTTCCCGGGGCGTATACGGTTCGGTTGCTGTGCCGTGTATGAGTGCCGTGCAGTGTAAGGGTATGCCGTACAGGAGGAAGGGGGGACGCCGGAGGTAGATACCGTTAATTCGAATAAACCGACGCGTACATAAAAGACGTGTATAGCTGTGCCTTGAGCCTTTTTGCTGGGGCTCACCCTCCCAGCGAAAAGTTTTCGCACCTCCACCACGTCGCAACGCCAGTCGCTGCGCAGCCGTACGCACGTCTCTGCGTTTGCTCTAGCAGTCTATTAGCACGATCCTGACGGAACGCCAATAGTACTGCTAGGTTCCCGGGCTCCACCGCGTGGAGGTGCAGAGGCCGATTTTCATGGAGCCCTCTTATAATTAAATAGTCGAGGGTCTTAGCGGTAGAGCGTAGGCACGTGCACACGTATTCGACGGACTTCGGCAGAATTCGACTAATTAGCAGAATTTGGCATAATTCAATCGGGTTAGTAGAATTCGGCAGAAATCGATTAAAGCGTCGGTTTCCCTTTTACCCCAGCAAGCTCATTACCTCAGCAAGCTTAGACCGTAGAACCAATTAGCGGACATACGTATATCCGCAAGCGGATATCGCTAACCTTTTTTGTCAAAAAGTTGATTCTATGGTAACTGACTGCTCGGCTGATCGTCGGTCAGCCGAAAAATCACGTGTTCAGCCAGCCACCTAGGGCAGATTTAAGTATCTCTACAACGCTACTAGCGCCAAGCTGTGGATATACGCGTATTAAGGGCCGCCCGCTAATTAGGCCGCTGATTAACGCTAACCATAGGGTTATTAAGGCCATTAGGGCCCTAAATGTTTATAAAAAAGTTCTCCCTACTTAATCCTCGATCGCGGTAATACGTTTACTATTATACCTACTATATAAGATGGCGCTGACTAACCGCGTAGAGATTAATATTGCTAATAATGCCGAATTACGCGCTAACGCGCAGTATGTCCTCGCCCTTATGTATACCACCAGGCCTAAGAATATATCTTTAACGTATAATCTAAAGTAGAAGGAGTTTAAGGTAAGAAGGATATAATACCCTTTTTTAAAAGTATCGTGGCCTATAGCTAACGCGTTATCTGGCTTTAGGCCTTCTATAAATAAAAGCAGTACTATAATAGCAATACCTGTCGTAGGACTTACACGTTTTTAACCCATACTTATATTTGTCCTAAAACACCTATATACGTTCCCCTATAACCCCTATTTATACTTATACCTAGTATATAAAGACTCTTCTTCTTTATCTAAATGTCTTTGTATTAACTATATATAGTTACGCATACGTAGCCTTCTTAATTACTACCCCGTTTAGTATATTATATTCTAGTTTATGCCTACTTCTATAATAATACTGCTATAAAAAATAAGCTACTTCATTTTCTTATTATGGAGGTTATAGACTAGCCCTTAAAAGGGAAGAGCTATAAAGCTAATATTAATATACTTTAAAAGGAGACGCAGCTTTTATAGCGGTTAGTTTACAGCTATATTATCGCTTTAATAGACCTTTATTAGATATAGAAAGCTATAGGAATAAATAGCCACCTATTTCCGTGGGAGGATAGCTTTAGGGAGTACCTAAAGACGCTATAATAAAGGGATGCGTAGTATAAGAAAGAGAAGTTCGCTAATAAGGATAGAGATATTCTCCTTAACGGCTATACTAAGGATAAGTTTTAGAGTATTTACCGTAAGCTTTAGGCTAGGGGCGCCGCCTTATCTCTAAAGTGCTACTTTTACACACTTATTAATATCCTACTAGGCTGCTATATACTTACCTACGGCGGCAATAAACGCTCTATTAAGATCTTAGATCTATTTACCTTTAAGTTTAAGGGTAAAGGCCCTATATATTACGGCACTAGCAGAACTCAGCAGATGTTACGGTACTAGTAAATTACTATAGGTTGTCGCAGATCGCGGTTACGTAACGCGTAGATCGTATAAAACTTCAAGTGGCGTTACTTGTCCTCCCCTTTCCTTTTCCTTAGCTTTAGATCCTTATTTATAGACTACCAATTATATAGGCTTGCGCGTCTCTCTTACTATGCTTATACCTTAATTAACTAAGTCGCTAATATTATCTAAAGCTTATCTACTCTTTTTCCTAAGAAGGAACTTAAATATATCTATAAGACTATAAACCAAAATAGAATAGAATATAGAAATAGACCTAAAGACTATTACCAAAACTTAAAAAATAGAATAGAATTAGAAAGAATAGAAAAGAACCTATAAAATATATATAGACTAGAACCCTTATAGAAACCTCCTAGAAATTACCTAATACCCTTACCACTATACTAAGAAATATAGTAGCCGGCAAAGCAGCTATAGAACCCTTAAATACCTCTAATAGTAAAATAGTAACTAACTTAAACCCCTAGGGGGAGCTCGCGGTAGCTAATGCTAAAATTAAATAACTTTAAGAACTGCTTAAAGCTAGAGACCCCCCTATACCTAATAATAAGTTATTAAACACCTAGAGACTTGCTATAGTCCTTAAGGCCTTAGCCTAATATACAGCATTAGCATTATCGCGGTCCGTAAGGGTTATAGACCCCCTATTACCTACGGACGGAACTAACCCTATATTTAATAATTAGAAGCTTTAATTATAGGATAAGCTTAAAGTTAATACGGACCACTTCCCTACTACTTAAGCTAAAATGGCTTATATCTTTGGCCGTACCGGCGGAGACGTATAGATATATTTATATCCGCGTTATATATAGGACTTAGTAGATCCCTTCCTCTCTAAAAAAAAGATAATTATCTACCTGTCTTCTATCTATAAGGACCCCTTTAAAGTATAAAACGTATAGCTTAATTATAAAAGCCTAAATATAAAAATAATAGAGACCTTCTTAGCCTTTTAGACCTACTTTCTATACCTAGCCAGCCAGGTCCAAATTCCTTAAGAAGATTTAATGCTAGACCTATAGCAAGCTATACTACTAGTTTTTACTACTATATAGACGCTAAAGGAACTTATAGACTAGTGCTTAGCTATCAGCTAAGTGTGAGGGGATCTTGTAGACAGGGGGCTATAAGGACACGATTAGAACAGGATAGATTGGTAAGAGAGATAAATCCTTAAGGAGGTAAGGCCTCTGGGATCGTGGAGACTATATACTATAGGCACGTGCCTCTAGAATATAACCGGCGACCGTCTGAGGGGCGTTCGGGGGTTATCCTGAGGACATCCTAAGGTATCCGCAATAATATCCCTTACATTACCCCCCCCCTTCTTGCGGTTGGCCCCCGATCGCTATTACCTTACAGTAGGGAGATTATAAGGGCTCGTCCCAGAAGGGGTTCGGAGAGATATTAGTATGCCACTGTATATTATCTATCTATCTAACCCCTGCTTTAAACTCCTGAAAAACCTTAATAAGGAAAAAATATAACTAGAGAAAAGACGTAAGGATTGCTAGGAGACCTATTAGAAGACTGCTAGAAGTATGCTAGTGACTACCTAGGCTAATATAGGGATTTTTATATAACTCTACTTCTAAGCCTTTATGCCAGTCTATAATTAATCGCGAGTATTATAGGCAATTTGGTGTTCTAGTATAGTTCCGTAGAACCTTTTAGTATAGGATTTAACGTATAGAGCCTTGGCTTGCCGTTGTCTTTAACTGCTAAAATATGGTCTATAATTCTTTCTTATAATCCTTTTCTTATAATCCTTTGCGTCACTAATATATTGCTCCCGCATTTGACCTTAGGCTATTAAATGCGGTTAAGGTATTAATTAGTTAGTTAAAGAGACTTATCTCTTAAGATTTAATGTATATGCTTTTAAATCTAGTAGTCCTATACTGTATATTTGGCGTAGCTCTACTGCCTAGCAAATAGGGACATTTTGTAATAGCAATTATAGCTATTATACAATTGTTAAGAACGTCTATAACGTTATTCTTTAATACTATAGTATCGTTTTAGGTCTAATTTAACCTATATGCGTCTTTAATTTAACGTCTTAATTGCCTTCCCCTGGCCGCGTAGTCAGTTTTTATAAGGAAGTAATGGTTAAATAACTTATACGCGTGTTTCCTTCCTTCTAAATAACGCTATTGTAACGGAGTTATATTGGCAAGGTTACGGCTATTTACCAGAAGGGTATTAGACGGTAAAGTATAAAGATACTTTACTTATTAAGCTTAATCCTTTTCCTTAACACCTTACTTCCCATTATTAACCTTCGTCTAATTTGGACTTATCTTTAATATATTATTAAGATTTTCTTCCTTTTTATTATTAATTTAATATACCTTTTTATTCTCCCGCTAACTGCTCTTCTAAGCAAATTCCACAGCGTATTCTAGCCCTACCTTTACATATAGAACCCTAACCCCCGCTAACTCGTAACTGGTGCTGGTCCTACCTAAATGATTTTACCTATACATCTTTAAAAGACTAGAAATCTAATAATAGGATTTTAGAGGCTTGTAACAAGACGCACTGCGTTAGATTTAATACCTTTAGTCCTTATAATCGATGCATACGTACTAAGAGCGACAGTTACATTAAGGTAAGCTTTTCTATCCTTAATAGATTTCCATTACTAACTTTAAGCTTTAATAGCCTGGGCCTAAGTAGCAACGATCCTTTAATGTTTTTAACTACTACATCGCCCGGGCTTTGTCTCATTCCAGCGCCAATGCTAAACGTCTTAGTTAAATTCGAGACTATACTATAGCCATCTATACCGCCCACAATTCCTAGTAAGCTAGCTAGTAACGCCTAATACGAGAGCAAGGTTAGTATATTGAGGATAGAGTGAGGAATAGGGGTGATAAGAAGAAGGTCGCTGTCTACCATAGGAAGGAGTTCGCGCATGCGCGTTAAGTTTCGAAAGAGCATAATATAATGTGGTATTAGGTAGGTTACCCTTCGGGTACCTAGCGGATAGGTAACTAACAGTTACCGTAGTAAGGTCTCAGTGGTTTTAGACTATACTAGCCAGCTAACGTCTCTATTTATTCTAGGCTTAAGCGTGTCTTTATTAACTATAAGCTTACTCCCTAAGAGCTTTATTAATATTGGTTTAGACCTAATATTAGTGTTAAGCGTTTAAGAGTCTCTACTCTAGCTATACCTTATTATCCTACCCCTGTTTTTATGCCTACTTATATACCTATTAAGGGATCTAGATCCCATTCTTGTTAGCCACCACTTAGTGGCCTAATGGATACTAATCCTACTCCTAATAATAATAAGGCGTAGTGGCTTTTTAGATTGGGCATTTATGGTTTAGACTTTTAGGATTCGTTTTTGTATATAGTAGCAATTAAGGACCTCAATTAGGTGCTTAAAAAGGCCTTATAAGGCTTTTAGAAAGGGCTTAGAAGCCCTAGGAACTATATTCCTAATATAGATTAATAAATAGAAATGCAATTCTAGCAAAATGCCCTACCAACTCTATGCTATGTACGAGAAAAGGTTAAGGACCCATCCTGCCTTAGGTTATAGCCCTATCCCTATAGTTTCCAGAGCTTGTCTGTACTATATCCAATTTAACCTATTTACTCTTTAGGGCCTTTTACGGCCTACTATAAGCTTTCTTTATAGGTTGCGATAACACTATAGTATTAGAGCGCTTTCTACAACTTATAGATTGTAGACCTTAGTCCTAATATTCTTTTAGAATATCTTCGCAATAATTAAAGTAATCCTCTGGTTCCTATGTAGAGTCCTTAGCGGGCTAGCCTAGCTATTTAACTTTAAATTAAAGCTTGTTCTTAATAGACTTATAGCGTAGTATAGCTTCAACCTTATACCACTCGCCTACTACCTTAGGGTGTTTAATTAGGCCTAAACGGAAGTTCTTTTCCGGCGGTAGTCTATACCATAGCTCTAGTAGGTTTATATAAAACACTAAATATATATGGGCTATAGATAGGGGTAGCTAGAGACAATAGGCTAGCTTACCAATTCGTTCCTTAACTTAGAAGGGACCTAGGTATCTTATATTAAGCTTTTTTAATAGTTAACGGGTCTTAATATTTGTTAAGCAGAATAGAACCTTATCACCTACTCTAAAATGCTTATCCTAGTGCTTGCGGTTGTACCAAAGTCTCTATTACTCTTAGGTATCTTATAGGCTCTACTTTATATACTTCCATTACTCCTCCCATTCCTAGAGGTATCCTTATACTCTCCGGTAGATGTCCTTAGACTTCTCAATAGGATCCTATAACTAATTATGCGGCCTTAGCCAGTAATTATTAGGTATACCATTAAACCCAAATAGTCGAACGCTATAGGCGATCTAGATTAGTGTATACTTATATAATGCGTATTCCTTTAAATTATAAGCGTACTCTATATACGGAAGTAGCTCACACTAATTATCTTACTAGTAGTTTAAATATATTTATAGGTAAGACTCTAGTTCCTAGTTCTGGCGTTCTATTTACCTATCCGTTTATAGATAAAAAGCTATACTATAACGGTAGTCTATCTTTAAATGGAAGTATAGGTCCGACCAGTACTAGCTTATAAAGACGCTGCCCCTATTAGTAATAATAGAGTGCGGCTAATCTACTTTAAGAAAGCATTTCTCCTTAATTAGGTTAGCTAGCACTTGTGCGTTAATCGTCTTATTAACAGGAAGGTATTAGACGTACTTTAAAAACCTATTAATAAGTATAAGGACCAAATTATATATTTATCCTTAGCTATCTTTAGATGGCGGGAGATCCGTAATAAAGTCTATGGCGTAATGTTACTATAACTTACTAGTGGGGGGAACTAATTTAAGTAGACCCTATAGCTTATACCTGCTGATCTTATATACTTAACACTTCTTGTAATAGCTAATATACTCCTTTACTTCCTAATTAAGCCTTAGCCAATAGTATTTACGCTAAAGTAATTCCACTATTTTTGCTTAACTATAATAGCCGCCTAAAGGATTATCGTAATTCTTTATAAGAATCTTCTGTTATAGATTTGCTTCTTATAGCACCTAAACCTTACCACCTTTACGTAGTAGGCCCATTAGGTCTAGTTCCTACTAGTAGCGCCTAGCAGCTTCCTTTCCGTTACGTTTCCGGTCTACCTCTACATTAAGAATGGCATAGGAAGCGTCCCTCTATTATACCTTATGGATAAAATCCGTTAACCTTTCGGATGGTTCTTAAGTAAAAGCTATTTTGTCCTATACTGCTCTAAGTATAAGACTAGATAGTACTATAGATCTTACAACTCTTTAATGCGCGTATATTAGGAAGGCCGCTATAAGGTTAAAGTCCTTTAGTTATTATAGGGCTTCGAGTTCCGATTGCTCTATAGCTTCGCTATTAGTTTAAGGGGATAGCTTAGTAATTAGGGATAGTATATTACTAGGTTCTAAGAATATATCGGGGACGTCCTATCTAGGTATATTCGGACCCTTATTAGTAACGGACTGGGTACTAGCCGGAACGTTAGTAGAAACTAATAAGGCTTATACCGCCTAAGACTTAGTATATAGAGCTATGGGTGCTTAAGTATCCCACACCTGGAGCTTGTTCTGCAATATAGGGAGTAAGATATCTATTATCTGTTTTCCTTCTCCCGTTTTAAAGCTTTTGGCATAGTCTGGCCGTCGTAATGGTCCATTAGCAGGGTTATTTTCCCCTGGCTTATATTTAATCTTAAAATTAAATCGCGCGAGCTCCTCTACCTATCTGGCTTATTAAGGTATAAGCTCCTTTGTAGTTATAAAGTAGCGTAGATTATAGTAATCTAAGAGTATATAAGTGGTATGGCTCGCGTGCTCAAGGTAGTGTCGCCACTATTTAAAGCAGTTAACTATAGCCAGCAGTTCCTTATCGTGGGTATAATACCTAACTTTAGGTCCCTAAAATTTTCTATTATAAAATACTACTAGTCTCTAATAGAGCTAGGTAGCGTCTGGATGCCTATTAGGTTATAATAAGATACCAGTAAGGGCAAAATTCAATACATTAGTAATTATCATTAATAGCTAATCTAGGTTAAAATGCCGCAGCAATAAGGCTTCTATAAACTTTACGTAAAGTTCCTAAAAGGCCTTCTAGACCTTTCCGGGCCATAACTATAGCTTATACTATTTAGTTAGTCCCTTTTTAGTTTTCTTCCTTACCGCCTTTAAGCTTTTTGCTCCTTAGGTTAGGTCTTAGGAAGCTTCTATAATATAGTCGGATAGGTATTAGGCGATGTCTAAGTAGTTATAAATAAAGCGCCTATAGAAATTGGCAAAGCCTAGGAACACTTAAACATCCTAGTAGTTCTCTAGCTCTGGCCACTCCTAAATTATCTACACCCGTACTAGGTCTATAACTATACCTATAGGCGTTATAATATAACCTAGGAACTCAACCTACTTAGTGTTAAAGATATACTTTAACGCCTTGGCGTAGAGGCCCTAATTATCTAAATATTCCAGCACTTTGCGGATATATTGCTTGTGTTAATCCTCGTCTTCTAAATAGATTAAGATGTTATCTAAATAGATAACGTATATACGGTCGACTAATCCCCCTAAGGCTCTGTAAATATATAATTGAAATGTCGCAGGCGTATTAGCTAGCCCAAAAGGCATTACTAAATACTTAAAGTGGCCGTATTAGGTCTTAAAAGCGGTCTTTTACTCATCCCCTTCTTTAATACGGAGCCTATAGTAGGCATCTTATAGATCTAGCTTTGTGAAGATCTTCGCCCTAGATAGTTAATCTAGCATTTTACTAACCAGTAGTAGTAGGTAACGGTTCTTAATTATAATCTTATTAAGACCGCAATAGTTTACATATAGCCTTATAGTTCCATCTGGTTTTAGAACAAAAAGGATTAGTGCGCCTGCTAATAACTTACTAGGCCGGATCTACCCCTTTTCTAGTAACCCATTAAGGTACTCCTATAAGATCTTAAGCTCTTTACGCAAGAGGTTATAGATAGGAAGGTTTGGTGGTTATTTGCCTTCTTCTAGATTAATTACATAATTATACTCCGAGTTCTATAGTAGGACTTTAGCTCTCCTGCCCGAAAATACCCTTAGTAAGTCCCTTAGGCCTACTAGAATATTTAACAAATTAGGGTCGCGTTTATCCTCTATGTTATTGTTAGGTAGGTCCTAGAGCTCCCTTAAAATGCTTACGGGCAGCGTTATACGCTGTAGTAGTTGCTTATACATAGTTGCTACTATATATTAAACCGTTGCATATAGTAGCCAGTAAAGGGTAAGGAATTCTTTAATATAACGTTTAAGGTATTAAAGCATACTCTCTGCGTATTGCTTAAGCTAGAGTAACCTATGGCGGTTAAAGTATCTTATAGGATCTTTAAGATCGCCGCCTCCCTATAATGTCTCCGCGACCTATCTAGCAGTTCCCTATAGGGTCTCCGTTATAGAGGGGATATTACCTATACTAGGCTTTATACCTATCTTGCTATTAAATAGAGGTTAAATCCGATACTCCTTTAGGTATAAAGCGTATACTGTTTTACCTAGGGCTACATTCTTTAGGATGTCCTTTAGGCTTATTAGTAATATACGCCCTTCCAAATCTTTATCATTCCACTATTTAAAGGCTCCTGTCTTAAAGTGTATTTTAAAATCTACTTCCGCAAGCTAAGGGTATTTAAGGATAAGGTTATAACCTACGAAGTTAGCCGCCTAGAAGGGTTGTAGGCCGACTACCTTAATACAGTTATATATGTTGGCCACTAACACTATAAGCTTATAGGCATTATATAGTTTAATCTAATACTTATCTAGGAAGCCTATAATAGGTTTCCGCCACCTTTATAATAGGATAAGTTTATACTCTTTTACCAAATTATATCGTATAAGATTGATTTCGGCGCCGCTATTGTATAGTGCTTAGAACTATTATACCTTACCTATAAGGAGTGTTATTTTTAGCTTAACAGCAATACAGAGAGTCTCTCCTTTCGTATCTTGCCCTAGTTGCAGCTAAGAGAAGTCTATAACTAGGGCTTTTCTTTTTTTAAATCGTTAGTGCGGTTATTACCCTACTTATTTTTCCAATAGGATCTACCTCTAGAGTTTTCTCTTAACTTCTTAAAGTGTTCCCATAAAGGTGCCGGATAGGTATTAGGTTGGCCCTAGAAGTCTTTCCTATTATTTAAGGCCCCTAACTTTAACCCTTTTAAAGTTCTCTTTAAGAACAGCTTCTTTAAAGGTTAGGTCTACCCTACGTTACTACTAAAGTGCCTATACTTTTAGTAACCCCTTAGCTTCCTACCGGAAGAGGTCTGGTTTCTTACCGTATCTTTAGCATTTAAAACTGCTCGTTTAAAATCCGTATATATGGTAATCCGCAATAGGGCTCCCACGCGCTTTATTTTGTCACAAATTACTAGCTTAATTCTAGCCTAGATAAACCCAATCTTCTCCTTCTTATAGATACTACTGAGGGCTTTAGATCTATCTATTAAGTATAAGTTTCTATAAAGTTTATAAACTGGCGGAAGTTATAGCGGTTAAGCTGTGTCCCATTCCAGAATAGCTTTGCATTATTATATTATATAATATACGGATCTTAAGTCTATTTCTTTAGGAAGGTTTATAGCTATAGCTATATAGTAATTTACTCTTTATTAAGCTAATTAAGTATAATCTAGTTTAGTAATCGGTCTTTAATCTTACTAATAATCCAGCGTATACGCTCTTTAGTATTATCTTATATTATCAGCATTTTAAAGAAGTTATTTACCTCACGAACCCAATCGTCTAACTACTGGGCGTTAGGTCTATAGCAGAGTTCTAAACTACTAAAGGCCTTAGCCAATCGGTCTATATCCTTTTTCTATTTATAGCGTAGATAACTCTCTAAGTCTTCTATACCTTAGGTAGGTACTAGGTAGCTCCTAGAAAGCCCTTAGCCTTAACTAGGTTATAAAAGATTTTGTCTAGCCTAAATTAAGCTCTGCTAGATCTAGACCTATCCCTAGAGGTTTCTAATATATTTATTAGTAGCTCCTTCCCGTATGGCTTCCAAGAGCCTTATAGCAGCTTCCTAATATCTATCTTAAAGAATATCGGTTTAGGGCTCTTAACTTTCCGACCTTAGCCTTAGGGAAGCTCCAGCTATAAAGGTAGTATTAGTACTAGTAGCTGGTATAGATTTCCCTATAAGGCTTAAGTCTTAAGTTAGTAGTTAGTTTAGATTACCTAAAGGGGTAGGCCCGCTTAGCTTATAAGCAGTCTATACATTACTACTATGCCAATTATAGGCTAGTGGTCTTCCGAGAGGGTTCCGGTTAATTCCCTAGTTAGATATATTAGTATATTCCTCTAGCATTTCTGGCTTAGGGGAAGATCTTAAAGTTACCTCTAGCGCTTAATTTTCTAATTAGCCTAGGTAGGGCCAGAGGGGTTCTGGCTACTTTCTAGCAGTATTATAACCATTATAGAGGGTGTCTATATTTTCCTTAGCGTTGCTAGTAACTATAGGTATGCGAGAGTCTTTAAGCTCCTAGAGTATCTGAGTATTAGGGCTTATTCGGCCGTCTTACCTAGAGGGTTATATTATCGCAATCTCTCGCTATTAGAGGGACCTTCCTACCTTTGCGCGATGGCTTTCTATAAGGTATCTGTAGAGTTTCCGTTTAGGTTATCGCAAGATTTTTAAGGGAGGATGGTAGTTATAAATAAAAGATATAAACAAATAATCTAGTCCTTAAAGCCGACTACCCTTCTAAAAAGAGTAGGAAGGATTTAAATATAAGGGGATCTTATAGATAGGGGGCTATAAGGACACGATTAGAATAGGATAGATTAGTAAGAGAGATAAATCCTTAAGGAGGTAAGGCCTCTGGGATCGTGGAGACTATATACTACGGGCACGTGCCTTTGGCACGTAACCGGCGACCGTCTAAGGGGCGTCCGGGGGTTGTCCTAAGGACATCCCGAGGTATCCGCAATAATATCCCTTATACTAAGCCCTTTATTAAATTAAGGCATGTGCTAAATAGTATAAGGCTAAAAACCCTTTAAATCAGACTATAAGTAATATAAAAACGGCCTATAGTACCCTAGTATAATTAGTAACTCCTATAGTACCTTCTATATAGCCTATTACTAATTTAGTAGCTAACTATAAGGCTAGTCCTACTAGGGGTCTAGCGAATGCTCGGCCTATATATAGTAACCCCTATATATAGGCCCTTAGTAATTAAGGTGCTTACTTCTCTTATAGCTAAAAGGGCTATATTATAAAAGACTACTTAATAAATATAAAGAGGGACGAAGTTTTATTAATCTAGGAGGATAACGCGGAGTTAGAAAAAGAGAAACTCTAAAGAAAGACTCCTCTTTAGGGTTAAAAGGGATTAACATGTTATATGTTAATCTAGGTTAACTAGTTAGTAAAAAAAGCTACACTATCCCTTATACTTTATTCCGCAATAGATATTAAGTTTTAACCTCTACTTTAGCTAACTCTAAAGTAAATACCTTTACCTTAATAAATACCTAGTACGTTGTAAAGCTAGCTAACCTTTTAAATATACCTATTAAAGAACTGCCTAAACTAATTCCTATTTATAGGTATAGCGGATGGATAGGGCTAGCTATTATAACTATCTTGTAGATTTACCTTTATGTTAATAGATAAAGATAATATAATATCCCCTTTCTTATTATAGACCTAGGAAGCCATAATATAATTTTAAAAAGAAAATGGCTAGCCTATTTAGGCTTATAGCTTAACGTATAAAGTAGATAACTTATCTAGCCTAAAACCTTACCTCTAACCCCTTTCTTTATAAAAGAAATTAGTATTATAATAGAGAACCTTATATAACCCTAAATTAATACTATTTACTAAGCTAATGCTATATATAGGGACTAGGCCTTTAAGAAGGATATATAGCTGTAAGGGCGCGAAGAGGCTTTGGGAAAGATTCGAAGGAACAATATAAATTCTATCTAAATCTGAGGGTATATAGCTCTTGCTAGGAACAAGACGTTGCGTAAAGAAGAGAAGGGAATAACAAGAGAATCATATAATTAAATAGTCAGGGGCTTGGTGGTCGATGCGTGCGCACGTGCGCA
>Ga0307515_10006617_pt1 | contig 23116 bp, 20 predicted proteins | sample 17_EM_MG_FD_194513 | JGI IMG/M metagenome (GOLD analysis project Ga0307515, IMG submission 194513) | Populus trichocarpa ectomycorrhiza microbial communities from riparian zone in the Pacific Northwest, United States - 17_EM | ecosystem: Host-associated > Plants > Roots > Unclassified | place... | reverse complement strand
GTCTGGATAATTGTAGCTAGTTTATATAAATTGTATGTACCCTGAGAAAAATCCATGGATATCGACAGATGACGCCCGGGGACGGCAAGGCTCCGTCCCCGGTCGTCCTATCCGTCCGTCACCGCCCTGCCTCAAAAAGACGGCACCGTTTCCGTCCTACCCTCGGACGGACGGGACGGTTGAGAACACTGATGCCAGTTGAGTTGACAATTGAGGATGACATTGTTAGCAGTTTGGTGTTTCCGTGGCGAGATGAATTAAAATGGTCCAAGGTAAGCGCTTGAGAAAAATGGAGTCGTGTAAGATGGGGAATGAAGTCTATATAAATTCTGTCTAGTACACGCGTACTTGCAGCACCCTAGTGTGTCATAGGTCATGTCTCACTTTATACTAACAATTGTTTGTTTATTTTAATCATACTGTATTCACTCTACTTAGAGTATGACAGCCCCTTAATCCCCTCCGCCTCCGGGCTGGCCGGCTAGATGGCGGAGCTCCACTCCTGCTACCCGTCGTCCCCTTCTTATACTAACAATCATCCGAAGACTTATCAGATGGCAATTTAGGAATCTATGCATTATGCACGCCCAGCGGCACACTGTTGCGAACACTATCCCTGCGAATTATACGTAACTCGAAAGCTTCCTAATCATCCAATAAGATTTCAACGATCAACTCATGGTTGAGAAACACCGACTGCACTAGAGCAACTAAGTATTATCGTGTTCCCTGACTAACGTTGGCCTCGAATTAGGCTCTCAGTTGTGTATGTGTGCACTAAGATGAAAATGGAAGTGACAAAAAGGGTATAGTGTGGTGAGGAAATGAAGCTGTGAGAGAGCCTGGAGACCATGCTCCACACAAAGTTCCCAGGTCAACTTGGTTAAAATTTCAACACCACAGGTTTGAGCTGGATTTGCATGGAAAGTAGAGTTCAAGGGAAAAGAAATCAACTGTATATGGGGCACAAAGCAAATTGGACAAAATTTGTCGTGTAAAGTGATCAAGAGTGACCGGGTTAAGCTGGTAATAACCCAGATCAGGTTCCGGTTATGGCTGCAGTGAGTGCAAATATGGCAGATTTTTTCAAAAAACACTTGGCATTGACTCAGGTAGCTGTAAACTAATACCCCCCAAAAGATCAGCTCTCTAGAGGTGATTTGAATTTTTGGTGGAGTCATGTCTCCAGGCACTTTCACCTCACTTTTCTTATGATCCCAATTTGGATCAGACTCACCGTTTCGGTTAGTATAAAATGACCTGAGATCAAGGGCCGCGGTACGAGGCCAGACGAACCTGGATGTATCCCTTTGACTGGTGAGGCAAGTGGAAAATTGGTGCCATGCATATGCTACCTTATTGAGGCAGGATCGACACCGAATGTCAACATCAGTTCACGATCGCGTTTTCGTCCGAGTCGGCCATGTATCTACATGTGTGCCATGTCAGCAAAGCGAGCCCGAAAGCCCTTGAGCGATATCTCAACGAATACGGTGCCCAATCCGAAGCAAAGGAAGATTGCGCCTAAGAAAGCCAACATTGTCGCTGCCAATGCAGACAATGCAGTCATGGTTGACGGTCCTCAGACTGCGTGAAGTGGGAAGAACTGGAAGCCACCAGTAGTGATAGCGATGCCGGAAAGCTTTGTTCCTCTCCATTCAGCAGACCCACAACACGGTCATGGTCCCAGTACTCGCATTCCCTCAGGCTCGGTAACTGATGCAGAGCTTACACCATATGCTATCTTCTCACTCTTTTGGGATGATGCGATCCTACAGCACATTGTGGAGGCTACCAACAAATACGCTGCAGCAAAGCATGCAGAGTTGTGCGCATTAAAGCTTGCTTCACTGCGAGTCCAACTCCAGCTGCGACCATGGAAGGCAGTCGATGAATGTGAGCTGCGGTGGTTTATCAGTGCAACGATATTTATGGGATATGCAAAGTCAACGGTTTCCCTCTTTACAAGATTCCGCAGAGGTACTATTCTACCGAAAGGTACCATAAGCCATGACCACTATGATCAAATCAAGCGGTATCTGCACATCTCGGACCCTGATCTTAAACCGGACCGCAAGCATTGGTGGAGAAAGCTTGAGCCGCTATCATCACACCTCCGTACCTGATTTCACACCTTTTACAGTTCCGGTTCCAATCTTGCGGTTGATGAGATGATGTCGCTTTGCAAAGCACGCACAGTACACACGGTACGGATAGCTAATAAGCCAATTTCAGACGGCTACATGATCCTCGCTGTATGTGATGCTGGTTATACTTTGGACTGGCTGTATACCTCGTGTGTAGAAGGCATAGCTGGCCTTAAAAAACACCAGGAACTTACACCGACTGGTTCAGCTGTGCTTCAACTATGTGAATCTGTGTGAGGCGGCTTCGGCACAACAGTTTTCATGAATAATGCGTTTTCAACAGTTCTTCTATTTCGCATGTTGCGACGGAAGGGGATTGGAGCATGTGGTACCGCACGACAGAATGCTGCTGGCTGGCCAGAAGAGCTTCGCAGTGAGCGCACAGATGAGGAGTGGGGCAATACACAGGCTATTGGTATATGCCCCCCTGCGATTGACAAGCACGGGAATACCAGTGTAAGCGATGGTGCAGATGTTCTTTGTATGCAGTGGATTGACAACAACATTTTGAGATTTATGACTACTGTGCATCCCACCAATGAATCCACCTTCAGCCTCCGCCGCAAACCACGTACTACGAGCACCAATCCCCTCGTCGCCCGTAGGATCTTTGATGATGTTAATGAGCATCGCAAAGTACTAGCTATTCCCACTGTTGTTGATGACTATAACAACGGTATGAATGCGGTCGATCTAGCAGATCAGCGGCAAGCTGCGTATTCAGTACACCAACGTACACGGCGCAGTTGGGTTTCCCTCTTCTACTTCCTACTCAATATTTCGCTTGTCAACGCACATATCCTTTTTGAACTTGCCCGCCAAGAGCGCTTTGTAGCTGGTTTCAATAGTCAAACCATCAAGGCGACCGAGAGTTCAAGTCACCCTCTTAGCAAGCCATATGCTCCACTAAAGTTCCGCCGTGAGCTTGTGCACCAACTCACCCCGAGTCCCCGTCCAAGGTCCACCTCCTTGAAGAAAGCTCGTATCCGCCGCACATACTCAAAGAAAACCGGCCAGGTCTACTTCTCGAAGTACAGAAGGTACACTCCACATGCCTTGGCAACCGGTCCACTAGCACTAAGTCCAATTCTACAAGAAAGCGATCCGGAACATACTCTGGTTGAGCCTGAGCAGCACCACCATCTAGAGCACATGGAGAAGCGCCGCAGCTGTATTATATGTAGACTAGACTTTCGTGCTGGGGTAAAGAACGGCATGAGTTCTCTCCGGCGGACAGCATATGAGTGCCGTGCATGCACACCACTGGTTGCTTTATGCGCACCCCAACTTGAAGATCGAGATGCCCTTGAAACTCTGAGCGCGCTCAGTACATGTTTCACTCGCTGGCATGAGCGGTAGATAGATAGATGTAAATAGCTTTATACACGGTGCCGATCCCCCATACTATAATAAGCTAGCGTATGCATGGCACCAATTTTCCACATGTCTCACCGGTCAAAGGGATAGTACGGCGCACTTATTGAGCCGCATCCTTGCAAGGTCAACGCGCTACACATCCAAGGACTAGCTAGCGTGAGGCTGGTCAAGAAAGAAGAATAAGGCACTATACCTACCTGTCATGAAGATCTACCTAAGTACCCGGCCGTGATTAGGGTTGTCACACCTGCCGGAAGGCGCCGAAGGTGAGTTCGGGCCTCCCTGTGCATTACTTTCCCAGCTTAGTAAATTGTCAAGACTTTTGCGTTTTTGCCGAGCCGTTAAAACTGAAATTGGTGTTTTCTTGTTATAGGCCATGTTAGGATTGATCCTTGAACACGGTTAGACACGATCACCCCCACTTGGAAAATTGTGAATCGATGTTGGCAAAGTTCAAGTAGTCTAACAAGATGTTGTATGAATCAATCATCGACAACCACACGCGAAACTTGACCGGCTAACTCCAGGCAGTGTAACAGCCGCGGTCTCGTCGCTAGTTATGATGAAACGGTAGTAGACGCCTAGCTTTTATCGATTTCACGACCACACACAGTTTCAATACTCGATTATTGTTACGCAATGAACTCGTGCCAAAACGAGCATTATCTTCATCGAAAGAAGAGAGAAACTCTACTGAAGACGTTTTCATTGCATTTCGCTTGAGTTGGAGCTCTCGGTCATCTCAAAAGCCTACTATGACTATCCACCGTAGTGTTGTAGTGCTTTTTGTATTATCACCTCTCTACACAATTCTGTAGAAATATGGGGAGGACCGTATGAATAGACTTAGATACAGAGAGAAGAGAGCAGGAGAAAGACGCAAGTTATATTTGAGAGATGTGTGCCTCTTACTACTAGTCTCGCTAGCGGTCAGCTCTATATATACACGCAAAAAATTCCACCATTGTTTATCGAGTGCTGTCGCAACTATAGATCTATCATCTCCGGCATAGAGTCACACCTACTTCGTATGCACAGTCCTTGGGGCCAAAGTCTCTAGTAAAATAATCTACCAATTTCCTACAACAGTGCCGCTCATGAACATCCGCCCCGGCGAAGTACAACGAAAGTCCGAACAAAGCGATTTGAAGTACACATTTCACACTCTTGTATATCTCATATTTCTCGTTCCGGCAGCAACCACATTATTTCTCCAATCGCCACATCTCGTTCGAGATGCTGTAGCCACTTCTGAAATGTCCCTTATCTGATCTTTGCTATCTTATCTGACCGATCTTGGCTTCATCTTAGTAACCTACTACTGTGAATCCTGTTGCATCGTTTCGACGTATGGCTCCAATACTGCCTCACTTTTACATTAACTGGCGCCAAGTTGTTCGGAGTTACGGTGACGTTGCGAGCTAGATTTGATCTTCCTCTTAGTTATCATTCGCAGCAGTACTTACTGACACGCACCCACCGTTCATCTGTCTGGCAAAAATCCGCCTCATAATATAATCAAGGAGAAATAGGAAGTCTGAGACAAAATCCCTACAAAGGAAATCTTGGCCTGAATCTTCAGTTCACCCTGGATCCAGCCGCGGTCCGCCATACCTTTCGTCCCATCTAATTGAGCTGGTACAGATTTCATGCAATCCGGTGGCCAAATAATACTCCTGCCACACTAGCTACCTACCCAACGGAGAAAAGGGTGCCAGTTGGTGTGGGAAGCCAAAATGTCATCTAGATAAAGTTTCGTAATGGTCCAGGAATAATCCAATACCATAATGACAAACGTAGTTATTCTGGTATATACTCCGCAAATAACCATGATGGCATTTTGAGCACCCACTCCGATGATTGAGAATCTCTGGGCGAGTCGCATCCCGGACTGCATGTATAACTGGATGATCATAAACATCGAATTAGTTGATACGGAATCCTTCCCAAGTATGGACAAAAGTTCGAGTGCAAAAAGATTTCTCCCCAGCAGGGAATTGAACCCTGGTCTCCCGCGTTGCAGAAATGTTGACAGGCGGAAATACTAACCACTATACTACTGAGGACTTTCCATGGTATTGTAACTATTTTTAGTATAACATCATAAATTAGGTTAAATGTATGGCAAGTGGTAACGACAAGTGTCTCAGTCAGCGCTCCGAAACTACCTCAATCAATAACAACTCTATTTCATGCATACCAGTTTGAGCTGATAGGATAGGAAGCCAAAAGATTCCCGATGGAGGTTGAACGCTATTCTAGCTGCATCTGCACAACGTAAGCCTTATTCCCCCCGGCCCCCACCAAAGCAGTAAAACTTTGTAAGACATGGAAACTACCACTCCGCTCAATGTTTTTGCTTTTTACCAATAGGAATGTTTTACCCGTAACTGCGCGCAGTTTTGAAATATGTATTGTAAGTACAAAGTTGCTAATAGATATACGTTGACATCGCAGAATTTCTTTGGAACCCTCAAGACTTACGCGTGTTTTAATGCAGTCCTAATGCATTACTTTATAAGGGTACTCGAGTAGCCTTTAATCTAGGTGCCTTCTACTTCCTCAAGCGTACAGCTAACTTCTCGCTTACATCGATTTTGAACATGCTTGTTTCGGCACTAATCTTCAGTCTGCGTCGTGCTTCAGGTAGCGCTTTCGCTGACAATTAGATAAGGAAATGATTGCGTTTCTGTGGGAAATGGTTGAAACCTAATCACATAGGTACGAATGAACAATTTTCCGCCTGGGCTCGAGACAAACTGTGGTCATAATTTGCGCCGGTTATCATCTCTGGCAAGTGTGCCGAATTATACCTTAGTGCTGATACAGAAAATACACAAAGACTTCTACGAGACACTGCCATTAAAGCCTACCTGAAGTATATCCAAAATACTTGCGAAGACTTTGCGAAGACTTTGCGAAGCCTGAAAGCCGATAAAGCCTCGTAGAAGCATGTTTAAGTTTACCGTATCGGCACTAAGGTAATGTGGGGCAAAGTTGGTATCCAACTATGGTTGGAGACACCTTAACCCGGAGCATTTTAAGCCTCAACTTTAGCGTGCCTTTACTCTACCAAAAAAGTCCAAACAAAAAAAATCTGTTACATGCTTCTTTTAAGTGTTCTCTACAATCTGACAGAGCCCAATTATTTTTCCTGGTTGTGGTTGTGGAGGAAAGGAATTTCAAAAAATCGAGTTTTTTCCTATTTTGTATGACCCAGGCAAATGTCACAAAAAATGCCCCCAACTAGGGATGTGGGGTCAGGATGTACACAAAACCAAGTGACCACTAGTGGTATTACTATATCGGGTAATAATTGAGCCTCATCTGCCGAGTTTTGGAGGCCAAAATACATAAAATAAATAAAAAAATTCTAAATAATTGCCGTAAAGGGTAGTTTCAGGTGCCCAGATCGAATGTCACAACCTCACCGTGACAAGGAGTATGGTGGCGTTAACGGAGAATGGGGATCATTACTATCTTTGAGTGGATCTGAAAGTGATGGCGTGGGGAAATTTAAGTGAGATGGCTCGAATGGAAGAGTGCTTTGTCCCTCGTACGGGCTCCAGACTTGAGGGCCGAGAACATGAAAAGTATGCCTTGGTAGCATTTTCAAGGCAGAATGAAGATGGAAGAAACTCAGAAGATGTGAAACAGTCTCAATATAGCAGTCCTCAAATAAGCAGTGGGAGAAGGCGGATGCTATATACGCGTAAAATGGGGTATTTTGACAACCGTTACTGTGCGGATTGCGTTCATAGACAGTCAATTTGGCGTTCGAACATTCTCATTGGACGGTCAGATACACTATAATGTCAGTGATAATACGTCAGTCAAACCTGCACGTGACCACGAGACCACGTTGGCAAGTCTCCAACCATACGTGGCAAATAAAAAAATCCATTTTACGGTAATATGACAGGGATCTCGCATGTTACCTTGCTTGTCTGGTTACAACACCGCCCCCACACCCAATAGATTTTGTTTCCTGGCAACGGTGTGGATGGGCACCTAACAAGGTGATACAAAATACAATCCGAATGTATTTATTCGGTCGCTGTTCAGTCCCGTCATAACTGTCTTTAAACTCACCACATTTAAGCGCTCTCGCACAGCATTAACAGTCGCAATTTCCGTTCAGTCATGTGTAAACCTTTACCTAGTCTCGTACAATTCTGGATAGCTAACATCATCAAGCAAGCTCTCTAGTAACTAGTATCACGATTCTAATACTTTTCTGTCTCGCACACGGCGCAGCTTTCCCCGCACAATACCCGGAACTCTTAAAAAGAGGCGAGGATAACGCTGTCAGTGTGACCGGACTCGTTGCTACGATTGTTGGAGTACTTGTAACAGCCATTGGGGTATTTGGATACAAATGTTGGACAGCAAGACAGAAGGTGACGATAGTAAGAAGTTAGACACTATCTACATTCTAATTGAGAGCTAAGTCGTCCTTTAGAATCCAGATGGTTACGTCTTAAATCATACCATTGATAACCAGCTAGCCGACATCCAGCCTCACACCCAGTCGCCGCCGGACACTCAGCTGCCGCTTCCCACTCGTTTACCGCGCGACCTTCAGTCAGTCCCGGATTATCAGTCAGTTGCTCTCCTACCAGGTACTCAGTCACCAACGTATGCACAACTACCCAACGCCAACACCATGACCACACTCGAATCCCCCAACGGCAGCACGGCACCGGTGCAGATCAACAACCTTGGTGGCCAAATATATATACATACATTACCATCGCCACAACCACCACCACAACCATCACGTTCTTCGCACCCGCTCCGATCTCTTGCGACCTCCGAAGCTGTGGCGTTGTACGACAGCACGTCGCGCCTAGCATTACCTCTACCCGCTACACTGCGTTCCCCCACCGAACAACCAACAGACTTAACCAGTGCCACGACGGGTAATCAGCTACAGTCTCAATTGCTGTCACGAACCCGGACATTATGATAGACGATGCTCGTAGCGCTAAAGTGGCTTGTTGATTGCAACGGTAGGTGGCATCAATAATATGGGTTGATTAGACGTGGATGTACAAGAATAACGACGAGGATGATTGAGGTTGTGGGTTAGTAGGGTAGAAACTGAACACAGTGGAGATCACATGGGTTAGACGGTTTTCATAATATGTGGTGTTGCTGGCAGTGACGGCCGGGGGGAAGGTACGGTGCAGATTGAGAAGCACGACGTGAGGAGTTCACGGTGGTTGGTGGTGAAAGAGGTCATCTGTACTGATATCCTAAACTCCAAGCGCGGAGTTGGTAATGAACGGTCTCTGATATACGTGAATCTCGAAAACGGGTGATGATAGAACGGTATGCGTCCCCACGACAACACAGAATAGCCCTCGCTTGTTTCAATACAAATATTAGACTGTAGGCTTTTTTCTCACTCGTAACTGTACCCTGAGGAAGATGTTGCGATATAGAGAGGAAAGCTGTGTGCATGTATAATATGATACTAAGTGAAGAAAGAAGAAAGATTCTGCATATATATAGAGAATATTTAAGTATATCTTCAGATATATCGGTGCGATGGTGACATGTGCCGCCATGTGCTGAAATGTGCCACCATTTGCCACCTGGACTCAAGTTATCGGATCTTATCTTATCGGTCCGTCCGCTGACTGAAACGCTAGACCAAAAACAACATATGTGTCCAGATCTAGCACTCCAAAAGAGGTATAAATGTTTCTATTTTAATCAGATACCGTAAGCACTCAGATAATAAGTTCGCCCCAGATTTAGTTAGCGTGTTTTATCACGTAAAGACATATACTGAAACAGGTAATTTAAAAATTATTTGTGCGTTTTTTAATTTCGAAATAGTGCTATATATGGTTGTTGAATAATAAATCTGCTAACCTAATCGGGGGCGTACCTTTTATCCGAGTGTCTATGGTACTTCAAGGTACCGTAAGAAAAAATTGCAATTTTTGTAGTCAGATGCAAGTCGGGCGTTGGGATAAAACAATCGAAGAACGGTTCCCTGACCACCATTGAATGCAATGATGACAGTTCAACAACAGTTCATCCCAATAGACTAATTTGCTTTCGTCTGCAAAATCTCACATTTTTTCTTACAGTAGCAATGGTGGCTCAACTCGCAATAGTATAAATCGATTGGATTGGATGCCGACTCTCCACCCGAAGTTAATTCTTATATGCCTATCAGTCCCCAGGAAGAATCCAATCCTTTGGACTGGCAGGTTTGCGAGAAGAAAAAGAAAAGCGAGGCCGTAGAGTGGAAGAATCAGAGATGATTTGGTAGTCAGTAAAGTGTTGTGTTCCACTGCGCAGTGTATTGCATTTATATGCATAAGTCAGTAGTCCGTCTATTCGAAGCTGCATGTGAAAAGCAAAATCGATTGGATGCCGAATGGCCGCCCTCATCACCCATGTCAAAATTCAAAATTGATCGGATGCTCCTCTGCCACAACCCATGCATGCATGTCATGGATTGGAGAGTCCGCGCGCATCAAGCAGCCCGCGAAATACCATAAAACCAGAAGTCACACATTTAACCATCGACAAGCCTTACTTCCTCATAACCTAGACACTATATTTATTATGTTGTTTCCATCTTTCAACAACCTCCTCCTAACATCTAGCCTTATCTTCCCTTCTCTACTCACATAGCTTTGATATTGCAATGTTCGAGTTATCACAACAAATTTGGCCGTCACTTCCCTCACCGTATAACAAATTCCATCTAAAATTCGCATCACCGGACTTGTATTATTGTCATTTCATGGGTAAACTGTACCCCACCCTGGATCAAGAACGAAGCAAACACAACTTATCAACGGCCTCACACAAACAGTCTTGTTGCTGCTTCGTCTTGCGTACGGTGTAGCAATTCCGATGGATCATTCAAAACTCCAGAAGAGAGGCGATGACAACGCGGTCGCTTTAAGCAGTCTAGTAGCTACTATTATTGGTGTGCTAATTACCGCTATTAGTGTATTCGGGTGGAAATGTTGGCGAGGAAGATGGTGATTGACGAAAGTAATGGGCTACAGCTCGTTATCTCTAACGGAAAGCTGACCAGTGATCTAGAATCAAGGTGTTGTGGCGCAAGATCCAACTACCGAAGTCCAGCTTGCCGGATTCCCGCCGCGCATACAGTCGTCGCAGCACAATCAGCCCCCGCAGGCTCAGTTACCTAACGAATCCGTCGCCAATCCCGAGCCTCCTAGTATTACAATGTCACCCGTGCAAATCAACAATAACGGTGGTAACATATATATATGTTCGCCGCCGCTACGACCCACCTCGCAGCCGCAGGAATCTGTTACGACCTTCGAAGCAGAGCGGAGCCTAGAATAAGGCGATACTGGGAGGCTTTCCAGGACACTGCCGTCTGTCCGCTCAATGTCGCCATTACCCTTGCCGGACTAGATAGAGCCATTCCGAGCAACGGGCAAATAACAACGGTATTTACCCCTACCGCGAACCTCCACATGCTAACCGGAGTGGAAGTGGAAACTGAGTGTTGGAGGTATGGATCGTGGGGATATACAAGATGGTATTCGCCAACAACGATTGGTATGACATTGTAAATAGATAACGGGTTGCGACTAAGACAAAATATACCCAAAACAGACGTTCTGAAAGATTCCTTGCAGTGGGAGCCAATCAAGGATGGCATAGAAAGCGGTTCCATAGGGTGGTGGAGATCAGATGACACTGGAATGATTGATTAGATTGGCGACATTCCGCAATGTCTCGGGATCTTCCACATAAACCTGTGAAAATTATATTTACACTGGGTATTAACGTAATTTACCGTGTAACCGCCCACGACCGGGTAACCGCTCAAGCATGTGTACACAACTCATGAGCCTCCAATGACATCTAAAGACACTATACCAAACCTTGCAAATATTAGTAACTAATTTCCAACCTATTTTCATGCTTTTCTAAGATTTTGGAGGTATCTGAAGATAGTGGAGGACTAATAGTAACCAAAGGTTGTGTATTTTGCAGTGTAAATATATACTTTGATAAACTATTTTGTAAATTTAATAGTCCATTCTGTTTTTATTACTTGGTACATGATCTCTGTGTCTTGTAATACATTCAAGGTAAACTTCGACTCGATTGCATAGTAAGCAGTTGGGGATTATATCCGTTATGTATATATTAATTATAATTATGATATTTTTACAATATTATACATTTATTTGAAAATTCAGTTCCATTTAAACTGGGTCTATACGATCCCGTTAACAATATACTAAATTATACTATACACTCAAGGAATACCTATTCAACTTGTATGAACCTAATAACTACTGTAAATAATTATATTTAAATAATATGATATCAAGATTTTACCTGTAGTAACTTGTTTACTAACTAGATCAGTTATTGCAATCTGGAGCTAATTGTATAATGAAATAACTGTTTTCAACTAGAATATAGTTATACTATATTTCAGGAATACATATAGCTGCTGTATTACTATATATTTAATATTTTCATATTGTTTATATTTGTAACATTTTCCACAAATTTGTAATATTTCAAACTACTGTATGGCTAATACTGTTAGCACTATCACTATTAGTTTAAATTTAAATATATGTTATAATCAGAGAATATCGTTTAATATATTAATATAACTGCTTACGAGAAGTTCGACCAATTTCAAAATCCTATAAATTTAAGATTTTAGCTATATTTTAAGATATACTTAAACAATACTAACAATGATGTAGAAGACTACAAATACAACTATTTATGATATATTCATTTCACTTATGAAAGCTGGAACAGATAGAGCTATAGAATATAAATGTTTTTGTTATTTGGAATTACTTTTTGTATATATAAAATTATCAACTAGAATATTTAAAGATAATTTATTTTGGCTTCTAAACATCAATGCTATATTAGTAATGAATCTAACATACTCAGTTACAATTATATACACCTTAGGAACAGTTACAGCCACCTGAACAATCAATTACTAGCTAACTGAAAAATATTACAAAAATACCATATTTTCTCAGTTTAATTATAATTTATCTTTCCACCACATTATGTCTATATTTACTTTCTCCCATTTAATTGATGTAATCTATACATTATATAGTGTATCTCTTTGCTGTATCAGGGCAGTTTGAATTGATATTAGATAACAGTACCCATTTTGATTGCAATATATACCATATTTCAGTCTATTTAATATCAGTAGTTCAGCATCTAGTTAAGTGAAACAGCTGCATAGAACATTTTATGCATTTGAATTATGAAGTAACATGGTTTCAAATCATCCTGTATTGATTACAGATTGTTGTGGGCCCAATCAGTTGTGCAATTCGAACTATATTGTTGTTGTGTGGCCTTGAGCGGTGACCCAGTCATGGGCGGTTACACCGTCAAATATGTTGATGTCATATTAGTCATATATAGAGCAGAACAAGTGCCACACAAACTGGGATGAATCATGAACATCATACTGCGTTCATTTATACATTCAACTGTGTAACTCTCTGCACAGATCTGTTGGACGAGGTACAAATTGTGAAAATTGCTTAAGGTAGGTCATGGAAATCGTGGGGAATGAGCTGGATCAGGACATGTGAGGAAATTGGGCTATATATATCAAAAACCAGGTGTATGAAGCTACATGTAGTCAATTGCCCGCCAAAAGCGCTGTAACATGATAGGCCAGCATCATTTAACACTCTGATAATTTGTCCCGTGCCTGATCAGACATTGTAAAGCCTCAAAGCATAGGGGTTCAAATTATTGTACATAGAAAGTATATGGTGGCTGCGAATAACGACTGTATACATTTTGGCATACAATTGTTGACCATCCAATGAGTGTTAGTATGTCATTAATGTGAGCATCAATAAAGCATCAATGATTTTTGGTCTTACATCCTTGGCAATCAAAGGGTTGCATAGTCCCATTCTTCCAAAGTGATTGTATTAGCCATATTCATAGGTAAAAAGGGAAGTGAAACGCTCATTGACCAATCCTGGAAATGAACGTCAACGATGTGTCAATGATTTTTGGTCTTGTATGTCCGATAGTCAAAAACAGACCTGCTGCCTGTGACAGATAATCATAGTATTGGCTGCCTTTATACCCAAATATGGTGGCAATAACATCGCTACTGTCTCCTCACAATTGGTGTCAACGGAGCATCAACAATGTTTGTTCACGCATCCAGGATAATCAGTGCGCTGAGCAACAACTGTAAGCTATAACTGAGGTATTGGCTGCCTTTATAGGCAAAAATGATATTGACGATATTACTACCACCTCCTGAATGTGTACCTTAAAGAAGCATCACTGATTTTTTGTTTTGCATCTTTGATCATCATGGGGCGATGCAATCGCATCAACCCAAAATCGGAGTATCAGCTGCCTGTAAAGTCAAAAATCCTATGGAAGCTACCACTGCCACCTGCTAAACATAATCATCAAGAGAGAATTAAGAATTTTTCATATTGCATCATAGATACCCAAAGCACTGTGCTACAGCATTATCCCATGGTCAATGTATCGACCGCCTTTAAAGGCAAAAATGCTAGTGACAATAATGCTACCACATTCTAAAAATAAGCATCATCTGACCACCAACAATTTTCGGTCTTGTGTGTTGGATAATCTAAACGCTATGGCATGGCGTTAACCCATACTCAATCTATATGCTGTCTTTCTTGGTAAAATTACTTCTGACGATATTGCATCCACCTCCAATCAATCAGTGCCCACAGAACATCCACAGCTTCTGTTGGTGCTTAGTAAGGTACACAGCAATTAAATACATTCCATTGTTCTTAAATTGAATTGTACGTGGTCAGTGTCTTCGATATATTGTTGCGTGAAACTTCCCAAAGATTCATTCAAACACTAACAAATCTGACGTGTTTTGCATGTAGCTCCAGTGTCAATATTGAAGAACCTGCTTTCTACATTACTGTAACGTAACTTTTGGCAGTCTCGCAAGTCAGATTGCCCAGCGTTCTATTTCCTACCACATGTCGAAATCAAAACATAGAATTACTTCGTCGCAATGGATTGTGATCTCGTCCAAAAATAAACATCTTTCCGGTTGTGATTTGAGCAATCATACATTCCAAATCGTGTTCAATATTTAGCAGCCTTCAATGCAAGTAGGCTTCAATCATCCTATAGCTTGGAATAAATCTAGACTGGATCCTTGGTGGTGATTTCATTTGCACTGCGAAATTGATGACACCTGCAGCCCTGGCACCATATGTATCGTTTGTCATCAAGTTTTTTGACATCTATCAGAACATGGAGACAGCTCAACGGGGAAACACTTGCTGGCAAAAGCTCACATCGCAAAGTGAAATGTCCTAACAGAGTCAAATGTTACTTAGTTGACTAGTTCAACAGTTGATGAAACAGCGTTGGCCATTATCAAGAGACAAGGAAGTCGAGGAATTACAATAGTAAGTTTGCAATGGAAATTCATATTTGGCATTTAGGTGTTATCTTGAACCACTGAATTGACAGACAAAATGGTCCAAACTGGCAGCTAAGAACTTTGAAACTTCCGACTTTCACCAAAATACATGGAATCACTTCCTCATGTTCGAATTTCTTTTTGCTCATATGCTATGGAATGCTATATCAAACCTCGAACTACAGCAGTCATATAATCCATCGTAACTGACCTATTATTGCCATTTGCCACCATCCTCAGTAACATTAGCAGGTGGGAATACTCACTGACTATGGATGGAATGATGAAGCAATTCCCATCACGAAATGCTACTTCTTGAGTATTTGATGGGTGGACATTACTGTGCAAACTACCCTTAATGTCAGTCATTGCCTATGATATGGCTGACAAGTGTGCATTGCAACAAGCACAACTCGCTTTCAGTGAGGTTCATCACCTATTGTTTTTGTTCATCAAATGCTAATTCTGGATGATAGGTCATCGGCCAACATACTGAAGCAAGGCTTGCCATACATTTGAAGGATATTCTTGATTGTGTTGAGCTTGTTGATGGCGGTATGCTAGAGATTACGACCCATAACACTTTACCAAATAACTTGATATCTCATGAGCTGCATTTAACCCTTCAGGCCACCAGAATTGAGTGGCATACATTGGGTAACCTTATAAGATACATGGCGCGCATCATACAGCTGGCTTTAAAGATATTCAAGAGCAGTCTCAGTGTAAAAGGCTGCACCAAGTCTTGGGAAGCCCATTCGCGTGATAACCAAGTTCGAGAGAATGAAAGCAGGGACATTGGGATGAGTCAAAGAGTTCGAACAGAGGGCAATACTACAATCAACAATGAGTTAGCCATGAAACCACGTTTAGCAAAGAAAATTGAGAAAGCATGTATTTCAATATATTTTGAAAGTTCTGAAACTGACCTTCACATAGCTGCGAATGCTTGCTGTATTGAATACTCTCTCACCTGGTCATTGAAATGAGTTCTTTGACATTCAAAACGCCAAAGTCCGAATTCCAGTACTGCCTATTATGAAAGACAAAACATGTTCCAATTTGACGTTGCACTTGCTTGAGCAAGCGTACCGATTACGAGAATTGACCCATGAGTAGCTCCAAGATCCGAAATACTGTGATTACCAGCCACTGTTCAATACACAGGATGAATGGACCATTGTCAAGTATGCCATGGAAGGTTGGAGGCAATTTGGATAATGCACCTTGCGCATATTGAAGAGGCATGCGGTTACATTGCATCATGTTATACCTGACTAGAATGATGTGTTCGATCATATGGATAGTGATATGCGAACACAAGCTAACAAGAAGACTCAATGGACCGAAGGTTTGGTTTTTGCTATAATGTTATCATGACTGAGGCTGTCCAAATGTTATGCTCCAGCGACTCCAATGACAGGGGTGCTTGTCATTTCTGTGCATATCCTCGATTCTTTCCAGAAGTCAGAAAAGTATGGTAGATGGGACAAGGGAATGGATATTAATCCCAAGGACGAGGCTTTGTATTCTACCCAATACCAAGAAATCCTTCTGATGTTTCTGGAGAACGAATACTGTACCAAACATACACATGTCCCAGTGCTAAATTCCAATAGGGTATTGAACAACATCCTCTCCCCCTCCACAACAGCTTCAGGATCCATTCAATCTTTCTTTGTCCCATATTATGTGTCCAGCGATGATGAGGAATACTTCACAATTAAAGATGTGGCTGAACGACTGATAGACAAAGTGATTGTGCAGCATGCTTATTGATCACTGGCTCGCTCGATTTGAATTCACTGACTGAATCAACACAAAACTGGGGGCAAATCAATCCGAATTTCAATGATTATAACTCTGACCCACTAGACATTGGCAGTACATCTTGGTTACCAGATATCACCATCTGGCGGTACCAGCAAAAGGAAATGCACTCAAAGTACGCCAATCTCTCCAATGTAGCATGCGACATACACTCTGTCATACCACATGGTGTTGGGATGGATGCCGGTTCTTCCCTTGGGCGAGATGTTATAGTCTGGAGGCAATGCAAAACCAGTGGCCAAATCCTTTGCGAAAAAGTTGTTGAACGTTACTTTACTCAAGCCAATATTGGTATATTGGCCGGTCATGAACCACCATTGGATACATTGAACCAAGAATACCACTTGCAAATAAAACAAGAAGCGGAGCAAAGAAAATTGCACAGAAAGGCCAAGGTCTATAACATCTTGGAGATGTGGCAGGGCAGCAACAACAAACATGCTACAAACAAGTAATCTTGCATTCTAACCAAGCAGATGACAGACATGAGATAGATTTCGGATACTGAAGAGATTGTGAATGCATCCTGGTCACTCTTTCAATATGATGGTGTGGCTACATTCAAATTGTCAGAAAGATTACCTTAGCCACCAGCTTTGCCTGCAAAGGACCTCCCTGGAGGACGAACTCAAATACTGAATATCCTTGGAATCAAAACAATCAACTGTCATCCAGTGGGGAGTGATGTGAATAATGCACCTGAAAGAATATCAGATACAGAAAATCGGCTCAAATGGAATGACAACTTGGATAATCCCAATGACAGCTAACATAATTGCACAGCAGATGCTGAATCAGATATATAGCTGAATAATGGCGTGAATGATCCGGAACACCCAGAGCTGTGGGATGTGTATGCTGCATCAAATATTCCTGAATTGATTTGGCCAACACGGAAGTCAAAGACACAGGCTGACAAGTGGTTAAGCACAGGCAATGCAATCAAAATGAGGAGGATAAAGGGAATCAAGAAAAAGAAGTACAGAATCCGCCAATATGTTTCACCAAGTTCTTACTGTAGCCTGACCAAGAATTTCATCCAGAAATGTATTGTGGGAGAATGTTGAGCAGTCACGTGTGAATATAGGTAGATAAACAGCTGTATTGCTGGCGTAATAGATCATTTAGCAAGATGTATAAATATCGAACAAATGAAAGTGAACAGCGGAAGAATATTATGGAGCTTAGCTTTGCCTTGAAGCGGCAACTCCATCAGTCAGATAGGCAACTAATCAGTTGAAATCATAATGAATACAATTATTAATGCCAGCAGATTTTGAATGGACAATGCATTAGAATCAGTGTCAACTGAGTGTCAAGAACTTTGATCTTGTAAGTATTGTAACTGAGAATTGATTTAGCCGCAATAATGCGTAACTGACGTATTTGCAGCCTGTATAGGCAAAAACAAAACTGACATGGTCACTGTCCAATTTTAAAAATGTGCATCAATGAAGACTCAATGAGTTTCAGCTGTGCATCTTGGGTAATCTAAGTTCAGTTTGGTTGTGGACATCTATTCATGACATATTGGCAACCTTTCAGAACAGAATCCGCAGCGACATGCTCTCTGCCCCATCCTGCCAATATATTCCAATAGAGTATCAACCATTTATGGTCTGGTAGGTTCAGTAATTAGATTGTGATGTGATAATGGTTATAGATAATCAATGTACTGCCAGCCTTTATGGGCAAATGAGAAAGTGACACAGTCACTGCCCCATTCTGACAATGAGCATCAATGAAGTGTCAACAACTTTTAGCTTTGTATTTTGCGTCATCTAAATGGCAACTGGATGCAGCCATCCATAAATGCTGTATTGGCCCCCTTTACAGGCTAAAACTAAAGCAAAACACTCCCCACCCCATCCTGAAAATGAGTGTCAATGGAGCATCCTCAATTGTGGGTCTTGCATCTTTGGTAATCTAAGTGTCACTTGTAGCAATAATTCAGAGATGAAGTAATGGCCATCAGTTCAGACATAACAGTGCATGATATGTTCCTTACCTTATCATTAAAATGAGTATCAACAGAGCATCAACAATTTCCGGTCTCTCATATTGTGTAAACAAGACACCGCGCAGCAATTTGAGTACCAAACAGAACTATTGACTACTTTGAGAGGCAAAAATGAAAACTATAATAGGAGAAACTCAGATTTCAAAATAATTGATATCGCAAATTTCAAAACATGCAAACAGTGATTACTGGATGTTGAATAACCGATTTTGATAAAATATTATTATCATGGAGCAAAAAGAAGCACATTATATGTATTTATGAATGAATCCCCTGGACAACCAGCTGACAACCAGCCCAATGGAGATGGGATGAAAGATTTCAATTGAACCATACCAGGTTTAACGCTTGTACTGTATTGACAGCCCTAGATGTGACTTTCGCAACAGTTCAGTCCGACCCTAAATTGGACCTGAAGTGACGGTCCGGAACAGTTGCTAATGCCATTGATACCGTGGTATTTACCTCTCCGTTTCTGCAAGGATGAGGTCAATATCACAGTCCATCTGCTGCAATCCCAGCACCGAATGAGCATCTTTAACAAGAACGAGCATCATCTTATATACAACTTTCCTTTGGTTGAATACATATATCAATATTATAAATACAACCAGAATATACCCACGGCCAATAGAAGGAGTATCGGTGGGATTCATGCCACACAATTCACCCTACCCAACATTCAGGTGGCCAACTTCCAGTCCTTCTCCCATTAAAATTCCACTGTGTATCCGTTGGACTACACAGACAACCGATCCTTTCGCAATGCTGAGCCTCAAAACGACATTGTGTGGTTACAGGTAGGGGAGCCGCCAAAAGGTTTTATAGGGGACATACAACCAGCACAACATGTGACGATTCTACGGCTACAGGATGGCCTACAGAAGAGATATGTCGTTCTTTTCCTGCAGCTCCAGCTTGAAAACCATTGGGTTTGTCTCACTTCCAATGGACTGCTTAGAGTCTCTAACAAAATCGTCTGTCAGAACCAGGCTGACTGTATTGTAGTTAATATCACGTGTGTATGGGCAGCCACACACCTGATTCAGATCCCCAGTACCAGATACTACTATGTCAATTGTACTATCAACTTGGTCATGTTCAATCATGTCTGACTCGAACCACCAGACGCTGAAGGAGACATGCAGACAGATGATGATGATGCCAGGCCAGAGGAATACCGCAGGAACTGCCATCCCAGTATTGTTTACAGGAACGAAGATGACGAAGAAGAGGAGGTGGTGGAGGATAAGGCCAAGGATGATGATGAACAGTAGGAGAATATACAGTCTCCAACACAGGGCATTAGTGTCCCCTAGTGCCAACATTGCCACATTTCATGGCTTGATCTGTACAAATCCTGCCAGTGGTAACCAGCCTCTACCTCACCCATGATACATAGCATAATATGTAGAAAATTCTTGACCAGAGGCATCAGTCCTGGCTCTCCACAGTCCATAGCTTGATATGTAGAAAATACTTACCCAGAGGGATCAGTCCTGGCTCTCCAGTGATCAATAGCTCGATATGTAGAAAATACATGACCTCAGGCATCATTCCTCTCGTACTTTCACGTTCTGTAGCATTGGATGTCAAGAACCACCAGTCCCAGGTATCCGGCCTCTGGCTCTCCCACATCTCATGGAATCTAGTGCAATTGGTAGTCATCATGTTCAACTGATATAATACTGTCCGCATCCACATGCAAGTCCATAGGACTTCATAGTGCCACAAGTCAAATATGCTATGGATTACTGGCAGCGGCAAAAATGACCTTACGCGACGCGTAACTCATAGAGAAGCTGTTTACGGGCCGGTAATCCATAGCATATTTGACGCATGGCACTATGAGGCCCTATGGACCTGCAAGTTGACTAGATTACTATGATACGCATGTAATTATGAGTGCTTGATACTATACATCATACTGCATTCAATAAAACTGCCAAATGCACTGTATTGCACACTTCCAAGTACGCTCTGCACTACACTCCTGATTGCACTCGATTGTACACTCCCAGCCTGCTTGACTTACGCTCCCCAGTAAGCTCTCAAGATACTCCCAAGAACACTCCGAGTACGCTCCCAAGTACACCTCTGAGTACATTCCGAAGTACACCTCTGAGTATGTTCTCAAGTACACTCCCGGGCATGCTCCCAAGGACACTCCCACTTGCACTCGATGGCACACACCCAGCCTGCTCGACTGTCCGCTCCCAAGTAAGCTCTCAAGACGCTCTCAAGCACACTCCCAAGTACGCTCTCAAGGACGCTCCCAGTTGCACTCGATAGCACACTCCCAGCCTGCTTGCTTATACGACCACAAGTACGCTCCCAAGACACTCCCAAGTGCACTCCGAGTACGCTCCCATGTACACCTCCGAGTCGCTCTCAAGTACGCTCCCAATTGCAGTCGATGGTACACTCGTAGCCTACTTGGCTCTACGCTCCCAAGTACACTCTCAAGAGGGAAGACACTTCCAATCTCACTCGACTATTGCTCCCACGTATACTGCTGCATGCTCGTTTCAGAGACTTGCTGCGTTGCGGGTAGCGGGAGGTTGGAGGCTGGTGGTGTATGGCGGGTGGCGGCGGGCGGTGGTGTGGTGAAACGGCGGTGCTAGAAGGCAGAGAGCCCATCATCAACACTCCGCCGCACCTCTCGCGGCATTCCAATGGGAATTCGTGAGAAAGAGCGGCTCTGGCTCGAGGAGCACAGGAAGAGGGTGAGAAGATATGATACTACCCGGCTGTGAGGATCAACGCAATTGCGTGGATCCACGAAATCTCAGAAAGAGCGAGTGAGACCAAAAGATGGGAAAGATAGATTGTGTAATTCGTTGTATGATAAGATGATATGAGATGAGATTGATCTACCCCGGGGTCTTCCGAATATATACTCCCCGTCGCTTGAGCCTTCTACTAGCCAAAGCTGCCACAGACCTAGAGCCTTCCATTAGCCAAAACTTCCACAAACTCATAGTTTTCCATCGGCCAAATCTTCCCGTAGAAAACTCAACTCCTTCCGAATATGCACCTGCATGCTCGATCCAGGCACTTACTGAGTTGCAGACACCAGGCACCGGGAGGTGTGACGCAGATGGCGTGTGGCGAGCGATTTTTGGTGGGTATTGGAAATGGTAGCAGGCGCTGTGAGAAAGTCCAAAAGCGACGTTGTTCTCTCACTCTCCTCTCGCGGTCTCTCTATATACAGAATGACAAGGCCATATTGGCCGCTCCGCCATCGGGCGGACTCGGGTGCGGGGTTGAGCGGATTTCCAATAGTGGGGGGCGTGTGGCATGTGGCATGTGGCAGGTGGCGGGTGGCGGGCGGCGGGTGGCGGGCGGCGGGTGGCGGGCGGTATATGGTGGCCAACTTACGTCGGTCGATATCATAGTCTGAACCATATCTTTAGCGTGGCCACTGCGACGAGATCTCACGATGCCTCACGGTCATGGTGTTGACACTTGGTGTCTTGGATTCTGCAGGAAAGGTAGACAATTGGATCTTGGGGAGAGCAGATCTCCAACTCAGATTTTCCAGCGGAATCTGCTGCTTGCTTCCCACGGATTGTGGGCGTGTGTGTGTGCATTTGGGCCGGGGCTGATGGTGATAGTGGCGATGGTGATAATGGCGATGATGATGACTGCGATGGTGATGGTGTCGGTGGTGGTGGTCATAGTACCAGAAGCACTTAGACAAGTAGGTTGGCTATGTCAAAGCTTCTACAGACTTAGATCCTTCTATTAGCCAAAGCTTCCACAGACTTAGAGCTTTCCATTAGCCAAAGCTTCCACAGACCTAGAGCTGTCCATTAGCCAAAGCTTCCACAAACTCAGAGTTTGCCATCGGCCAAAAGCTTCCCGTGGAAAACTCTACTCCTCCCGACGCGCGGCTCTCTCAAACGCGGCTCTCTCAAGCAGGTTCTCAAGCAGGCTCTCAAGCAGGCTCTCAAGCAGGCTGTAGAGCAGGTATTCAATCGCCAGCGGACACTCATGCAGACTCGCAGCGATAGTGTACAGTACCGGTATAACAGCGAAGACTGCAGGCAGTAACAACAAGTATAGCCCCATCTCTGGCCGGCAGCCGTATATAGTTCCATAGGCCCACGCACAGATCTCAATGAATCGACTATAGATGACTATCCCCTGGATCGTAACGGTTCCCGGCCCATACGGGCCGCCCACGCAACCACCTCACCACACGTCCAAAAATGGTCATCAGAGGCCGTCCTTTTTATCAAGTCTTCTTTAGTAGCAAATAAAACT
>Ga0307515_10006616_pt1 | contig 23117 bp, 23 predicted proteins | sample 17_EM_MG_FD_194513 | JGI IMG/M metagenome (GOLD analysis project Ga0307515, IMG submission 194513) | Populus trichocarpa ectomycorrhiza microbial communities from riparian zone in the Pacific Northwest, United States - 17_EM | ecosystem: Host-associated > Plants > Roots > Unclassified | place... | reverse complement strand
CCGCACCGGGGGGGGGCGCGAGCAGTATCTTAAAATCGGGCTGGGGATCCGAGGCAAGATTGCCGCTCAATTCACATCTCAGATTGGGTGACGTGAAGGCAGAAGGTCATGACGGGTGCCTTTGTGTGCTTTTTTGATTCTCGAGGTATATTGCAACGCCCATTTTGGGAACAAAGCCGTGAGAGGGGACACAACTCTAGGTTAGCGACGATTGCTTCTCAGCACCTGTCTAGGCGAAACGCGAGTGGCTACCGCCTATGTGCTGTTGCGATGACAAGTCAATGGCGCACCCTCGCTTTGGCCCAGCAGAACCAAATCCCCTCAGGGCTCATCCTCCTGCGCTATCCCTTCAGGCAGTCTCCATCGATGGACTTTTGTTCTCAATTGTCCTCTGCATTCAGTTAGATTTGGCCGGAAGCTCGACCCTCCTCCTCTCCAAGATGGATGGATCCCTCTCATCTACGCCTCAGTAGGTACCATGACGATTTGATCCAAATCCCATTCGCATTATTTGCGACTGATGCAAACTTCTAGGAGCTGGCACAGGTTATGTAATTGCCAGATTTATATAAGGGCGGAGGTACATTGTCTCCGCACCCTTCGCCCCCACCTGCGGTCCTGCACCGTCTGCAACCCGCTTCAGATCCACGTTCCTACTATTGGTATGGTTCTCGGTGACCGTGGTCCTGACGGAGGCTGGCAGGAAGATGATAACTCAGGTATGTCCGTGATGCAGCTCACCGTCACCATTGTGACACTCAGGATTCTGTGATAGGAGGCGGCTCTTCATCCCGAAGCAACGATGTGTCAGCTAACCCGCAAAACTACCTTAACGACCCAAGCTTGACCGGTTCAAGCGCTCATGTCCCTCGGCCTCAAGAATCGGGGCAAACGCCCCCCATCCACGCTCACAATCCTGAACTCTTTTCCTACAGTAAGTTACCTGAGCCCCCTTTGGTCCCCCCCCACAAGTTTACGAGTGTTTTATAGGTCAATATGGTTACAACTTCCAGACCCCGCAGAGCGGGTCCACATTGTCGAACCAATGGCCCCGTGATTTCCAGGCCGATAACCCACCGGCATGGGCAAATACCCACGTCGCCGACACTCAGACCACCATGGGTATGACCCAATACTACCCTTCGCCACAACCCACTCCAACAAACCCTTCCGTAGGGAACATGCGCCACCCTGCCACCCGTACCTCTCCCTCGTACGCGATGATTCCGCAGGTCAGCACACTGATCCAACCTGCCAGTTACCAGCAACGCGATATCCGTTATCCAGGTGTCAGAAGAACTTCCTCTCCACAACTCTATTCGCCGACCCCACAACAACCGGTTGGTTACCTTCCCCTACCGTCTCCACCTCGATCAAACTCCTCTTACTCACATCCACACACGAGTCCCCTGCAACTTGGGCAAACCAGCTCGCTTCCAGTGAGCTCTCGATGGCCTCCTTATGATCTACCCAACTGCAGTACCTCAAACCCGACTCCCGTCAACCACCCTCATAATGATGCGAATTCACAGTCTCCAATATACCCCCCGGACGTAGTTTCATCCGGTAGTTCTAGTCAGGCTTCCAATCCAACACCGTTGGCCCAGGTACCCTCCTATCTTGGGGGAGCGTTTCCGTACCAGCCAGCCACTCCAAACCCTCCAAACGATGGTCCATCATTTCCTGTGCCCCAACTCCCTCCCCAGCCTGCACCAGCAGGGGGGAACAGAGTGAAACGAAATCCCCACTACTCCCAGTCCGGCCGGAAGACAAGGAAGAGGGTTTCTCTATCTGATGAATCACCTGTGGCGTCAAGTAGCAACGTCAGGTTGGATCCGGCTCCTCCCCCAGTGGCTCGCAAAGGAAAACGCCCGGCCCAGTCCATAGTAAGCTCACTTGCCGGAGTTTTCCAGATTGTCGTTGACTAATGCGAACCGAAGGCCCAGAAACGAGATGCTGAGAGGAAGAAGGGTCATCGGGGGGAGCTGAAGGTTTGGTTTGATCGTGTCGCCGATCAAGTACTCTCACCACAAGCGGACCGCGAGACACGCCACCAGCTTTTGACCAGAGGTACTTGTGGATTAGGGCTCACCCGAACGGATGTAATGCTTACTGGGAAATGCAGTCATTAAACGCCTCGGCGGGACCCCCCCAGCGCTCGTCGACCACCCGAAGAACACCGATCCCACCAAGAGACAGACACAAAAGAGCTACAATAACGGGGTTCGCGCACACAATGAGAGTCTTGCGTACGATGAAATTCGAGCGTTACTTGATGCGATGGGGCGGTTCAGTATCACCGCCAGTACGTCATACCTCAATCTTCTGCAGATAGGTGCGTCGATCATCGGTTATGTCCTGTTCGAGAATGGGGACAGAGTAGGCTGACGGCTTGGTAGTCGTGTATGTGCTGTCCCAGATGGCGAATGGTACGGCGGATGAGGATGTGACGAACCTCATTCACAGATTTTTTAGGCACTAGAGGTTCTGGAGCTCCCTGACGACGATATAATTTCATTCCTGCCCTCCCCCACCCCTTTCATAATCCCCATCCCTACGCATTACGACAAGAGTTTAATTTTCATGCTTCACGGCCCACGGACCCGCCCTTCATTCATCCGTCCATTCATTCATCGTTCAGCATTCACTGTTCATCTCGATGCCTCTCGGACACTCCCGGATAATCACGCCCACCTTCCATTATCTTCTTAACTTAAACCTTACATCTCAGACTAATTGGACTTACTCTTCGACTAATTTTTTCATTTCTAGCCTTTTCTATATTGTTTACGTCCCTCCCTCTTCCCTTCGAAAGATAATGGGGACCCACAGGCCCAGGCAAGCGCATGATGTGGTGTTGTAGGTGCGTCTACTTGGACGTGTGAGCCCTCGCCATCCCGAGATACCTTTCTTCTATGCGTTCGCATCCATTTGTGTATCCATATCTCTACTTCTGTATCGATAACCTCCTCCTATTCATGCATTTTGTGGTGAACTTGGGTTCTTGGATGTGCGTTCAACGCCTCCATACCATCGCTCCTTTAGAACCGCGGACGGAGGAGCATGCCAACACGAGAATGAGGGAAGACAAAATTGTCGTTTTTGTGTACCAGACAGGCAGGGGTGTGCACATGCTCTGCAGTGAGGTGTCCTGACTCCAGTATCGGGTGGTATATTGGGCGGTGGATATATGCATACATCGATCAAATTTTGTTGTAAGAAGTTCACGACGCTTGGTAGAACGAAGTGACATTGAAGCCTGCTCACTGGTACTACTCTCCCATGAAGGTCGTCCCTGAAGGGAGTGGCCGAAAGACAGTCGTCTTGTCCCTCGCATTATTCCCCGTACTGGTGAGAAACTTGGCACGAAGGCCAAACGTCGCAAGGACGCGCAGCTGCCATTGTTTTGGCCACCCTGCAGCATGTGGGTGAACGTGGAAGGCGTCAAGGCATGAGGGCCTTAAGCAAATATTCGTACGCGCAGCAGGTTCCTCAGGTTCCTGCGTTCTCTAGTCAGACGAACGGAGGTTTTCCAAGTGCCCGAAAATGTGAGGGTGCTGCCAGACTTACTCGAACTGGAGTGCGGCGGGTTTTGAGGGGAAACCGTAGGCGATTATTTACATTGTCTGCGCTCATATCTTAGATGTTTTCCATGCGCCCTGAGAGACCTTCGCATCGTGCTAAATTGGTGATGTGTCAAGGAAGAACGAAATTGGTCGTGGTTGTTGGAACGAACGTGCTGTGTTCTCCTTGGAGGATTCGGAGTGGTTTCCATGTGCGTCCAGAGTGATAAGTAACGTACACCCATTTCTCCCTCGTGATGCGGTGGTTCGCACGAAACGGATCACGGGATTTTCGTGGATTTGAGCGGATAACGCGTTAGAAATTAGAGGTGATGGTGGATCTTTGGAAGGGGAATGCATGCCACTCTCGATCACCAACTTGCTCCGATCTGGGGGTCAGACCTCTCCAGCTTTCTCTTTGCGCCGATAAACAACGGTGAGCGCCGGACTCATGACGGGCCATACCTTGTTCATTGTGGTCGCATGTTTATTTGAATTGTTCTCGCCAGTTCTCTATATCATCATCCTGTCCGCGTTCTACAAACACGTGGCCAAAGCTGCTTGGACGTACCCCTCGAAAGGCACCATCCGGTATCACCGGAGGGTTGTGGGATGATGTAGCGTGGGTGTCTTGTGCATTATTGTGAGTGGTGATGTTACCATCCGCCCGCAACGCGTATCCAAAACTCGACCTGGGGGCCTCGCCCACCAACTCTGGCGGAGAGCTATCCGGAGCGCCCTCATCCCTATTCCGCCGGAGACACCAGCAGCCTGAAGGAATTCTACATTCATCTACTTCATGACAAGCAATCGTTGCGGAACTGCTCGTTAGTCGCAAAATCGTGGATATGCTCCAACCAAAAACGCCTTTTCGTTTCCGTCGGTTTCACTCCCTGGATCCGTCAGGTGTGGCGAGAAAATATGCCGCCGACAAGTTCAGAGTTGTTCAACATGTCCGTGTGTTGACCTGTATTCGCTTCTACTCCCTCCACACTCTCCGCGCGGTGACTATTCCGCGTCACTCCATTGCCTTCAACACCTCGCCTCGCGCCAGATCGCATACATCGAACCGAACGCCTCCAAGCTATCACCAGTTTTTCAGAACACTTTTTCGTCCCTTCCCCTCGCTCGTCTCCCTCTTACTTGGGGCACGTTCATTACGCTCGTCAGCTATTTCCCCGATTTCAGGATCTCCGTTTCAGTGAAGCCTCGTTTTTACGGTAGATCGTCGGCCTATTCTTCCGAGATCGCCACACGGGAAGCTGCGGATTTCCGAGCTCTCTGCGAGAGACATAAACGCCTTATACGACGGACCTTCTGGTCTGGGGCTGGAATACGATGGACTCGGAATTGCCAATGTTTTCGACTGCCCCCTCCCTCACCCAAGCCGTCATTTCCATCTGCAAGAAGCCCTCACGCGCCCAACCCCGACCCCCAACGAACGTAAGCTGGAGCAAAAAACTGGTTCAAGTGTTGTATCAGCTGGTGCTCATGGCGTCGCTATAGTGCATTGCCCAGGCGGGTCGATCGACTGCACGCCGCGTCGGGGTACAAATATGCTCTCGAGCCAGATTTTCGCAAGCTCAAGACTGTGAAGATAGACTCGGACGCCGTGTTCTTCCCCGGGTTCGCGGGAGGGGTCGGGAGGGAAGATGATTTATTTTTCTGAGGGACAACTCGGTAGTGGACCAGGGGGTTTCACGTACTATTAGGCGATCCCGAGCCAAACGTTCCCATGGAAATACCTCGAGGTCACTTGATTTTAGGGGAGGATTCAATGCGCATTCGCAAAGAAAGCCGGGTGGACTTGTGAGCTGAATGGTAACGAGCGTGTGTATTTTGTTCTAGACAGACGAGATACAGCCTCTGAGCGAATAATAAAAGCGAACACTGAGGAATGGGAGCGAGTCCTATCCGCCGTGTCGGGAGCGGATCGATACAAATTGGGAATACGCTGTGAAATCGTGCGCAACGTATCGTTGGCGTTCGAACTTGAAAATAATAGATAACATAACAGGGCCGAGACGAGTGCAGTGCATGTGCACGTAAGGTGCTTAACGACACGAACGAGTACTTCTGTGGGAATGAGCGCCTCCAACCTGCTACTGCAAGCCGCTCAGCAAGACCACTCGCATCTGAAGGAAAGATAACCTACAGCGAATTATGCGCGACCAACGTCTTGCCCATCAAACATAACACCTTGCTCCCCGGCACGGGAATAGCACATCAGCGAGGAGATTGCATTATCCCAATCGCCAGTAAGCACGTCCCATCCGTCATCGCCCCGCTGTAACGAAAACTCCCTTCCGACACAGCCGTGGTTCCTATAACGCAACCGCAACGGGGAAGAGTAAAAAACTCCCGTTAACAACAAAAAAACGAGAAGGGAAAATCTGACTCACAAGAAGAACCTACACTTTATGCTAGGACCGGTTTGGACGGTGCTGATCTCTTTGTCAAACTTGGTGAGATCCACGCATGCACCCTCGACCAATCCGACTGGTAGGCATTCCTGGTCGACGACGCACACTCCCCCTTGGGGACATCCCTTAGTTGTTACTACGTCCCAGGGATCGGGACAGAGCGTAGCTTGGTTCACAGCTCGCTTCTCGAGCTCGACGGGGGATCCATTGACACCGACTACCGCAACGGCGAGGAATGTTGCGAAGAGGTTTTTAGAGAGTAACATCGTCGTTGTCAAAGAGCGAAGAGAGAAATGAGAGGCAGATAGTAGAAGATGTGTGGGATTGCTGAGGGATTCCTTGTACCAATCCCTGACCCTTTTATATGCGCACGGCCTGTTTGTTCAAGTTGATGGCTGTGCTCGTCCAGGGGCAAATGGTTCCCAAGGGTCGCCTTCTACCTGGCCGAACACCAAACAACGGCACAGAGGTCCGCGCCCGCAGAGAAGACACAAGTAACCACCGTTGGCATCATCGGTGTTCCCCCTCGCGCTTACCAGCCTGGTGCCTGGGCTCCTTTCCAGCCCGCACCATTTGGATATGTGAATGGTAGTTTTCGATCACTCGGACTCTATTTAGGCGAGTCGGCCACCCGACTCCGGGGGTTTGCGGTTTGGAATTTAGCTTAATCACAAACCATCCTCCATTTACCCGTCAACGGCTGTGTCGTCGCATATCGCGGGGGACCCTTAAATTACGTCTCCGGAGGGCCTCCGTGCTCTAAGCCTCGAAAAACAAGTGTGACTTCTAGCTAGAGCTCGCGCAGGCTCTACTCGAGGGGAAAAAAAAGTGTTTCTGGATCCCGTTGCTTGCAAAACCACCTGGACTCTTGATTATCGTCTCCCCTTACCCTTCTCGACGACCAACATGCCAATGATCCCTGCAAGACTGGAATCAGGACCATCAATGTCGACGCGGACACGATCACAGAGGCGCCGCAAGCTCGAGATGAAAATTCTCATAACCATGGCATCCATCTAGCGACTTTCAGGACACCGAACACGGGACACGGGGCATGTCTCGTTGTAATTTCTAGCCCGAAGAGGCTGTTTCGTAAACCGCACTTCACCTCCGAACTAATCGCAATTATCATCAACAAGGCGTACCGTGTAAATCTGTGGGATCCGTTGGGACTGCCCGGCTGGTCTAGTCCACTTACCTATTCAAGGCTGGGTAGGAGGCTGAGTAACTGGAACCCGGTTACCTTCGAGTTCTGTCCCACAAAGGAAAGTAAAAAAAGATCGCTCATCTGAAACAATGATGGTTGGCGGAGAGTGACGAGGGGCACCGAGACTAGTATTACTTTTTTTTTGGTACTAGTTTATTGTGCTGAGGCGGCATGCCTATTGCACATTACTCGAGGATTGGGGGGGTTGGCGGCGAAGTTTCAAATCATCGTCATTCCCTTCGGACGTGTCCCATCCCTTCGGGCCTGCTTCGGTTTGGCTGGACATTTCCCTTCTTCTCTCGGGTCTCCACTTTTTCCTTGCTCCTTATCCTTCTTCTGGTTCGCCTCTTGGTCTGGTCTGGTATTACTTAGTACAGGGGAGAGGAAATTTTGTGATAAGTTAAAGGACAGTTCACAGCAACGACGTATCATATGAGGGGAAGACTGATCGATGACAAGTTGTAGGAAGAGTGAGTGCAAACGTGTGCGAAAACAGAGAGACAGGTGGAGTCCGTGTGTGCTCGTCGGGCGCGGCGTTTCGCGTGAACGCAACCTGACATTATACCGAGATTGTTGGCTAATAGTGCACATAGTCAACCTGTGGAGGTGTCACGATAGTGGGTTGTGCGGAGGGTTGAGGTGTCCCCACCGCTACATCGGGCGGCGGCATACACAGACCGTCGGACATGGTTTGTACCCGGAGGCCCATGGTATATGATGGGGTCATTCACGAGGGGGTATCCCCGGTACGACGACGGACATTTAGTAACGATGAGCTTTCACGGGCGCACTGACCTTATACCTCAGGGTCCAAATGAATTAGTAACGGGGGTCGACCGGTGGCCGTTTGTAATTCACCGTTACCACGGTTGAGGACCCTATAACATTTGGCGAATCGGACGTTGGCATGTGGACTCGAGCGTGAACGATCCGATTGACCCCAGAAACCGAAATTGCCACGCGAGATTCGTTTGAATGTATTCGGAACCAGCCGTAGATGAGGTGGGCAGGGTCAGCAACGCAATCTCAAAAGCCTATCAGAAATTTGTCTGCCAAGTAACTGCGTCGGGTAGACTCAGAGTCCTTCCAGAACCGAGTTGGACGCCCTCTTGCCGAGTAAGCGGGGTAGGTTCACTGATGAAACTGAAATCCCACGTCGGGTTATCACCTGCGTTGTTCTAATTGTCGGAAATGGCAACAGGGTAAAGGGCCTGTTTACCTTGGAGTGACGCGCGTAAGGTGTAAACAATGCCTCAAACCACAGAACCAAATGTACCTTACAGGAAAGTCAGAGAGGGGCAGGAATGCGTCCACATCCCCCGAGCTGAGAAATGTGAACGCGGTGGCGTGGGGGATCCACTCAAAACTGCTTACTAGAGTAAGTGGCCCAAAGGGCAAACCGACCGTGCCACACCGCGTTCAAGTGTAATCGCCGTTTCGCGATTTCGACCCCCCTAAGTTGGGATCCGGCCTCAGATTCAGAGAGAGGCCCTCCCCAGAACCCAGGGAAGTGCACAGAGTCCGAGCCTTTTCTGACGGGTTTACCTTCACAGGCTCGAGCTCGAGAGCCTGTTTGCGCCTGGGCCAGTGCACCCAGTTGATCGAACGGCTTGGGTATAGGGCCGTAGTAGTACAGCGCTGTTAAGGAGCGGCCAACATCCGTACTCCCACTCCTTGCATAGGGTGAGTGGTGCGAATTTTATCTTGCGAATGTTCACGGAGGTAATGGATGTTATGGGGGAGAGTTCTAATGATATTGGCCGCAACGGGGTGGGCATGAAACCGCGTAGTTCTGAGAAATGCCCTCGCGCTAGCGCAACGTATCGTTGGCGTTCGAACTTGGAAAATTTAAATAACACAACGAGATCACGGTACAACGTGTACGTAAGGTGCTTTTTTTTTTGGGGGGGGTGCTAATTTTTCTATGAGGATTGGGGGGGGGGGGGTGGAGGGTTGACGACGAAGTTATTGAATCGTTGTCGTTGTCGTAAGGTTCTTAACGACACGAACAAGCACTTTCAGCGAGATGAAGGAGAGATAACCTACAGCGATTTACGGACGATTACACGTGAACGCGGAAATATTGTACTTCCAATCTTCGGGAAATGTATGCCCCAGGCCATAAGAATGCAACACGTACCCCTGCTGGTCTACCGGACAATCTATGTCCCTATAACACAACCGCAACGGGTAAAAAACCTCCGTAAGAACAGAAAAATGGGAAGAGAAACCTTGACTCACTTGGTGAACCTACATATCGAGTTGTTACCGTTGTTGACGGAGGCGATTCTGTTGTCGAGAACGGTACCGAGAGTGTAGCACACTTCACCCCCGAAGTCCACCGTGAGGGGGAGACATTTGTTCTTTTTCTTATCGGGTGGCCAGTGATAGGGGCAGACCAGAATTATTCCCTCGTCTTTCTCCTTGGGCTCGGCGGGGGATCCATCGACAATTGTTCCCTCCTTAGCTCGGCGGGGGATCCGTTGACACCGACTGCCGCGACGGCGACGACGACGAGGAATGCTGCGAAGAGGTTTTTAGAGAACAACATTGTTGTCGTCGAAGAGCGAAGAACGAAATGAGAGGTGGATAGTTAGAAGAGCAGGGGATGCGTGGGATTGTTGGGGGATTCCTTGTACCAATCCCCGAGCCTTTATATCCATGCGGCCCGTTTGTTCAAGTTGACGATTGCGTTCTTCCGGGGGCAGAATGTTTCGAAGGGTGGTCTTGAACCACAAACAACGGCACAGACGCCCGCTTGAACCCGACCCCGCGTCGCCTATCGCGAGAAGACACGACGTGACCGGCGACCATCGCTGATGATATGGAAAGAAATTTAGGACACAATACGATCTGATCTCCAGGATATCGCGACCTTGGGAACGTACATTTGAGGCTTGGGTCACCCCTTCCATTACAACCACGTCGCCTTGTGGGGAAAGTTGTACTTGCCAACCCGCTTAAACCTCCCGGAGAACAATCCACTACGGACAAAGTAGGGTGCGCATGAAGCAGGAGCCGTTCCGATTCCTGTTTCCATACACGCAAAACCCACTGATAGAGCTGGGTCACACCCACATAATGTACTAGACAGATACTCGGCCAGTTTTGTCGAGAATACACCAAATCCGCTCAAATCACCAAAGGGAAGCGTCGGTTACACAGAGCGGGCGCCTCAAAGATAAAAACCCACGTCGGGTTGCCGTCAGATGATTTCCCGCACCCGACGTGAATAGTAATCGGCTACCATGTGCAGCGATTCAAAAGGATAGGGGGTTGTCGAAGATTATGTCGGGGGAAGATTCTTCCCGTCGTTGGCGCCGAGCGGCTGTTCAGGTTCATAGGGATTGTGCAGGAAAGATTGTTTTTTTGGCTGGACAAGACGTCGAGGTATCCACCAAATATGGACACGTAGTTGTTGTCCATGTCCATGTGCTCCGGTGCTGACGCTATACTGAGGGATATTGCCCTTAGATCCAATGGGTGGAATCCGACGTCGGTCTGAGCACTGATTCATTACGAACCAACTGACCAAACGATTCATGCGGCTCAACCCTGCGAGACTACGAGACCACGGAACCAATTCAGCATACGACCACAGCGACAGGCTAAAATGATACCATCGTGCCTCGCTTGGATGGGGACATTTGACCCGAAATCCAATCATCGCAACTGGCAGGCAGAGATCAGCCCCAAGAGTTCTAGATGAAAACCGTCTACATTCAACCGCTGGGCAAATGGGATCAGTCGGCATGTCGCATCCTGGTCTGACGGCAAGGGAGGAACCACCCCCTCCCCCGGACCCATTCCCCAAACCTAGGGTGGGTCGGTAACGGGATTGGGGGGATCGGTTGATTCCATTTAAGAAGACAGACTTACTGACGGCAAAACCTTTCATACGTTGACGCGGGACGGATCCGATTGGGTTGACGTAGGAGGTGGTCAGTGTGAAACCTTTGCGGTCGGATCTGGTGATTTCGTGGAGTTCAAAGTTGGTCGTGTGATCGAAGCAGAATCAGCACGGGTATAATGATACAGCGCATAAATATATTTCACGACACCCATGCAATCAACTGCCATTTCTTCTGGACCCAGACATACACAAAAACGGACCCGGGGTCGAACGACAGTTGGACGACGAGTGACAAAATCCATGTCGTAGTCCCGAAAGCGATGTACAGTAGGTACAATGGAACCCTGGGTGGAGAGGGAAAATGGGGTGAAGATCATCGTTAGTTGATGATTTTCCAAGTCCGGAGGAGTTGTTTATCCCACCTTCGACAGGAGAGTCGGTTCTAGTCAGCCAGCACTAAGCAATACCAGAGGCACTGGGCCGGACACCGCTGGTGCTCTGAGGTGGTGATGTAAATCCAGGCGAGGGAGGACTGCTGGTGGTGGACTGAGCTAGGGCACCGGTGGAACTCATCGATGGAGGAAGACTGGAAGTCGATGGTCCGGTTCCGGTACTTGAAATGTCGCTCTTGGTGTTCTTGGAAGCGAGGGTACCACCGACGGCACCCCCAATAATCGCTCCAATAACGAGGGTAGTGCCCATCAGCACAAGGATCTTCCATTTCTTCCGAAGGTGTGTCCATCGACGGTACCCGGAGGTCTCGTGTTCACCGCTATTATCGCCCGCCAGCGGGTTGAAGTTGCGTCCTTCCTGGAGACCGACAGCCTAGCAGAAAGTCGATCGAGGACACACACAGTAAGGTTAACTCGAATCAAGGCTAGGAGCGAGAAAGAAAAAAAGGACGGACATGTTTTTCAATTGCTGTCACTTTTGGTGCGTCGTCGAGAAGCCGTAGATCGTAGGGATATGAACTTGAGGACATGGTTTGGGGGTGACGGCTAGGCCGAGTGGACGAAAGGGAGGGCAGGGGAACGGAACGTTCGCGGGCGAGTGCGGCAAGGCCTCACGCAGGCTGTCCACTGCGCAGCAAACTGGGCTGGTGACCGGCCCTCAATATAGACCGCATTGTTTGTAAGTATGAAGGTTTGAATACAGAACTGAGAAGGGGCTGGTCGATTTGGATGCGACTCCCCTTTGGTAAAACATGTCATGTGATCTCGGTCACGTCACGCACAGCGGCCTCCGATCCACCAGAGTAAATTTATGGGATATCGTTCACGGAGCGGTCATAAATGAAGCCCCCACGACGAAATGGTAATCACGACAGCATCGTGAACTAGCTCCATCTGCGTCATCGCCCCTTAGCAACTCAGGAACCATGTTTGTTCCCTTGTGCTGAAATACAACTACTTTAGTGGGCTAACCAAGACGAACAGTGCATCCTCCACGAACGTCAATAACTATGCGCTCGTAGCCGACATCGGAGACATTTGGTGACGCTTCAGGAACGACGGATGAACCTTCTGTCGCCCATCCCCCTCTTTCGCGATATCAGGAAGGATATGAAAGAGAGAGGATCCGAAACGCATCCAGTGACACTCCCTCCTCGTAGCCTCGAGTGTGTCCATGATCGACCGGGCATTGGTGCTGCTTACTAATTGGAAATGGAGAACGGGGAAGGTAACTGCAGGTGCTATGGGAATCAGGGGGCAGTCCTCGGCCAGTGGAACCCTACTGAAACGTTGGATAGTGCGCATCGAGCACCTTCGCACGGAATCCACGGATGTTTTCCCGGGATCGTCCATCAAATGGCGCATTTGCCCTCGCAAACTGGCTACGGGGGCTCTCTACTCGTAAAAAAAGCCTAGCGTGAATCTGCAACCCTGACAAGCCCAATTAACCTACACCGTTTGCTGGGTCAAATCAGAGTAAAGGCGCCGTTGGACCACGGAGTGGACATTCTTTCTTCGGGTTCCACAGTCCAGAAATATCTTCATAACAACCCCCACCTATCCCAGTGGACCCAGACACACAAAAAATTGGACTCGGGGTCGAACAATAGTTGAACGATGAGTAAATAAATCTATGCAATAGTCCTGAAAGTGATGTACAGTGAGAGTGGTGGAAGCATATTATACCCGACAGTTAAATACAATGGAACCCTGGGTGGAGAGCGAAAAAAAGGGTGAAGATCATCGTTAATTGATGGCTTGTCGAGTCTGGAGGAGTTGTTCGTCCCACCTTTGACAGGAGAGTCGGTTGTGGTCACCCGGCGCTAATTAACACTCAAGGGGGGCGAGAGTTCCGAGAGTAGCGAGGGCACGGCACCGCTGGCGCTCTGGGGTGGTGATGTAGATATAGGCGGGGGACCGCCGGGTACGGTAGACTGAGCTGGGGTGCCGATGGAACTCATCGATGTAGGAAGACTGGAAGTCGATGGTCCGGTTCCGGTACTTGTATTGTCGCTCTTGGTGTTCTTAGAAGCGAGGGTACCACCGACGGCACCTCCAATAATTGCTCCGATAACGAGGGTAGTGCCCATCAGCACAAGGATCTTCCATCTCTTCCGAAGGTATGTCCATTGACGGTACCCGGAGGTCTCGTGTTCACCGCTATTGCCGTTCGCCAGCGGGTTTGCATTGTGTCCTTCCTGGAGACCGACCACCTAGCAGAAAGGTGATCGAGGACGCACAGTGTGGTTGGCTCAAATCGGGGCTAGAAGCAAGAAGGAAAAAGAGCACGGACATATTTTTCAGCATCGAGAAGCCGTAGATCGTAGGGATAGGAAGTCATGATTTTGGGACGACGGTTGGGCCGAGTGGATGAGAGGGAGGATTTGGGAACGGAATGTTCGTGGAGGAGAGCGACAGGTTCTCACATGCACACACCACACAACAAACCAAACCTGGCATCTGTGCTACCGTGAATCTGGGCTAATTCGGACCAAAGGAGCAATCGACCTCCCTGCCATTGTGACCAACGACGTGAAGTCGCGAATCGTGCCGATTAGCCCGGCGCTAGCTAACTTTAGCACCCACGTGGTATATGGAGGGAGATGTTGCTCAGCCTGAGCCTACTCGCTCTCCCAACAATGTTGGTTCGTCGTAACTTTATCTGCTGAGCCTTTCACGAAGGAGTGCACCACTATTCCCCTGCTCTGTCCCATGGCAAGCTTGTGGAGTCCTCCAGGCTCGCTGTTAGAAGGGCCTTGTGAGACCAAATCAAGAGCAGCACCCTCCATCAAACGCATTCACGCCAGACGACACGTGCAAGGTAAGTAAACTTACTGCGGTTTGCGTCACCACGTGAACACGTAGGTAGCTCCCCAGACCAGCTATCCAATGACAGTGATATGACAGTTCCCATACCGGGGTAGTTTATCGGGATGAGATCTGGGCATGTCGACGTGGACACGAGCCGGGAGCCCGAGGTACTCCACACCGATACATCCTCCTCTTGCACCGTCATGGTGCACACTCTCGCTCTCGACTTAAGGGAAAGAGTCGTCCGTTTTCACCTCAAAGGGGAGACGATGAGAACGGTCGTCGAGACCTTCGAAGTCTCCCTCCACGTCGTCAATCTCTATTGGAGGTGTGGCCAAGGTGCAGTGCCGTGGATCGCGCCCTGCCGCGGACGCCCATCCTAACTACCACAGACGAGGACTACACCCGCTCCCTTGCAAGGGTGGGGCCCCCAACCCACCCGGACGAAATCTTCGAAGTCGCTGTCACGCAGTGCCGTAGAGTGCAACGAGGAACTTCGACATTTTAGGAGTTAGAGCCTGCCCAGCTCAGTGATCCTGATTCGGCTGAACGCTGAACGCTGAGGGGTGAGCATGGTGAGTCCTGAAGCTTTGAAGGGGGAATCACTGAGCGGGACCATCCTGCTGGTGTGCTTAGACCTCACACTGATAGATTACCCTGATATGGAAACTATCATACCGCTGTCATGAGATAACTGGTCTGGGGAGCATTGACGCAAGCTGTAGCAAGCGACCCGTTGCTGGCCTGGCATCGGCCGTTCCCGGTGATCGAACCCAGTTCCTTCGACCAACCAATTAGAGACTCGCCGGACGAGCCGTTACACCAGCTCTGGGATCCTTCAAACACTGGGTGCCTTTTCGTCAGGTAAACGCAAGCTGTCCACCCAATTATTACGTGGTGCTGCTGGAAGCTGACCTAAATGTCACATCCAGATGTCACTGATGCCGCGCCTTGGAAACACACAGTCAAAGAGGAATCCGCAGAAACCTGCAGCTGATTGGATGCCCCTGACAGATTGCACAGTTCCAGACAAAGGTGTATTCGTGTCTGAGAAATACGCGGTGGAATAGATACAATGATGCTCGTATCTGGTCTGTGCGGGGTGATACACCATGGGGTCCACGACCCAGACCTCCAACTGGAACGATCCCTCGGCGACGGGTTCAAGCTGGGCCAAAAACATGCTACCAAGGTGCATAAACTCCTCATCAATTACGTAACCTCTGCGGCTCGGCTGTGAGCAACTTCACGACATCACGAACTTACAGCCATCGAGTCTAAGTACTGCTCGAGCTCCCTGGCGATCAGGTGTGCGAGTTTACTGCGTGTTACCGGTCCAAGTTTCCCGTTCCAGTACTTTATAGAAATCTGTCATGGCAGTCAATGTGTGACAACGCAACCGAAACAAGGTGGAAGCTATCACGATAAATGTACCAACAACCGGCATGAAATGGCTTTCGGAGAACATCTCCCAAATTCACGCCTGGAAAATTATTCACGCCGAAGGAAATAGATTCCGACGGGGTGAAATCCCACAGCTTATGCCCGTAATCGTAAATCAGCTGCGGTGTTCTACGCCAGTCAAGTGGGGGGGGATGTTGTAGCTCGAGATGGAGGTGTGGGCGGCAGTGGTGAAGTCGACATGGAGCGAGCGGGACAGTGTCTTGCTCTATCATCGGCTGGGGCAGCGGTTTAAGGCAGAAGGTTCGTCGAGTCGAGGATATCCTGGGAAGAGAGGGAGGAGCTTGTTGTTATTCCCTCGGCTGGTTGCGTGCCTGATGGAGTCTCCGAGAGGACTTCGTACAGTTATTCGAGGTCGAGTGGGGAGGGGGGACGGTGTTGCATCTTGTGAGAGGGATATCTCCTCGGGAACAACAAAGGACCGTTGAAATTGCGAGATTGGTGGAGTCGGGGACTTGCACCTTGCGCCGTTACATCCAATGAATGAAGGGGCAATATGAACGATTGGGTCCCCTTCGAAAATCGCGCCAAGACAACGACGAAAGATCTCGGGGGGGGGGTGAATCCAACTGCTGAGTGCTTAATGTCGGGATGGACGAACGGCTGATAATGCAAGCACTCCATTCCGGAAGCGACGGCGTGTAACTAGACGTCGAGGGAATTAGCGCCGGTCACTCTCGACAGCCCAAAACATACCAAATTCTGCCGATTCGTCGCTACATTCCGTTTCACAAATTGCAGGATTGTTCCGCGTTTCATCCGGAACTCGACCGCGGAAGCGAGGTCTGCTATGAAGAAGCGGCGGGATATAACATTCTATCGCCAGGCATAGGTTAACAAGTGAGAATGGGCAGCAGGGAAGTAGGTGTGAGAGAGATACCAGTCATGCGCAGGGGCACCCTGCCACAGAATTTGTTTTTACGGTTGTCCTTTCTAACCGGGCGTCTAGCCGCATATCCACGTGTCTCCGATAACAACGCAAATCGCATTCAGCAGGTGAAGCGGGTCACAGATGAGGGCATCGTTAATGAAACCGAAAAGGCCATGCCCGCGATCCGCCGTGAGTGAGAAACGCGATATACCGGTACTTGGATTTGACTCCAGACGCCGAGACATGCACGAATTCTAGAGGTGACCTGTGTTTCGTGAGCGTTCCGATTCACGGTCCGAATTGTAAGGGTGGTACGAACTCCACATCCAAGTTGTCCTTCGACGTCCCCAGACGAGGCCTTGCAACTTTCGTCGCCCCCCCCCCCATATAAAATAAACACGTTCTCCACAGACTACGATATGGGGTTCGGTGAAGAGCGTCATGGCGGAGAGAGGAAGAGCCGGGTTTGGTGTCATGTGCGGCCAAGAACGTGACGGGCAAAGTCGAAAGGGCCCCATCGACCAGTTGTCTTGTGCGGGCCCGTCCTAGAGTTTGCGGGAACTCCTGCTTGCATGACACGGAGGTTTAAGGCATTGCTTCAAGATTAAGGCGAAGGTGATTACCCCGGATGAACGAGCTGGGATGTGAACGGACACAGCACGGACTTTCATGGCTGCTATCGGAGTTTGAAATTTGAAGCACAAAGCCAGCGTCCGCGGGAGGCCGTCAAACTTTTATCACCTCTCCATTCTTATAGTATCCAGCCGATTTTCCTGGGATTAGTGCGATTAGATTCGGGAGTAACGCTCGCAGGTCTCTACGAAGCGCTCAAGGAGATGCCTCCGTTTCGGGCGCACCAACATCTGCTGGCACCGTTGACGATGGGGTGGCCGTCGTCAGAACCTCACTTGCCCACTTTGAGCGTTTTTCTCTTCCCCCAGGCCACCGCCTGATCAACCCCCATGCCGGGAGGTTATCTCCATTTACGGTACGATCACCATCCACTATCCTCCAGTGGGTCGCCCTCGATGCACACGCCTTGAGGAAAACTGCGTCTGTGCGTGCCCCTCAACAAGACTGGTTACAGCCCAGACCCCGTGTCTCCGCATACGGAAAGAGCGTGCAGATCCCACCGTTCTCCAAATGGAGATGAAAGGGCATTGAAAAGCATCGTTAATTAACTGCGGCACGGAGACTCGCTGTTTGGAGGTTTGTGACATACCACACCCCAAGAAGCCAATCCAGACCAGCCGATACAGTCATCCGTAAGGTACGCATGGTCGCGTCTCGGCATTGTTTCCTCCATGGACCAATGTTTCCTTTCCTATCGATGCACTAATGCCATTCAACTGCAGCTCCCCCACCCGCATGCGCTCCTCGCGGATGCGTCGAGGCAGTTGCTACATATTCGCTGTGGGGTACCCCAGTCGACAATCGAGTGTACGCTATGCCCTCGCCCAAACCTTTGCAACAACTGCATGACCTCGACAGGTCCTCGCCCGAGTTCCACAATCAACTCATCGATATCCTCCTTGGAGAGGACAACGACGAAAATCTCGTTCAATACCTACCACACGAAGATGCGAGACCCTTCGTTGAGTATTTGGATAATGTCCGTCTGTGGATCGTGTATACCTGCTCTCTTTTAAACGTCGTTGCAGGCCCTCAATAACCTCAAACCCACCTGCGGTACTTTCTGTCCCCGCTTGTTTGAGCTTCGGAGGATTTGTGGTGCCTACAAGGTCCTCCCAAGATCGCACGTACTCCCAGAAGATTCTCTGGACATAAATGATCATCCGATCACCTCTGGAACTTTGACCGATACACACAGAGGGACCCTCAGAGGTTCGCAGGTCTGTGTCAAAAGGCTACGGGTATACTCCAAAGAAGACCCACAAAAAGTCAAGGTACGGTAGTTGTACCACCCTCTCCAGGACTTCCGCTTCCTAACGATCCCTCCAGATGTTCTACCAGGAGGCTGTTGTGTGGAAGCGAATGGATCATCCTAACATTGCTCCATTCCGCGGAGTTACCCTCGACCCTCCTCAGCTCGTTTCGGACTGGATGCCGGCCGGGGATATATCGGAATACATCAACAAGCGCCCAGATGTAAACCTACTCGGTCTCGTGGGTGTCCCCCCTGCTGCACCGGCGAAGTATTGAAGTCCTCACATGTGTGCTCTAGTTATGTGATGCCGCAGGGGGCCTAAGCTACCTTCATTACTGCAACGTGGTCCATGGGAATATGAAGGGGGCACGTGTTTTGAGACTTGATAGAAACCTAACTAACACGACGCAGGCGAACATTCTAGTGGACGACTGTGGTCGAGCGCGCATTACGGATTTTGCCCTCACCGAATCAAGTTGCAGCCAGGGTTCCACTCCCCACGTCACGAAGATGCATGACTATAATACACGATGGACAGCACCAGAGGTCTTGGAGGAGACGATGCCACTCACCAAGGAGGCAGATGTTTTCTCCTTCGGTATGGTCATGGTTGAGGTGTGTCACAGGCATGTACCACACAGTAATCTCCGGCTGACTAGATCGTTATTTTAATGAAGGTCTTCACGGGAGTCGTTCCGTTCAACCACTTTCAGTCCGTCGCCTCGATGATAAAAATAATACAAGGGGAGCGCCCGCCGCGACCGACCAATTCAGCTCTCACCGACGACGTGTGGGCTTTGATGGAGATGTGTTGGGAACAGGAGCCACAGTCACGCCCAGTGATGAGAGAGGTGCTTCAAGTCCTAGCCCCGAGCCTACTCCGGAGTCTCTACCAGTCCACCAAGTCCTCCCCCGAATTTGAAGTTGCTCTCGGCCAATTCTACGGTAGCATCGAGCGCAAGGAGTGTGTGAGCCGCCTGCGTGGTGCTGATGTGAAGGAGTTCGCGAACTTCCTGGAAGACGTAAGATAGCGATTCAGCTGTTTTTCATCTCAATCAAGGTCGTGACTTTTTCTTCAGGTGCTGCATACCAAGGGAATAAATGAACTCCTAACGCGACAAACACTACAGAACCTGCAGGAGGTGTTTGAAGATTTGACTGTATACCCAAGGTCCCACGTAATTCATCTTCAATTTTCCAAGTTACCCGCCAACCCACACGCTGCGAGCAAATACGTTCAACTGTGGAAAGGGCAGTTGAACTTCGGGGAGGCGGGCGATCGCCCGCTGGATGCGTATCTCAAGGTGGCAAAACTAGAGAAAGTGTACGAGGTAAGCGTGGGCTTTCACCCTTTTGGGTGACAACGAGTTGGCTGACATCCTCCAGGGATTCTATGAGAAGGTTGTTGCGTGGACAAAGTTGGATCATCCCAACGTCCTCCGGTGTTTTGGTGTTACGGTTGATCCTTTCCAAATGTTGACGGAGTGGATGCCAAACGGCCAAGTCATGAACCACGTGGAGGTACAAAACGGTGTTGATCGTGTTCGTCTGGTGAGGTCCCTGGCTTTCGCAACCCAAGCGGGTGAATCTTAATGCCGTGTTATCGCGCAGTTGATTGAAATCGCTCAAGGTCTGGATTATCTCCATTCGAACGGGGTGGTGCACGGGAACTTAAAGCAGGTCAGTCGTCATCTCAACTACGCGTTCCATCATATCCTTATACTGGGGTTCATCAAGCAAAATATCCTCGTGGATTCTGCGGGTCATGCTTGCCTTTCGGACATCGGCTTTGCCACCCTTGCGCCCAGCAACGGATCGCAGTTTGATTGGGCGAATGTCGGCGCTGACGGTTATCGGTGGGCGGCACCGGAGATTTTCAAGACTGGTATACTGTCCAAACAATCTGACATGTTCTCTTATGGGTTTATCGCGGCCGAGGTGCGTTCTCCCGATTGTCACCTTGCATTACCGTAACCGACCTTCCCTAGATATTCACAGGAGAATACATATGGGAAAAGATTGATGCGAGGGGGGTGAGGCCCAAGATTGCTGGTGGCGAGCGCCCATGCAGATCAGAGGACGAAAAGAAACCCACCCTTACTGCCAAGTGGTTGTGGAGAATATTCGCGAAGTGTTGGGGAACGGAGCCGAAGACTCGTATCTCAGCCTCGGAACTTCTCGGCATCTTACCGTATCTGTGGGTCGTGCCCTTGCTCTGATGATCGCTTTTGATTAACTTTCTGTATAACCCAAGCCCACAGCCAAACTCCGGGATCTCGTACAATTTTGAAAAAGTCGCCACACAAGAACAAACCCAGACTGGCCAGGAACGAATTGACGAGCTGGACAAGGTAGATCGCCAACTATTCCCAACTATATTCTCGAAGCTAATCGGCGGTTGCAGATGTTGGAAACGAACATGATAATTTCCAGAGAACGGCCTAGATTCTTGAATCAATTGTGCAAGATGTGTGGGCACGAACGCGCCCTCCCTGGGTCGATGATTGTTCCGTCCCTTGCTAGGTTATCCACTGTCCCTATGTGTGGCGGAGGTTCCGCGGATGTGTACCAAGGCAAATACAAGGGCCGTCTGGTCGCCATCAAGGTGGTGCGGCTCTACGACTGCAACGATCGCGACGTTGACCGGAGTGTGAGTACTCCATTTCGTGCACCCTATAGGAAACCAGCGCCGACCTCGCCACTCGTAGAGATTCTGCAGAGAGGCGGTTGCGTGGAGACACTTACAGCACCCGAATGTTCTACCGTTGCTCAGCGCGACACTGGAACCAAATGAGTTTACGTTGGTTTCGGAATGGATGAGTAACGGTAACATCAACCACTTCATCCAAAAGCACCCAAAAGTAAACCGGATCCAACTCGTGCGTTACCATGCTCTCTCTCGTAGATCGACAACTGACCGGTTCCCACAGTTGGTAGATGTCGCCCATGGGCTGGAGTACCTTCATGACCTCAACTTCGTCCACGGAGACTTGAAGGGGGTCCGTTGACTTGGTCCAAATTCTCCCCGATTGGCCACTGACTCGAGCGAACAGGCTAATATCCTGATCAAAAATAACCATCGCGCCTGCCTCGCGGATTTTGGACTCTCGACCATTGTCTACGTGGCACCTTGCATTGCACCCGATGTTTCCACGTCCTCTGTGGCCTCCAAAGCCTCTGTTGACTCGAAGGTATCTGTTGTGCCCCATCGGTCTGGAGGAACCATTTTCTGGATGAGTCCAGAACTGTTGTACCCGAAGAAGTTCAAGTTGGAGCACCATAAGCTAACAAAGCAATCTGACTGTTACGCGCTTGGGATGGTTATATACGAGGTTTGTGGTCACTCTGTCGCGGTCGAGCTTTTGGGTGATGGACCGCCGTTTAGGTCCTGTGCGGTGAAATGCCCTATTGGGACCACGGGGGCAATGTAATGAAGGCGATACTTGACGGCATAAGGCCGAGCAAACCATCCGAAGCGGCAACACTTGGGTTCACCGACGAATTGTGGTGGATTGTCGAGTGTTGTTGGATGGCGGATCGTGGGATTCGGCCAGATGTGAAAACTGTGCTATCGCATTTGACACACGCGGCCTGGGTTTGGGAAAGGGGCCAATCGGACCACTGGGAGGTTTCATGTTAATTTACTACCGCACTACCGGCGTTCGTGCATATACAGTACATAAGCTGTTCATTCATCCTCGTGCATCTAGTGGTGTTGTAACACAATGTTAACGTTGTGCATGTCCTTGGCATGTCGCTGCGCTGCGTGATTTCGTAACGTTTGTCAAGGGCCTCCGTAAATCACGGTTGGATTAATTGGGAGCGGCTTCCACTAGGCTTGTGAAGTCCGCCGGTGAATAGCTATTGTTCTCATACTTGGGCGGTATATGCAAGCAGCCCGACTCGGGGAAAAAAACATCTATGACTTATCAAAGCCGGCGACATATACGCGATCCGTCGTAACCCACAGACCCCCACGTTCCACCCAACCTCGCTCTCACACGGTCCCGAAAAGCTCTCCGAGTCGCAGGTTTTTGATGTCATGACGTAAAAATGCTTGGGTAAATCACGCGTGTGCTTCCTAATTTCAATGCCCCCTTCCTGTTATTCGCACTTACTTATGTGATGGAAAAGCCTGCGGTCGACCCACTGTTGCCCTACTTATCTGTGCCCTGCCCCCCATTGCGTAATTCCCCCGCCCGCACGCGGCGGAACGTGTTGATATGACCACCGATATCATACCAGAATAGTAAACACAGGTGGATATATATACTGCTCGTACCACTTTAGGCGCAACAACAAAACCGAACGGAACGAGTGAGGCGAGAGATCTCGACCAGAACCTCTGCCTCACCGCAGCATTCAAGAGATCCGCCCAAAAAAAGGAGCTAGTATCGTGAAACTGTCACTGTGCACTGAGGCGAACTTAGCGTGTGTTTGATTGGGAGGGGAAACGTGGTTTACAGCCGTTCCGGAAAACCTTGTCCTCAACGACTTTTTTCTTTCTTTTTGACGTTGACACCTGTCAGTGTCAACACGTCAAAAGTGTCAGCAACTAGGATCCGCCGGGTTTCCCCGAGAAAACGAG
>Ga0307515_10006615_pt1 | contig 23122 bp, 7 predicted proteins | sample 17_EM_MG_FD_194513 | JGI IMG/M metagenome (GOLD analysis project Ga0307515, IMG submission 194513) | Populus trichocarpa ectomycorrhiza microbial communities from riparian zone in the Pacific Northwest, United States - 17_EM | ecosystem: Host-associated > Plants > Roots > Unclassified | place... | reverse complement strand
CCAAACCCAGGCCCTTGCACCTATTCGTGAGGTGTAGGAGGACAATCTAGTATTTAATAGGGGGCCCAATCCCTATAACTAGGGAGTTATATTATATAGTAGCGCTAAAAGAGCCTAGACACTTATACTCTGCCACTTCTTATTTTAAGGCATAACTTAGCCCTAGGATAATTTGTTTTCCGAATTAACTAAAGGTAAGATACTTTATAGCAATTAAGTATAATTTATAAAATAAGTATAATTCGTAGAATAAGTGCGACTTAAGGACTAAAAGGAGCTACGGCAGACCTTTCTAAAAGGGTAAGTTTAGTAATTCCTTTAAATATATCCCTTTTTTCTATATTTAAAACATTCTCTATTTATAGCTCGTGTTCTTTATTTATTGGTTTTTAAGGGTATATAGGATTAAGTAGTATTAAGGTCTATAGGGTTATATATAAGGCTTTTAGGTCTTAAAGACGGATCGTTCTTTAAAGTATATACTGGTTTTATAGAGTTTTAAATATAAGGTATAGTTGGCTTTAGGGAATAAGTCTATTTATTATATTAAAGGTCCTTATTAATTCGTTAATATATTATAACAAATTCGGGTAAGTCCTTTAGCAGTTCTTTACCTACTAACTATACTCTAATTTTATCCAAAATAGCTAAATAAAGAGTAGTAACTCTAGCGGCTTTATTCCAATCTAGTTTACTAATAAGGCCTAAAAATTCCGAAAAGAAGCTGGTAAAGTCTCGGTTCCATTATTATAGGTTTTTAAGTTTAGTAATAGCTATATATTCGCGGCTAGCGTTATTATATATTTATTCTAGTAGAGAGATAAAGATTTTAAAATTAATAAAAGTGCCGTTATAAATGAATAGGTCTATCTCTTGACACAGTAGGGTCCTTAGAGGCAGTGGTCCGTACGCGAACACCAGAATTAAAATAACGCGTATACTTATATAGAATTTAATCATTAATTACATCACCACTATGCCTTCTAATCGTTCTAAAACTGACATAAACCTTATTTAGCCTACTTAATATAACATTCGGCCTAATTAGAGTGCGAAAAAACCCTGTCCTAAGCCCTGGCCGTTGCCCAAATTTAAACCTCTCTATATTGACAATTGGGACGACCATAGCTCACCAAATCTACCCCCTAATGTTAATACACACAATCCTTTTAAGTTATTCAGTTTCTTCTTTATAGATAAGATTATGGATAAGCTTATAGAATGGACAAATAAGTACGTAGAGCTCTACCCGCCAAATAAGGAATTGGAATACCTATGCACATAGCAGCCTATATATAGACAGGAACTTTACGCGTACTTTACAGTGCAGATTTATATAGGCATTACTATAGAATCGTGCATTAAGGATTACTAGAAGGATTTAACAACATATAGCTCTAAGCATATTGTTAAAAAATATATAGGACTTAAGAGATTCCAACAGCTTAATCAACACTTTTAAGCCTCACCACTATGGTTAAAGTTCGATAAAACACCTAAAACTACATTTAATAGAGTTTATAAGCTTACTAAGTACCTCCGGCTTACTTATAGGAGGCTCTACACCCCTAGAACCCACCTCGCCGTTAATGAAACGATTCAGCGCTTTATAGGTCGTGCTCCTAAGACGGTTAATATTCTATCTAAACTAACACCAGAAGGCTTTAAAATATAAATTCTAGCTAATAAGGGCTATATATTAGACTTTATATGGCACGCTAAAGGTAATAAGAAAGGCCTAGTTAATTTAGATAAGTCTTTTCTAAAGGAAGGCTTTTTAAAGACGTAGGCAGTAGTCCTTAATTTACTTCTCTAGTTAGACACTAAAACAGAAAAACGCCTCTACCCACCCAGAAAACACATTATTTGGCTTAATAACCTATTTATAAGCGTTAAGCTTCTTACATAACTTTAAGGCCTTAGTATTAGAGGCGTAGGAACCGTCTAAATAACTAAAACAAAGCGGGAGGAGTAGGGGGACCTTAAAGGCAATATTAAGGTAGCTATAAATACACAAGGAAAGAAGAAGGTACCTACTAAGCAAATTAGCCAGAGGCTCGCAGAGCTTAAATTAACCCATGCTGGTTAAATTTCATAGGGTAAACTCTATAGGGAGCTTTCTAGGGACAGCCAGGTAATGGAGTTTGCTTAAAAGGACGCTAATATAGTCCTTTTTATAAGTACTATTAACAACGGTAAGTTCTATACCTTAACTATAAAGCTTAAAAGCTAATAACGTTATACATCGCTAGGTCGCTATATAATTGTTACCCTATAGAAACGTCCTCCCTTTACTACTAGTGGCGCCAGATAGACTCGGAAGGTCTTTAGCGATAAAGATAAGAAGGAATTACCTATTCCTACCTTTATTTTCTACTATAATTACTATATATGTGGTATAGATATTGCTAATTAACTACGCGCGTATTTTATAACGTAAAGGATTAACAGGAAGACCTAAAAGCCTCTATTCTACTTCCTACTTAATATAGTAATTAGTAATTGCTATCTGCTGTCTTTCTACCCTTCTACTAATCGTTAAGCAAGCCGTATAGAGGGCCACAAATAGTTTTAAATCAACCTCTGCAACGCCTTATTTAAACGTTCAATTTATAAGCAAAAGGCCTATATATAAGAACAGCCTATTTAACGCTTTACTGACAATATTATATAGGTCCCTACAGCGCTGCATAAACTAATCAGGCTATTTCCTAAGGAGGTTCACTACTTGGCCTACATAGAGGCTAGTAGGCATGCTAAAGAATCATCTATAGGGCGTCAAAAAGCTCTATTAAAGCTATCACTAAATACTACAAGAAAACCTTATAATAGTAAGGAATGGCAGAGGCGTAAGAGTACTCCAAGGACCCATTTTGGCTGCAGTATTTGTAAAATACTATTCTATAGGAAGAATAACTGCTAGCTACCTTATATCGAGCGACTTAACTCCAAAGATTAAGCCTATATAGCAATTTTATATAGGACTCAATAAATATTACTAGCTTTGTATTTCTGAGCATAGGGTATCAGATTCGGCTAATCTAATTAGTAGGTTCTTATCGATAACCTAAGGACCCATTTTGCCGTGTCAAGGGATAGTTTATATAGCGTCTTTACTTAAATAAGACATTTTATAGCTAATCTTGCTAGCTTTAGTAGGGTATTAGTTATAATTTATTAAAAATTTAAGACGGAGCTTAGTTATAAAGGGATGTAGGTTATTTTAATTTCTATTAAACATTAGAGGGTTAAGGAGCTTTTTAGATTTTATAGTAGGTACTAGGTTTATTATAGGTACGGGTTAAGCTACTATTACTAGTTTAGGGTTTATATTTAATAGGTTAAGTTCGTATATAGTTATTTTAATTTTATTTATAGGTGTTAGGAATATAGGTAAGTTGCCATTACACGAGGCAAGTTGCCGTTATATAAGGTAAGCTACCGTTATATATCGCTGCGGCACTAGCATAGTAAGGAGCTTTAAGCTCCTCGCCCTTTCTTAAGAAAGAAAAATATAGAATAATTATTATTATACTACCTACAACTTATAGATACGTAATATTACCTTATATTACTAATACTAGTTAGTAGTTAACTTTACTATTATATTATAAAACAGCTAGGTATTCCACTAAGAAGAGATAAGCTACTATACCAGTACTACTTATGCTAAAGGAAGCTGTCTTTTAAGGTTAGAACTGGTCCTAAACCTTAAATAAAACTCTTCTATAAATCTAAGGATCTAAAAGGCCAGAACTAGTCTTAAGCCTCTCCCAGATTATAGATTCTTGCGTTTACTACGCAGAATAATACGCTTTATAAGTCTTTATAATTTAAGGCTAAAACTAGTCCTAAGCCTAATAATTATAGATTTTTATTACGAACGCGTACTAAACAACAATCCCTATATTAATAATACTTCCCTTCCTCTAAAAATATAGCTACTTTAAACGACTAGAAAGACTCCTTACTACTAGGGGTAGCTATATATACGAAACTTATTAATAAAAATTGGGATAAATTTACTATTAATATAATAACTTATACTATAAAATAAGTTAACGGCTTTCTCCTATACTATATTCTATTCTACTAAAATAGCTATTACGCCAATTTATAGCTATAGGAATATTTTAGGGAGGATTTTATAGGATGGACCGCTAATACCTAGGCACTTAGAAATATTAATATTGTTTAGGATTTTTAAGACTTCCTTTATAGGAATAGGGTATATATTACTAAAAACGGTAACCCAATTACTAGTAATATTTAGGCTGTTATTCTTAGTATAAAAGAACTAGTATAGATAAAAGCTAAGATTATACGTTAACTACGGAAACCTAAAACTAACCTATATTCTTTAAAAGGCAACTTTAATTTAAAATAAAACCCCTAGAACGCTACTCTTCTACCTAAAGGTGCTCTCTTACCTAAAGGTACATTTTCTCTACCTCTTTCGCTGCCTTTAACTCCTCCATTCTAACTAACTAGTAAGCCTTTACTATAAGAAGTTACGAATCTAATAAAGATATATTTAAATAAAGAGAAGAAGTTTAAAGAAGAACTATATAATATACTTAGAGTAAAACTATAGGTTTTTTATAACTGTTATAATAAGGTTAGAATTTAATGCTACTAGTACTATTACGCTTTCTCTATTATATTAAAGAGACAGGTAGTAATATTCTATTACGACTATATTGCGGGCAAAAACTATAGCTTTAATATAATGCTTTAGCTTACTAAAGCTTACTTTAAAACTAATAAAAATCGCTAACTTTATATATCTAAATAGCGGGAAACTATATTCTAGAGAGTTATTACTTTTAATCTAATAAAGACTTATTTAGAGTGCCTTTAACTACTCTTTAATAAACTCTAGAAAATCTAATATAGTTTTACTAAGACTTACTAAAATAAGAATGGTTTAAGGGACTAGGTTATCTTAGCTTACTATAGTATTCCTAAGTATAATTTAGCGCTATATAAACCTATAAATACGTTTAAAGAAGTATATACTAAGTTATACTCCGCTATAAGTACTATAATATAAATATAAGAATCTTAATAGTTCTATGCCGAAAACTCTACCTAACTAAGTATTCCTAACTAATATAATTATAACTAGACTAACTAAATATATAGTGGCCGTGGTAGGGAATATAGTAAAGGGTATAATTAATATTAACTATAAGGTAGTTATAGAGGTCCTTATAGAGATTTATTTTAAAGTAATTACTAGAAAAAGTATTACGTTTATAAGAAGCCAAATTACTAGTTAACTAGACACTCTCTTAATATGTAAAAGGAGGCATATAATAAGTTTCGTTAAAGTATAAGAAATATTAAAAATTATAAGGTTACTATAGCCTACTTTTAAAGCTTTCTAGTTTAATATAAAGGCGTAGAAGATCTTAATGGTAAGGTTAATAAGGTTAAACAGCTCCTTATAGATATAGAAATTAAGGACTACTCTTTTAACAAATACTTTACTAAATATAGTAAGGTAAATAGCATATAAACCATTGCTATTCTTAATAACTAATCTACGCTCTATTTTATTACAAAATTAAATATCTTTAATAAGCTAAAAAATAGTTTTACGTTTTCCTTTAACGACAGATACTTAATAAATATCTTTTATAGTATTATACCGGATATAGGAGCCGCAGGAGTATCTATAGTAAGAGAACCTTAAGTTTAAGCTCTTTAGTAGCTTAATAGCTCTATTTAGATTAACTAATTAACAGTAGGCTAATATATAATTCGTTTTAGTAAAGGTACTATAATCTTTTTCGGCACGATTAGGGTCCAAACCCCCTTAGGATATATTACTTTCCACATTATTCCTATAAATACTCTATTTTTATTCTACATTAGGGATATAGATAAATTAGGTATTAAGCTTAATAACCTTAAGAATATGCTTATATAGGGAGATAGTTAGGTGCCTATTATACGCAAGTAGGGTTACCCTTAGTTACTCCTTTAATAACTAGAAAAGAGCGTTGCTTAAAGCTATTTAACTAAGTTAGAGTTACACTAACTACACCATTATTTTAGTTACCTATTAATTTACTAATTGCTTAGGGTTCTCTAGTAAGTAGGCTATAAGGTTAAAATTAAGGCAATTAAACATCTTATAGAGTACTACTATTACTACTAAATAAACTAGAAGTCCCCTAGCCGATTTAAGTTTACCCTTAAAAATAACTACAACTTTAACTTTAATATTATTGTTAACGTTATATATCTTAGCGGCAAGCCAGTACTCTAAGTTATTAACTTTTTAACCTCCTTCTAAGCTGTATATTTTTTAAAAAATATATTAGTTAGGAACGTATAGAATACCCTTTAATTATACTAGATTAATATCTACTTAGGCCCCCCTAATTAAATTATCTATAATATAAAAAAGAACTTCTTATCTATAGAGTTTTAATAATAAATAAAGGTAATAGCAATTAAGGTTAAGGAAGTCCCTATTAAGGCATATAATAGTATTAAAAAAGTAGAGTAATATTATACGCTATTACATTACGTATATAAGATTATCTCTTTAAAACTAAAAGATATTAGTAAAGAACTTACCTTATAAATAGCTATTAAAGCTATTAATAATTTTGCTAGCCTAGATAGACTTATACCTATATTACTAGTCTTTAGCACCTACCCTTAAATAACTAATAATTCTTTATGTTCGTACTAACTTAATAGCACAAGTGAGTCGTATCTACGGGCACGAAATACATGTAGTATCGTATGCTTGTTTGGATGGTGACTGTCGATTATATAAAGCAGACTACGTGGTCTATATACTGATGCGTCCTCCCCTTAATTAGTTAGTGCTTTATAAGTGTACCAGACGCGTAAGCGAGTGGTTAGTACACTGAACGCGTAAACGCGTACCTGGCGTACCGAACGCGTAGGCACGCGGTTAATACGATAGGTGCTATAATTATACACTGGCGGTACTTAAAAAATAAAACCACTTATATACAGCCTCCGTAATTGCTTTAATAGAACCATAAAACGCAAAAGAAAATACATAGGAAATCTCCCCTAAGGTGCCGTCTAGGCTGCCTTCTAAACGGTGCCCTAAGCTAGCCGTAAGTTCTGCTTGCGGTCCGTAGAATGAACCGTACGGCCTTTTAATGGGCAGTAGACAAGCCATAAGTTAGATTGTGAGGGCTGCTAAGGCGCTAGTGCTAAGCGAGCTAATGGCGATTTTCTATCCCGGGGATGGAAAATCGTAATTGGTTAATTCGACTACTCTGCAAAATTTAGCGGGTTATATAAGTCCACTAAGTTCCACCGTAGTTTTCTACCGTTTTCCACCTATATTATATAAGCCGTACGGCCTTCTAACAGGCCGTAGACGTACCGTAGGTGCTCCGTTAGTCCCGTTCTACCTATTCTATAACTTCTAGATTAAGCTTATTCGTGTTAATTAGGGTTTTAAGAGCTTAATATAGCTTTGCCTTAGTTATAGCGTCTACTAGGTTATCTCCGCTGCTAATCTATTTGACCTTTATAATCTTGCGCCGTTTATAGGCCTAATGTAAGCATATAAGGTTGACTATAAGCCTCTTCTCTTATATTGTACCTAGTTTAACTAGGTAGTTGTAGAGGGACTTTAAATTAGTGTATAGAACCAGGGGTAACTACTCTAGTTGTAGAATCTTCTGGACCGTTAATTTGATTGCGGCTACTATATTAAATTTATGGGCTAGTATATATAGCTTAGAAGCTAGTATACTGCGGGTTACTTATTTGCACTTAATTAAAGACTAGTATAATATATTTGCGTCCTAATTGTGGTCCGTAAGTATAATTATAAAGCCGATTTGTAATAATAGGTCTTTATTATTAGTAAAGGAGGCGTCCGTAAATGCTATTATACTAAGGGAATTTAGGTTTAGTGGTATAAAAGTAAATCCTCTTGTTACGTTGTTAATTTGCCATTAAATGCGCTTATTAAGCTGCTTAATATTTTCTTTTTATAGATCTACTGCCTAGGCCGCAAAGGATAAGTTATAGGCAGATTTAGGTTGGCAGACTATAGCTATATAGGCGCCTCTTATATATTATGCAGCGTATTAGTCCTTTGTATTTACGGTCTTACAGGTCTCTCTGTGGGAACTAGTAAGGTCCGTAGGCTTTACTATAATAGGCTTTAGGTTTTAGGCTTGGCGTTCCTAAGTTAGCTTAATTAGGTTACCCTTTTATATAATTAGGCCTCTATTAAACTTAATTAGGTTCTGCTTAGTTAACTGCTCTTATAGCTTTGCTAAGAACTTAGCCTTTTATAGTTTAGTTTCTTTAATATCTGTAAAGGTCTAGTCTGCTAGGAATAGGGTATCGTCTATTTAGAGTCTAATAATACTAAGGCCGTTTAATAGGCTATATAGGAGGCAGGGGTTATAGGTTAACTGTTCCATTTTAAGTTTACTAACGTAGTGCTAGTAGTATATCTTAAACTAATGGTTTCTAGCTTCTAGTACTCCGTATAGAGGTTTTATAACCTATAAGATTGTTCCTAGTTATAGGTTAAGCTCGGGGGGTAGCTGTATAAAGATGTCCCTACTTAGGTAGGTATTAGACTATATATAGGCTTGTGAGATATCCCGTAGGTAAAGAGCTACGGGTTTACTTTGCTGTAGTCTAGGCGTAAGTGTAAGTATAATCCGTTGGCTGACTTATTAAATTATAGGTAATTATATAAGGACTAAGCCCTTCCCTTAGTTATTATAGGCTTATACAATAAGCCTTAATTTTTTAAAAGCTTTGTTAGTACCTAGGTGCTTAATTTCGTTAATAAAGCGTGAGTTAAATATACGGACGCCTTGCGGAATGTCTTTCTCCATTATAACCGTAAAGACGCCCTTTTTAAGTAGTTCGTTAATCTCTTTACGTCATAAGTCCGTAAAGGGGTTTTCCTATATTAGAACTAATATATCCGTAGGCGGAGATTGCCTTGCGGATATTCCTACGGAGGTTAGGTAAGTTTTTATTATAGTATTCTTAGTTATAGGGTGCTTTTAGGGGCGTCCTTGACCGCGCTTTACGGTAGGTATAGTGGGTTTAGTGGGTTTCTGGAGGACTTTTGGGGTAGGTAAGGGTGCTTCTAGCTTATCTAATTTGGCGGTCACTTTTGGTTTATCTAGTTCGGCGGTTACCTCCGGTTTATCTAGCTTAGTAGTTACTTCTAGTTTATCTAGCTTAACGTCATAGGTGTCTTTGGGCCAAAAGTAGGGTTTTATAGACGTGCTCCTAAAGCTGGTTGGGCCGCTAGGAAGTTGTATACAGTACGTCTTGTTTTCTATAGCTAGTAAACAGTAGGGTCTGGTCCACTTGCCGCTTTTACGCCATATAAGGACTTTAGAGTTAAGCGGGAGGTTGTGTACTGGGGTCGTGTTAGGTCCGTTACGGTAGTGCAGGGCGTTATTAACAGCTTATTTGGCCTATAGCTTGACTATCTTAGCCATCGCCTTCCGTATTGCAGCTACTCATTCCGTAATAGACGGGGTAAGGGGGCCTAGGTTATTTATCCTTAGGTAGGCTCCGTAAACTAAGAGGGTGGGTACTAGTCCGTTAGGGCTAGCGGTATTATTAACGGCTTTTACGGCCATTTGTAAAGCTAGTTTCTTTTAGATATCCTTGCACTCGTCTATAATAATCTAATAAGCTCTCCGTAGGGCTAGGTAAGCTTGCTTAATAAGCCCGACGGACTAATACGCCTTAACTGGAACGGCTTTTGTTAATATAGCCATGGCCGTAGTATACTGCTAGAATTCCTTACTAATAAAGTTCTTACCGGCGTCGTGGGTAATATACTTAGGAGGTCTAATGTACGTGTTAATCCAGTAGGTCCGTAAAATATCCTAAGTATACTTTATGGATATATTTTGCAACTAACGGGCGGCTTAATAGCGGGTTGCCTCGTTAATTATGTGTAATACTAGGCTGCCGTTAATATACATAATGTCTACGTATACTAAATGGTTGAAGTTAAGATCCTTATAAAGGGTAAACTTAAATTGGCCTAGGGAACATCTATATTTCTAGCAAAAGGAGTAGTATTTAGTTAGGTAATTAACTGCCTTTCTGTTGACGTCGTCGTGTCTAGAGCGTTTAAGGACTCTATATAGCTTTTCGGCTAATAGGTGGCCGAAACGGCGGTGCAGACGGTGGATCTCCGTACTGGTAAGGTAGCACGGGTTATAGTTAAAAGATTCCTAAATATAGGTCCGTAAAGTCTCTCCCTATATAAGGAACGGGTGTCTAAATCGTTGTGTAATTGGCAGGGTAATATGCTTGCTTTTTGGGGCAGTTATGGGGCCGATTAAGGTGTCCGTAATATTATTATAGTAAACCTATAACCTATCTATATCCGCAAGGCAAAGTAAGAAAGGGGTGTCTGCTTTTACTATATGGAAGTTAACTAGGCTAATTAGGGTCTTAACTGTAACTAATCTAATTAATGCAGTTAAGCCAATGCCGAATTAGACGTTTACGGCCCTAGTTTACGTAATATTAATGTCCGTATTATTATTTATGGTGGTCCTATATGCGAGGTATTATCCGTAGCCTGTAGTAGACTTCTTGGAGGCACCTGTGTCGATTATAACACTATAGAATTCCTTAGGGGTATAGCGTTCTGTGGTAATATATGTAAATAGGTCCTGCTTATAATCTATAGTGTCTATAACGGGGGTGCTTGCGGAATGGTTTTTGGGCGTAACTGAGTATATAAACGAACGGTCGGCTAATACGGTCGTGATATTGAAGGCTTAGCTGTCCGTAAAAGGTCTAAAAGTGGTTAGGAATGTCTCTAAGGTCTCTTATTCCTAAGCGTTTAAGTTAAAGTTAATTATAAGGGCTTCTATTAACTTATTAAGGGGCTCTTCTACTTCCTCTCCTTTATATTCTAAAATAAACTGGCTAATATGGCTATTAAGTCTCTTCCTAGACTTATTACGTTCTTCCTAGGTATGCCTTATAGACTAATATCCTTCCTTACCGCATATAAAGCACTTCTGGCTGGTTCGTCTGTGGGGGTATATTTTTGTATAGGGGTTGCTATAGGGGTTACAGGTAGGACTTGGTCGGTATAGGTGCTGCTAGTGGTAGCGGCGGTCCGTAAAGTAGACGTCTAAGTCTATTTATGGATATTGAATATCCGTAACAAAGGCTTAAGTGCTGCCTAGTAGGTTTAAGACTTTATACATTATAATAGAGGAGCGTAAATTATTAATAAGGCTAGCTAAGGTATCTGTAGGCTTATAGTAGGCGTACTTGTAGGGCTCTACTTCCTGGCAGGCCGTAATAAGTTTATTATATAGGAAGTCGTCTGTTTAAAGCTTAGCGTTAAGGCCGTGCTATAGGTGCCGGAGGTCTTTAATGAGAATTTACAGGCACTCTATAGTCGATTTTTTAGTGTTCTTATTAATTACGGTCCATAGCTTGGTCGCATTCCATTAGGTAAGGATATTACGCTTATATTCCGGTCCTTTAAAATAGTTGCGGGTAGCTTTGTATAGCTTATTAAAGGGAACACCAAGGGGGTTACTTTTGAGGTTGGTATAGTAGTGGTTAAGTGCTAGGCCGCGCAGTATAGTAGAGTAGGCTTAGCTGAACTCCTGTTTAGGAATATCGGCCTTCTGATAGAGGTCCGTAAAGATAGTTAGTTTAAAGTTAAAGTTATCGTTTTTACCGCTATACTTAGATTCGTCGGTGTAGAGCTTGGCTAGGTTGGCTAGCTCCTTGCCGTAGGTCTTTGCTTAGGTGCGTTGCGGATCTGTAACTTGTAGATCTATGGCTTGCGGATATATGGTTTGCGGATATATAGCTTGCGGATCTATGACTTAGGCAGGTTGCGGATCTATAGCTTTATTAATGGGAGGGTTTTAATCCGTATTTTAGTTTACGGGGGTATTACGGTCCGTAACTTGGGTACTAGGTATGCTTTAGCCCGTAAGATTAATTCCGAAATCGCTTAGGTTTATAGGACGAATTTAGTTAAGTAGGTCAGGTATAAGGCTAGCGATGCCATTAAGTTTGGGAGAAGTAGAGAGATTATTTGTGGCTTTAACCTAGTTTAGAATTTTCTCTTTAGTTTATTCTGTTTAGTCCTTCTCCTATATTATGTTATATAAGGACCGTGCAACAGTAACTCGTTTATCCTTTTTAACCTATATACCTTAGTGACGTAAAAGGGTTCGTAGGTTACGGATAGCAGTAGGGTTATAAGCCTTAAGAATAGCTTCCGTAAAGTCCGTAAAGTCTTCCTTATATTGCTCCCATAGGTCGTTGTTTAGAAGCTTATAGTATCCGTATTTAAGGATTTTAAAATTAATATAGTCGTTAACGTCGTCCGTAGACGTAAGGTCGACTCCTTAGCTCCACTTCTTTTGACCTTTACTAATTTGCTTACTTATATCTGCCATATTGTATAGCGTTGTATATCTATATAAGCTATGGCGGGTCGTAATAGCTTATAGCAGGTGGAGGTCTTATAACGGTCCGTAAAATTAATTAGCGGGTCCGTAATAGTTTAAGGGGTCTTATAGTGGTCTATAAAGGCGATTAACGGGTCCGTAACGGTTTGTAGAAGGGTAGGGGTCTCTATAAGGGGTCCGAAAAGAGGTCAGGGGTATTAAGGGAGGGTGTAGTAGGAATAGGGGTTTAAGGTTCGAAGGGGGTTCCGTAAAGGTCTATATTCGCGTCTATAACTTCTAGTAAACCGTACTAAGACTTAAATAAGTATACAGAGTTGGTGATAGTCCGTAATCCCCAACTTCCGACCTTCTAGTAGGTCGTACTAGGAGTCTAAACGGGTGGTCGCTGTCGAGTATCGCTCGGGGGAGGTATTAAGTGATTGCTGATCTGTGCGCGCTTACTGATTAGTGTTCGTACTAACTTAATAGCACGAGTGAGTTGTATCCATGGGCACGAAATACATGTAGTATTATATGCTTGTTTGGATGGTGACTATCGATTGTATAAAGCAGACTACGTGGTCTATATACTGATGCGTCCTCCCCCTAATTAGTCAGTGCTTTATAAGTGCACCAGACGCGTAAGCGAGTGGTTGGTGCACCGAACGCGTAAACGCGTACCTGGCGTACCGAACGCGTAGGCACGCGGTTGGTACGATAGGTGCTGTAATTATACACTTTACTATTTCTCTCTATTATATAATAAGCTAAAGCTATCCATAAGATAATAAAGGAGGTACGACGTCTCTATGCTATACGCTAGGTTAATAATATACTAGAAATAAGAAATAGCCTAAATACCTTAACTACGCTTAATCTGTTACTTTAGTCTAAGGTATATATATAGCGTAAAAAGGGAGGATAATTAGGCCTATATTAACTTATTATAATTAATAGTTAAACTTATACTATTTAGATGCCTTACAGACTCACTTAATTCCGTTTAACTATTATTAAACCCTATTATAAAGATAATAGTTTTAAGCCTTTATAGGATACCTTAAAAGATACCTTAGAGAAGAACTATAATTAATATACTCTAAAAGGCGACTATAATTCTAATATAATTATAGTAGATATCCTATAATTATAACGCGGTAAAGGTTGCCTAAAGGGATTATAAAATTGCTAATATCTTATTAATTTTAAAGAGCAATTCGTTACCGCTATTAAGAATAGAGTTAAGCTATTATTGGCCTTTATAACGGCTAAGGAAAAGGCTAACTTTAAGCTCGCAAAATAGCTCTAAAAGGAAGGTTATATTATAACTCTTAGAGCTCCTTTCTAAGCATCTAATAAGTAGGAGATTAATGGTCTTATTATAAGAGAAGTTTTTAAATTTAAGAAGTATAACCCTATTAAGTTTAATAAAGTTCGTATCTTTAAGTTAAAGATAGTTAATAAAATCAAGGTAAAGCTACTAACGCCCTATTTAAGAAATTAAGGCTTATTATTTAAGGTTATAATAATAATAATAAGGAGATAATTCTTACGTAATTTCCTATAATTTAATAAGTAAGTTAGCGAGTTATTATTATATTAGCTCCCTCCTTAATAAAGAATAAAATGGCGGTCTATTTATAAGATATTACTTAGGCTTATACCTAATTAGAGACGCATCTTTAGCGCTTAATATTAGCACACTTTTTAGAGTAAATTTGCTACTAATATCCTAAAGATATAATTATAGTTATATTTAAGCCATTATACGGAATCGCAAAGGCAGGAACTTATTAGTGGGCTATCTATAGTAAGCACTATAAAGAGAAGCTTTTAATAACTATATCTACATTTAATCCCTACTTCCTTATTATAACTATAGGAACTCTATTTAAAATTATTAGTATATAAACTAATAATATAATTATCTTAAGAGATAACTAATTTTTAGCTCTTAAAGAAAATAAACTAGTAAAGGTAAATCTAATAGTAAAACTAAAAGGAAAGCCTAATTTAATAATACTATTACTCTTTAATAGATATATCCTCTCCCTAAACGAGGATTCTATTACTTTACGCCAGAAGGGTTAAGGTAAAAAGATTAACATTATTAATGTTAATTCTCTAAAGTAAGAATATATAGATAACGCGCTTATAGAGCTTATATTACTTCTATTTATTAACCTAAGGCTTCCTTTAATTTATCTATTGCCGCTTAATACTAGGAACCAATTAAAGATAACGTTTTTGCCCTAAAAAAGCGTCTTTCTTAGCAAATAAACCATTTTAATTAGGGACTACTCTATATACCTATTAATCTTCCTACTACTAAGCTCTTTATATTTGTTAATAGATCGTTTATAAATAATAAAGATTTTAGCTCCTAGCTAGGATATAAGATTATTATTATAAATAAATCTACTAGAGAGAATAACTTTATAATTTACGGCAATCTTATCTATTAGAGCTTAACTAAGAGTAAGCGCGTTACTTAAAGCGTTCTAGCGTTAAAAATATATAGAATAGTTAGCGGAGTTAATATAGTAATTATAATCAGAACTACCCTAAAGATAATTATAGATTAACTTAAACTTTCCGCTATTTCTATAATTATATATACCGACTTATATTCCCTCTACAAGTATTTAGTTAAGCTTTAGTACTATAAAGAAGAAGCGCCTAATAATTAATATTATAGCACTTCGGCAATCCTATAAGCGTTAAGAACTTTTTAAAATTTAATAAATAAATAGCTAAGATAACCTAGTAGATATAATAATAAAAGCAAACCTAAATAGGGCACTAGAGACGTTTGTTAATATAAATACTCTACGTATATAAGTTAAAGGTTAGGTTAAAAGGGAGTAGAAGTATAATATTCTATAGACCTTAACTTAAACTAGCTAATTAGGATTTTCTATCCCTAGGATAGAAAATTGCTATTAGCTCACTTACTACTAGCGCCTTAGCGGCCCTCCTATAACTCCTAAGTAAGAAAGCACTATATACTAAGAGGCAAATTTTAGGATAGCGAGGCTTATATTATAATAGCAATAGTAAGTAAGGAGGATTAATATTTATTACGCTAGTCGAGCGGTATATATATATAGATAGCAACTATAAAAGAAGAGTTATTAGTATTAGAAATATAGACAAGTTGCCGTTACGTAAGATAAGTTACTGTTATATAAAACAAGTTGCTATTATATAAGGCAAGCTACCGTTATATATTGCCACGGCACTAGCGTAGTAAGGAGCCTTAAGCTCCTCGCCCTTCCTTAAGAAAGAAAAATATAGAATAATAATCATTATACTACCTACAACTTATAAATATGTAATATTACCTTATGTTACCAATAGTAGGTATTGCTATTAGGATCTTTAACGTAAGTACTTTAGCGTTATAGAGTTCTTTGCGTATTACTTTAATTAATTACTAATACTAAGCTTTTAGTATAGTTTGTTACTAGGCCAAGGCATCTATAAAGGACTATTATATTATAGTCATTTATTCCCTAACTAGGGCTATAATAGTTAATGTGGCGGATTTAAGTTTATTTGCTATTTTAAGGGTATTAGTATTAATATAACGTAATATAAGGGCGCGGAGAGACTTTAGGGAAGATTTAAAGGATTAATATAAATTCTATTTAAATCTAAGGATATATAGCTCTTGCTAAAAATAAGACATTACGTAAAAAAGAGAAGGGAATAATAAGAGAATTATATAATTAAATAGTTAGGGGCTTAGTGGTCGATGCGTACATATATATACACGCGGTCTTTAACAGACTTTAGTAGAATTCGATTAATCTAGTAGAATTTGGCAGAAGTGAACCTTTAAACTAGAAAAGTAACAGTCCGACGTCTAAGCGGGCTTAGACCGCCTAGGCCACGCGCGCTTAGGCCAAATCTTAACGTTGCCACTAAAGATAAGCCCCTTTCTTGGAAAAGTTAGCAAAATTCTATATATGGCTTAGTTAATGCCTAGAAATACCTAGTACGCCTTAACATAAAATAGGGTGCGGAGTTAGACTTACTCTAAAAGTATAAGATAATATATTGCATTTTATGTATGTCGGTATACTCGCTTTATCAACGGGCACGAATATCACTGTATGATACGTATGCGGTGTTGAAGTTGGTAGTTAATTGATTGTCTAGAAGTAAGGGGTTGCTCTAAGGTCAGGTTAGCTAGCCTCGCTTCGTGGTCTTGTAACTACGTTATATGAATAACATTCCGACACTGGAGCAACTCTAAAAAGAAGGCTAATCTATACTCTAAAGTTAAGTTTACTTCTAGACTATTTGTAGCGTATACGTAATAGTTAGAGATCCAATTAATACGCAATAGCTTCCACGCTTCTTTTACAGGTCCGTAATTACAAGAAGAATTATTAGGGGTAGTAGGTTAATATGTCGCGAGGGTTGCCAAGGCGCTAGTAGTAAGCAAGCTAATAGCGATTTTCTATCCCGGGGATGGAAAATCCTAATTGGCTAGTTAAATTTAGGGTCCGCACTATCACAATTAGTTACCTAACGCTAAGTTAAATCCAAGTTCGCTTGTTTAACTTATCCTATAACTTATAGATTGATTCGGTTTATATTAATAAGCCGTTAAAGAGCCGTGTAGGGTTTTCCCTTCGTTATGGCGTCAGCAGGGTTAGCCTTTCCGTTAATTTATTTCACCTCCGTAATCTGTTTCCGTTTGTAGGCTTACCGAAGGCATATTACGTTAATTATTAGGCGCTTTTCTTAGGTGGTTCCAAGTCGTACTAGACAGTTATATAAGGACTTAGAATTAGTGCAAAGCATAAATAGAAGGTTAATTTATAGGATCTTATCTACTGTAGACTTAATTATAACGCTAATGTCAAAGCCGTAGGCTATACCGTAGAGTTCAGAAGCTAGTACGCTCTAAGTAACTCTTTTATACTTAACCGAGCTCTAATAGATAATGTTGGCCTTCTTTATAGCATCAGCTAGTACGATAACGTAGCCAATCTGCGAAGAGAGGTCCTTATTATTAGTAAATAACGCGTTTATAAACACCAGGAGCTATAAGGTTTTAATATCTAACTTAACAAACTTAAGGCCTCTATTAGCGTTCTTAATTTACCAGTTTAGACGCTTATTTAACTGTTTTACGTCTTCCTTATTAGGGTTAATTACCTAGGCGGCAAAGGATAAATTAAATAAGGCTTCTAGCTGGTAAACTAAAGCAATATATACACCTCTAGCACGTTAAGCGATGTACTAGTCCTTTAGAGTTAAGGTTCTTATGGCTTCTTTTAATCCTATACTTATAGCAAGCTTAGTACTAATTATACTAAGGTTTATGCATTGTCGTTCCTAAGTAAGCGTAATACTCCTGTTAGTTAGTAGCTAAATAACTCTACCGTTAAACTTAATAGGCGTATTAATGGTAAGTTATTCCCGTTCTTTAGCTATAAACTTGGCCTTATGCAGCTTATTTTACTCTACACTTATAAAGGTCTTATCTACTAGGAATAGAGTATCGTTAGTTTATAGGCCTACAATACTAAAGGGTTCGTTACTCTATAGGAGACAGGGGTCGTATATAGACTGGTCCATATGCAACTGTTAGATGTAATACGAGTAATATGTCTTAAACTAGTGGTTACTAGCTTCTGGTACTCCGTAAAGTGGTTTTATAACCTTTAAAATAGAGGCCTCGTTAATCCTAAGTTGCTTAATTAGCTTATGCGGAGGTCATACGTAGAACTCTCGATTTAGTGTGGTGGTTAATTGTACATAGGCCTATAAAATATCTTGGAGGTAAAGTTGTGCCTATAGAAGCTTTATAGCGGCGATGTAGAGAATTAGTCGTTGGCTAACTCGTTAAATAGTTAGTAATTAGGTAAGAACTAGTTCCTTTTTTAAGTCGTTATAAGCTTATACAATTAGTTGGGATTTCTTAAAGGCTTTATTGGTTCCCTTATTCTTAATCTTATCAACAAATCGCGAGTTAAAGAGTTATACGCCTTATAGTATGTCCGTAAGTCTCACAATCTTAAAAACTCCCTTCTTAAGTAGACTAGTAAGCTCCTTCTATTAGAAGGCGCTAAATTAAGTACTAAATTAACTGTTATCCTGTAGGTAGATAGTAATATTAGTTATAGCCGTAAGTAGAGAGTATTTGCGAGGGCGTCCTTTGCCTTGTTTCGGGGGTTATTACTAAGCTTTAGTAGGTCTCTCTAAGACAGTCTTAGGAAGGGCTGACCTAAGTAGAGGTTCAGGTGGCAATTCCGGTCCAACGATTTACTCCTGCGATTTAGTTGCTTAAAGGTAGGGTTTTATAACCATAGATCGAAAGGCTGTAGGTCCGCTAGACAGCTTAACGGTGCATATTTCACCCTTAACGGTAAGTAAGGTAAATGGCCCGTCCTAATGGCTGCTTTAGCCAGTGTTTCCTTCTCTCTAGACCAAAATGGGTGAATTTAGTAGGAGATTGTAAATCGCATTAGCATTAGGTCCGTTTCGCATATTTAGCGCGTTAGTGATTTATCGTTTAGCTCGCAGCTTCTATATCTCTACTATAGCCTTTTTAATTACGGTAGCGCGTTATATGACCGTAGGGGATGGTGCATTAGATTTAACCATTTAGGGATAGGCTCTAAAGACTAGAAGTGTAGGAACTAGTCCTTTAGGGCCAGCTAAATCGTTAATTGCTTTAAGCGCTATTTGGAGTCCTATCTCCTTGTTAATTTCGGGGATTTCAGTTATAATAATCTGGTAGGCTCGCCGTAATAGACTATAGTAGCGCTCTACCATTTTAATGGAGTTATATGCTTTAACCGGTACTCCCTTTATACTGATTCCCATAATAATAGCGTATTGCTTAAATTCCTTACTAATAAAGTTCTTTCTGGCGTCGTGGGTAATTAGGTCTAGTGGCCCTAGGTAAGTATTAATCTAGCATATCCGTAGAATGTCCTATGTATGTTTGGCGCTAATGTCTTATAGCTATCTACCGGCTTAGAATCGCGTTTCTTTATTAATAACGTGTAGGAGGGATAATCCGCTAATATATATAATGTCGACGATAATATTATAGTTAAAATTAACGTTATCTTATAGGGTGAAGCGGAATCTGCCTAGTAATTTGCTAAACTTTTAACAGTAATAGCAGAACTTAGTTAGTTGCTTAATAGCCATTCTGTTAGTTTTATGGCCAGTATAGTAGAGTAGTTTTTATAATTTCTTAATTAAGGGATGTCTAAATTGACGGTGTAGGCGCCGTAGCTCTATATCTATTAAGTAGCAGGGGTTCGCGTTAAAGGATTTAGATAAATATAACTGTAGTAATAAGCTCTATAAGTGAAATAGGTGGCTAAACTGTCGCACTACTAGCACTTTTTTGGTGTGAGTAATGATAACGTTTCTGAGGTTATTATAGTAGATTTGGAGTCTGTCTATATCCGCTAAATAGAGTAGAAAGGGGGTATCTGTATAGACAATATAAAACTGTATCTTGCCTATAGGGGTGATAACGTCCGTAGTTCTAATGGAGGTAGTAATTCTAATGCCGAACTGCACGTTAACTTATCCTTTGGTTAAGGTATTAAGTTTTATAGATTAGTCCGCGTTCTATAGTGCCTGGAATTATCCGTAACCGGCCGTAGACTTCTTTAACGCACTAGTATTGATTATAATTCCTATAAATACTATAGAAGTATAGCGTGAAGCGGCGGTTATTATGTTGTAGTTAAACAGGTTAGTTTCCGTAGTAGGTTCCGTAGAGGTTGCAGTAAGTAAGTAAGCACAAGCCTTATTAGCTAGTTCTACGCTTGTAAAGGTTGCTTTGTCTATAGTAAGAGTCCTAAATAATATAAGGTAGCAGCCGTTAGGGTCTTCTAGTTCTTCCTCGCTGTTATCGTTATTAGTATTTTTGTTAGTGTCTGTGTCTAGTATAAGAGCTTCAAAGGTCTTATTGCACTCATTATTGTCGTCTCCTTTATAGTAGATAGTGTATTGTCTAAAGCGTTCTTTAAAGTTACTATTGCGGCCCTTATTATTGTTAAAATGTCTTTTATACTTATTTCTAGAACAGTTCCGCTCCTCCTCTGTGTGTTTCTATAAGCGGCAGCTCTCCTTTTAGCAGACGTAGCACTTAGCCTTTAGGGATCTAACGGTGTTTTGTCTATAGGGGCAGGTTCGGTCACGGTTGTTATAGATATTACGGCGGTATATATAATCTATAAAGTAGGCTCCTTAAGACGGTCTTATTAAGGCCTAGAAGGAGTGTTCCTTCTCCTATATAACTATAGAAGATTGTAACTTACTAATCAACTAGGAGAGGTCTTTAGAAGGGTTAGAAATGGCGATACGGTATACTAGTACTCCTTAGCAAGCGGTAACTAGCTTATTTGTAAGGAAGAGGTCTATATAAAACTCTAGGTATAATCCGTGGCGATGTTTTAAGAGCTTATTAAGGAGTAGTTAGAAACTCTAATAGATTTGCTTATTAGGGTTCTCGTTAATAATTCCTTAGAAGTTAGTAGCGTTCTATTTAGTGAGGTTTCTCTAATAGTACTCTAGTCCTTTAAAGAAGTAACGCATGTGGTTGTATGCCTTAGTAAATAATCTAGTTAAAAGGCTGCCATTATAGTAGTGATCCTAGGCAAGTCCCTTTAGTATAGTTGGGAATACAGTTATATAGCCTTTAGGAGGTAGACTAGCTCTCTTGCAGATATTATAGAAGATAGTTAACTTAAAGTCAAAGCTATCACTCACTCTATTATACTTCTGGTCATCTGTATAGATCTTAGCGATAGTAGCTGCCTCTTTGCTGTACATAGGCAGGTGCATAGTAGGGTCGGTATTGGCAGTACTAGGGTGAAGATGCTGGGCAGGAGGAAGACTAGGTAGGATAGGAGCGGTTGCTGAAGGGAGGGTAGAGGCAGTTACCGCAGGCGATAATTACTAATTCTGCGTCTATAGGAGTTAAGTAAGGAGAGTAAGTAGTTAATCTTAGATAAAGGTAGGTGCAGCTTGCTATTAGGTGGCGGTTGGTGCAGCTTGCTAGGGTATAGATGTAATAGCTAGTTAGGGTGTTATAGGGGTAGGTATTTGCGTTCTAGGTGTTATAGCTATAGCTATAGGCTGGATTACAGGCGTTGGAGGTAGTGGAGGTAGTTAATGGTTTATAGGCGTCGGTACCGTATAGGAAGGTAGTAGGCTATGGGGGGGGGTTATAGGAGTTGAAGAGGCTATAACTAACGGGGGTATAGCTTAATTTAATATCAAAGCTGTTTGTGTTAAGTTAAGTTGTTCTTATAATGCCACTGTAATTATAGGGCTGACTTCCTTAAGAGCTCCTGTGATTTCCTCATCTATCTATTTATAAGGTTCCTCTTCTGTAAGAATATTATGCAGAACCTTGTAAAGTGGGTATCTATTACTGTGTGTAGCGACATATACTCCTCTTTAGAGTAGGTAAGTACGGAGCTTTACTCTAGTAATAGAGCGTATCTTTCTAAAGTCCTTAATAGTAAAGCCTTTAAATTCTTCTTAGAATAGCGACCATAATATATAATCCGTAAAGTTCTTATATATATACTTATAGATTTTTATTTCCACATATTCTTCCAGGTCTTCCTCTAAGGCAGTTGTTATATCAATCCCGTAACCATGTCTGGTAATTCTCTCCTTCTATTTAGGATCCATTTTGTTATGTAAAGCAGTATGCTAGTCCTTATATATGTTGTAGTTTAAGGTTAAGGTCGAGGTTGAGGTTGAGGTTAAGGTTAAGGTTAAGGTCGTTGAGGTGAGGGTGTCAAGGTGAGGGTATTTGGGTGTGTACGTCCTTTACAGCCGTCGGGCCTATAAAGTATTCTTAGCAAGACTGCGATTCTCTTAGCGATCTGTTATATTGGCTGTAAGGCCAGTATAAATTCTCTTAAGCTTAAGGAAGGTTGTAATCTTCTCTGAGTAAAGATACAATTCTTTAGGCGATCTAACGCGTTAGCAGTTAAGCTAATATATGGTCTTGAGCTTTAAGGGTAATATAGCTTTCTCCTATAACTAAAATAGACAAGGCCAGGCAATCCGTGTACTGTTACTAGTACGGTTCTTAAGCTTTAGCTTATTGCGTATTTCCTAATCTATATGTCTACTGATCAGTATTAGTATACTCGCTTTATTAACGGGTATGAATATCACTGTATGATACGTATGCGGTGTTAAAGTTGGTAGTTGATTGATTGTCTAGAAGTAAGGGGTTGCTCCAAGGTTAGGTTAGCTAGCCTCGCTTTGTGGTCTCGTGACCACGTTACATAACTAATATTCTGACAATGTATTTTCTAAGAAAAAATATACATTTAGTCCTTTTTCTAGTACTTAATGGACTGTTATAATAGAACCTAGCGCCAGGTTTCTAAAGGCACGTAATTACTAGTAAAATTAGCTTAAAGCTTCTTTAAGACCAAAAAGTAACTATCTGGTAACCGTCTAGTAACCATCCGGTAATAGTCTAGTAGAGGTCTAGATATAGTAAAGGTAACTATTCTTAAGGGGTGCTACTAGGAATTTAGCCTTATCTACTAAATTTTCTAGAAAAATCTTAAAATCGGGCATACGCCGTAAGCACGAATTTTTTAACGTAGTAGATACTAAATCTTATTATAAATTCTAAATACGCACTTATAATTTATTAAAAA
>Ga0307515_10006614_pt1 | contig 23124 bp, 12 predicted proteins | sample 17_EM_MG_FD_194513 | JGI IMG/M metagenome (GOLD analysis project Ga0307515, IMG submission 194513) | Populus trichocarpa ectomycorrhiza microbial communities from riparian zone in the Pacific Northwest, United States - 17_EM | ecosystem: Host-associated > Plants > Roots > Unclassified | place... | reverse complement strand
AGCTCTGCACGAAGCTCTGCACGAAGCTCTGCACGAAGCTCTGCACGAAGCTCTGCACGAAGCTCTGCACGAAGCTCTGCACGAAGCTCTGCACGAAGCTCTGCACGAAGCTCTGCACGAAGCTCTGTACGAAGCTCTACTGGCTCTGCATGAGGCTTTACTGGGGCTCTGCACGAGGTTCTGCCCCCTAGTAGTAGTGGAGGCACTCCGGGCCAAGGGAGGATATTTTTAAGGAAGGACCTAACTATAGCACCTACTAAGTGTTGCAATGGCTTTAAGTAGTAGATGTCTATATATCTGTATAGTTTTATCTATATTAGTAGACTACTTAATAAGATATAATATGTGCTTATGCTTTTAATAACGCGTTTTTTAACTTTAACGAAATTAATATTAGGACTAAGCAATAGCCGTATTATAAAATTCGTACCATTTAGAAGCCCTAGGTCTTAAAAATATTGTATTAACTTTTAGTAATAATAACGCGTTATATAAATAAATAAATTAGATATCCGCAATATCCGTTTTACGGATTTTACTTATACTTTTAACAAAACTCGCCAAACCCTCTTAGACGTGATTTTGCAATTTGGAAGACGGCTTAGGTTATTCCAATGCTAGCTAAAAAATCGCGTCTAAGCTCGCTGAGGTAAAGAATTTTATTACCTTAGAAGCTTAGACTAAGAAATCGATTGTGTGGATATAGGAATATCCACACCGTCCGCTAAGCTGATTTAGGACGGCAATCGTTTTCTTTAGTCTGAGGGGCTTTGGCGAGATTTGTAGAAAACCTAAACACTGTTTATATAAGAAGACTTTATTAACTTTAACAAAATTAATCTACCCTCCTATAATACCTATTAACATTAAAAGTACACCAAATTATAGAGAAAAGCCTACTCTATAAAGCTATGAGATCCTTAGCTCCTTATACCCGCGCGACGTTAAGAGGAAGTCGTTGTGGTAGAGGCTATAATTCCACCTCTGCACCACTAAGCCGCGTAGTAACCAATAACGCTAAACGCTTATGCCTACGCCGCCCGCCCTCTCTATAACTAGCGGATATTCTATCTACGGATATTTTATCTACGGATATTCTATCTGCGGATATTCCGTTTACTAATATTCTATCTACCAGTTAGACAAAGACGTTAAAGGAAAAGAAGGTTAATATTATTAAGGACCTTCTATAAAAATAGGGTTGGTCTTTTTAAAGGCTGGTCTTTAAGTACTTAGAAAGCAGAAACGGACATAGAGGCAATAAAAAGAAGAAAAAAGTAAGGGACCTACTTATTGCTTTGCTAGAGGATAAGGAAATATAAGATAAACTTATTAATACGCCTAATACTTATATAACGCTAGTAACCTATACTATCCGCTATATCCGAAAAGAGCTCCGCCAACTATAGTTATAAAGTGGCCCCTTTAACATATAGACTCCAGATATAAAGTTTAAGGATATTAACCTTAAGAATGCAGCCAAGTTTATTTAGTAGTATGGTCCGCTACTATTCTAGCTTATTAAGGGGATATCCGCACTAAATAGAGAGGAACGTAGTTAGGATCCGTACGGTGGACGTATAGTTATAGTTGTATTTATATTCCTCCTAGGGTTCGCCTAAAACTTTATAAATGGTTTTACCTATCTACTTAGTTTATATCTTTAGGCGCTTAGTATAAAGCGCCGTATACTATCTTTTCTGTATAGCCTTAGTCTAATTAATGGTTATAAGACTCTTAACGCTATAAAGCTTAGGCTAGCTAAACGTTTTAAGGAAGGTTTTATTAATTTTACTAGCCCTTTTAGCGCTAATAACCCTTAAGAAACTAATTAAGTCTTTGTCTATTTATAATAATATCTATATTATTTATAATAACTTTAACTATTACTAAAAGACTTAATATTAGGTTATTAGCGAGATTAGTAAGTTTACTTTATATACTATAGGAAAGATTTTACGCGGAGTATATATGCCTAAAGGGGGCCTTAAGTAGTTAATGTTAAATAACACCTATTAACTTAAGCTAGATAAGGTTATTAATACAGCTAGGAATAGATTTAATAACCTCTAAAAGCAGATATTTATAAGTTTTATTACAGACGCCATCTAATATACATATCCTACTGCGGTTAATAGTATATTCGACTTTAACGCGGATATTAAATATCCGCGTATACTAGCGGTTAATATTCTCCCTTATAAAAGGATAGAGTATATAACTCTAGGACCTATTCTAGATAGTAAGGCTTTTATTAATAGCAACTATTATATAATAGAGAATATCTTTCTAGAACAACTGTAGTATAATTATAAAACTGCTTTTAATAACTAGCTTTTCCTAATATACGGAGATTAAAAAACTATAAAGCTTATTTAATTATGTAAAGAGGAGCAGGTTGAGGCGGAAGGTGCGTATAATAGCTATAAGTAGGTGTTGCCTATTCTAGGGCTATAGTATATACGATTGAACTTTCTATATATGGTTATACGTACGTTCTATAGGGGTAAGGAAGCCGCGCAGCAGTTTTTAGCGCTTTATACCTATATAAACCACCTAAGACGGCGCAATATTCTTAGAGAAAAGGCCTTATTTTATTATATGGAAGAGCTAATTCTCTAAAGCTTTAACGCTTATATTGTTATGTTATTTCTACTCTATATCCGCAATAAGTGTAATATTAAGGTAAATGGTAAGGCTAAGTAATATATATAAAACCTATCTCCGCAGCAATTTCTAGAGCATATTAAGGATATCCGTATAGTAGCTTTTTTAAGAGATATATGCCGTAATGCAAATTAGCGTACGTCTAATTATTTAGAGCTATCTGCTAACGTACGTTAGCTAGCAGTAATATCGTCCTCTATAGATACATTAAGCTCTGCCACTAATAACTATAATATAGAGTTCTTTAATTATATCCAGTTCCTGTAAGTTATTAATACTTATAAGCTTTTAAAATACGCTATTAAGTATATAGATATTGGACTACTAAAGCGTATAATCCCCTACCTTTACTTATACTTTACTAAAAGCTTATTAAAGAACTATATATATAATATACTAATCCTATAGCGACTAGTTAGAATAAGCGCTTATAATCTAGTACTTTAACGGGCTATCTTTGCTAATAGTTTAGTTAACCTCTAAGGGCGGCTAGATAGCTTCTTTAAGACAGATTGCCTTAATAAACTACTTAATCTTTAACTTAAGGAGTTAATCTGGACGTGTGGGGATTTAATGTTTGATATAGACAAGCTATTTAAGTAGAGTATTCTTATAATAAGTTATACTAGCCCGCTCCGCGATATTTTTAAGCGTATATTTAGTAAGTATATAAACAGCAAACATATAACTAAGTCTCTAGCGCTAGATATCCGCTATCTTGCAGATTATATTAGGAAGGATTTAATTATATAATATGCGCGGCGCTTAGCGGATTTTAAGGCTCCTTTGCTTCTATAGCGCGGATATAAGAAACTTGTAAAGGATAGCGTAAATATATTTAACGCCTTTCTATTAACTGCAGCCGGTTTACCATTTAATCCCCTTATATGCAGCTTTGGTGACGCCGACGAGAATATAGAGGTACTAGGAGAAGCTACTAAATATATTTACATAGTTTATTATCCTAATATTATACCTATACCTCTGCTAATATATATAATAATTAGTGTATAAGTTACTTAATAAATGCTAAGAGTAATAGTAATATATTGTTTTAATTGCGGATATACTTTTATTGTGCATTAGCGTGTATAGGACGTTAGGTTTAAGGCACCTACTATTCTTTAACTTAGATTAGAGCGGCTCTTATAGGGCGGCATTACTAATTTTAATATGCGGATATTTTATATTAGCGGTTTACTATACAACCCTTATAAGGACGGATTTAATAAGGCTACAGATAATATGCTAAAGGACTTTTAAATACTTAGGTTTTTAGTACGTTTCTGTCTTAATATATTAATCGAGTTCTTTTTATTAATATTAACTCTAGCTAGCGTATAATCTTCTTAGTGTGTAGTATATAATATAGTAGTAGGCTATTTTATAGTCAGATATATAAATATCTTTATCTTAGCTTATATAGATATCTTTATATTAGCTTACGCGGATATCGTTATCTTAGCTTATATAGATATTATAATATTAATTAAGTATATCTATTAAATATAAGGCAGAGACTTAATTCCTATATATATAGTAGCAAAAAGGTATAAGCTACTATTTTATTATTATAAACTAGCAATAATAGCCAACCCGCAGCAATAGCTAACCTATATCTACCTATATTTAATATCCGGTAGCCTAGTATTATATATAAGTATAATAATACTACGCCTTAAGAATATAAGCTTATCCTTTATCTTATTTAAAGAATCTTTAAACTTATTAAACTGGCAATTTATAGCTTAAACATCTTTCGCTATATTAGTTACTTGTTTATAAACTATATTAATACGCGTAAAAACAGCGATTATTAAATACACTTTAATAGACCTAGTGCTAGCGGAAGCGGCAGCAATAACCGGCGTGCTAGTAATTGGCGAAAGGGTTAAAAGAGCGGCGGTAGAGCGGGTACCTCTATAGCCGTGCGTACTGCTGTAAGTGGGAGTCTTAATAGGAGGGGAGGTCTTGGTGGGGGGAGGCGTAGTGGCGTAGGCGGGGATAGTGCGAGAATAAAGCTATGCGGATATTAGTAATATCCGTATTATTAACACGTGGATACTATACCTTCTTAGTAAGCGTTTTAGCTGGACTATTAGTAAAAGCTAATTTTGTATATTTCTTACCCTAAGGTATAACCGGCTCTAGATTTAATAAACTTTCCTATACGCGTGTTAGCTAATAGAATAATAGTATACTATTAGTATATACCTTTCTGTATAACCTACTACCTACATAATATCTTAAGCACGCACCCCTAAAATGAGGCCTAGAGTCCTTCTTATAAACGCAATATTTATAGCTATGCTTCTTGCATAGAGCATATAGCGGATTATATAGCTTACTAAAGCTACCCTTAATATTCTGGACGTGTGTTAATATCCACTAGCGACTTTCCTTTATATTCTCCCAAACACTAGCTTTTAGAGTATACCATTTATTCGCTAACGGCACTTAGATAGGAAGGCGCTTGTTTATATTTATAGTACTACGGATATTACGAAAGCTGTAAAGATTATAAGGGCTGCGAAGATTATAAGAGGACGGAGGAGAGCTTTTAGGAGAGTTAGTATTATTAAGGTCTTTATCTTTATTACTATTTAAAGATTTGCTATCCGAAGGAACCTTATATATAGTATTTAGGTTACTACTAGAGGTAAATTAGTAAACAAGACGCTAAAATAGTATAACTAATATATACGATTTAATAGCTATCTTAAGCTTTATATTTATATTAGCAGCCTTATTAGCCTACTTTCTAAAAAAAGAAGATAAATGACCCTTATTAAGCCTCTTTTTAGAGGTATTAGGCGGTAGTAGTGGGGAGGCGGATAGTAAAGTAGCGGATAGCAAAGTAGCCTATGGCAAAGATATAGGCAGCGGAAAGGCATCTGGTAAAAAAGTAAGTAGGTTTTTAGCGGATTTCGCTTTATCCTTATTATTGTTATCTACCAAACCCTATAAAGAGCGCTTTAGTATATATTTACTAAAATCACATTAGCTATAGGCATAATTTAGTATTAAAAGGCTTACTCTTTAGAAATAGAACCTAAAGACTTAGTAAGAGTAGCTATAGCGTGCTTAACAGCATTAAACTCCTTATCGTTAACATCGCGTATATTAAGTTCCTTAACTACCTAGTTACTGTTATTCGCATTAATATCGTTTATAGATATAAATACAGGCATTATAGATAGTAGTATTATAAAGGATAGTATATAAAATAATAATGATAAAGTTCGCGGTGCGGTGCTAAGAGGTAGAAGGTTAGTAGAGGAAGAAGAGGTACGGAGGTTAATTAAAGGTAAATATCCACGCTACCGATTTTATTAAATTAGCTTACTAATAAATAATCGCTGCTATGGTGACTTACCTTAGTAAAAATTAACGGTGTAAGGATATAAATATCTTTATCTTAGCTTGTGCGGATATCGTCATCTTAGCTTATATAGATATTATAATATTAATTAAGTATATCTATTAAATATAAGGCAGAGACTTAATTCCTATATACATAGTAATAGAGAGGTAAGAGTTACTATTTTATTACTTTAAACCTATAATAATAGCCAACCCGTAGTAACAGCTAACCTATATCTACTTAAGTTCTATATCTGGTAACCTAGCGTTATATATAAGTGTAGTAATACTACGCCTTATAAACGCAAGCTTATTCTTTATCTTACTTAAAGAACCTTTAAGCTTACTTAACTGGTAATCTATAGCCCGAATATCTTTTACTACCTTAGCCACTTATTTATAAACTATATTAATGCGCGCGGAAACAGTAATTGCTAAATATACCCTAATATTTTCCGTGCTAGCAGGAGTAATAGTACTAAAAGTAGTACTAGGCGTGCTAGGAATTAGTAAAAGAGTAAAAGGAGTAGCGGTAGAACGAGTGCCTCTACGGCTATGCATATTACTATAAGTAGGAGTCTTTAGGGGAGGGGAGGTCTTTAAAGGGGGAATAGTGTGGGTATAAAGCTATACGGATATTAGCAATATCCGTATTATTAAGATGCGGATATTATACCTTCTTAGTAGGTATTCTAGTCGGACTATTAGCAGAAGCTAATTACGTATGTTTTTTACGCTAAGGTATAACCGGCTCTAGTCTTAGCAAACTATCCTATATACGTATTAGCTGATAGAATGGTAGTATACTATTAGCATATACCTTTTTACATAACCTACCACTTAAGCGACATCTTAAGCACGTACCTTTAAAATGTGGCCTAGCATTCTGCTTATAAACATAATATTTATAGTTTTACTTAATGTATAGAGTATATAGCGGATTACGTAGTATACCAGAGCTACCCTTAATATTCTAGACATAGGTATATATCCGCTAGTAAGCTTCCTTTATATTCTCCTAAGCACCAGCTTTTAGGGTATACCATTTATTTACTAACGGCACTTAAATAGAAAGGCGCTCTTTTATATTAATATCTAACGTTATAGCTTAGGCTATCTACGTACTATAGAGCTTATAAGGGCTGCGGAGATTATAAAAGGATAGAGGAGGGCTTTTAGGATAGTTGGCGTTATTAAGATTACTCTCTTTATTATTGTCTAAAATCTTTAACATTTCTATTAGGTTACTATAAGAGGTAAATTAGTAAATAAGACACTAAAAGAGTATAGCTAATATATATAATTTAAAGGCTATTTTATACTAAATATTTTACGCAGCAATTCTATTAGCCTACCTCTTAAGAGAAGTAAAAGTATAACAAGGATTAAACTTTTTAGAAGTAGAAGGCAATAAAGAAATAGGTGGCTTAAAGGTAGGTAGTAAAGAGGTAAGCGGTAAAGAAGTAGGCGGTAAGAAGGTAAGCAGTAAAGAGGTAAGCGGATTTCTAGCGGATTTTGCAATAGCATTATTATAGTACTCTACTATATCCGATAAAGAGTGCTTTAGTATATATTTCCTAAAATTATATTAGCTATAGGCATAATTTAGTATTAGAAAGCTTACTCTTTAGGTAAAAATTCTAAAGAATTAGTAAAAGAAAAAGCGTCCTTAAAAGCGTCCTTAATTATTTTATTATTAACGTTACGTATATTAAATTCCTTAACTAAATAGCTGTTAGACGTATTTAAAGGTATAAATAAAGGCATTATAGATAGTAGTATGCTAATAGATAGTAAATAAAACAATAATGGTAAAGTTTATAGTGCGGTGCTATAAAGTAGAAAGTTAGTAGAAGAAGAGGTGCGGAGGTTAATTAAAGGTAAATATCCACGCTGCCGATTTTATTAAATTAGCTTACTAATAAATAATCGCCGCTATAACTTACCTTAGTAAAAATCAACCACCTTATATACGCTTATTTGTAACGCGCAAATCCATTATAGTTAAGTTACTACTAATTAAAGTAAGTAGGCGCCGTCTAGTTAACTTACAAAGTGACATTAATATAGAATTACTGCTTAGCTAAGGTGCTAGAGAAGGGTTATAAGCGGATATTAGGTTTACTTAGTAAGCGGATTTCTTATTTTTAAAGTGCGCAGATATATCCTTTTATTTTCTCTTACTGCGAGGCGGATCTAATATTGGCTAAAAGGCTTAAGGTATAGTAGCCTAAAAAGAATGGATAATATCTAGTTAAGAGGATTATAAGATACTTAAACTTGGCTAATATAATATAGGTTCTGCGGGTTTTAGGACCTTTAGGTATAAACCTTAGGGTATCTCTAAATAAGAATTTAATAGAATATTTAAATGCGTATATAGAGATCGACACTTAACACTTGGATATTAATTAGAGCTCTGCTCTAGTCTTAGTTAAGTTAATAAATAAGTAAAACGTTAAGGAATATTAAATACTAACCTACTGAAGCTGCGTTATATCTAAACCTAAGGGCAGAGATTAAGCGCTAGGCTGTAGGTTCTAAGCTACGCTTAGTTTAGAGAGCGGAGATTAAATATTAGGCTGTAAATTCTAAGCCGCACCTAACTTAGAAGGTAGGGATTAAGCATTAGCACGCGAATTCTAAACTGCGCCTAGTTTAGAGGGCGGAGATTAAGCATTAACAAGGTTATATTAATTTACAATAACCGCACACAGAGATTGCTATAAAGATTAAACACTACGCTATAGACTAGCGCCACCTATATTTAAGCTAATAATACTATTAGACTTTTACTGCGGAGCTTAAAGGCTATACCGCGGACTAATACCTAGGTTGTTTTAAGATATAAACTAAGGCGGCAGAGAATTGTAAGGATGGTGTGGGGCTATATTAAGAAGCTATTAAGAATAATAAAGGCGCTATAGATATACACTAGACGATTTTTAAGCGGGCGGCTGTATATCTAAAGTATGCAGATATTAAATATCTAGCTATTAAGATAACTGCGATAGAGTGGTATACATAGTCTAGGACCAGTTTGCTTATAAGTCTTAGGTTAATACAAGCTAAGATATTTAAGACTTAGTTATATCCGTTTATAAGCTAGATACTAATAATAGCTATAAGGGCGGTAATACCTTGGTTTGTAATGGTTAATTAAGGCTAGTACTCCTTATAGTTAATACACTAATAGGTCCCTATTAACCTACTAATAGTAAAGGCGTTTATAATGAGCTTCTAGATACGGTAATATATCTACTAGGTTGCGACATAACCTATAAAACACTAGTACTAGAGTATTACGTTTCTTCCTTATAAATAAAGCAAATAAGTGCGTCTACTTTATCTCCTAGGAAGCTGTAATCCTATTTAGGCAATATTCGCTTAAGGCCCTTATAGGTTAGCAGTAGTTAGATATAAAGTATATAGATTTAATTATTGGATATAATATAACTAGAAATTAGACTCTAAACTATATTCTAGTATATTATATTAAGCCATCCTTTAATCCACTTCTTAACACTTATAAATAGATCCTTTAAGTACTTACTTTTTATAATATTCCTAGTATATAGTGCGACAATATTATACTCCTTATAAGCCTATAATAAATTATTATAATTAGAGTAATAGCGTAAACCTCTAGATAACGGACTCGTCTCCTTATACGGCTTAAGTAGAATATTATATAGATATCTAGTAGCTTTATTTACAAGCTTATATAATATATTTAAAAGTACTACTTATTTCTCTATATTAGTCTTTACCTTCTTCTGTTTTTCTATATACTTAATTAGTAGGGCTAATAATATTATATTTTTATTAAGTATTTAATTCTCTTCTTCCTAAGCAGATACCTATAAGATAATATTACTGTTAATTATAATAAATAAAGCTAGATCGCTGGCGAAATCCGCTGCCCTATTCTCCTATATTACTATCCTAGTAGTAATAAAGTCATGGCCGAGTCGGGTAGATAGAGGGGCTATAGGTTTTTAAGACTTTCGCTTTAGTAATATAATATCCACAATAGCGCCCTTATACTAGTCTTTAATAAGGATAATTATATATCCGGTAACACTGTTATATTAGGCGGCCTTTCTAAATCTCTATAGTATTATATTTAGGCTTTTATTGGGATAATAACTATATATAATAGAACGGATAATATCTAGAATATCCGCACTATAGGCTAGGGCGTCTAACGTAATAAGAATATAGGTAGGTAAGTCTTCTATATAGAAATTTTAATACTCCCTACTCTTATTACGTTTAGATAATATCGCATAATAACTCTATACTGCTATTTTAGCCTGCTTAATAGTATAGCCCTTAGTTATAAGCTATAAACGGATAGTATTTATATACCTATAGATATAATTTTTAGTATAAAGAAAGATAATTGTCTTAGGAATTAATTTGGGACTTAGAACCTTTTATTCCTTTAGCTATATAATACCTCCTACTGGATTTTAGATCCGCCTAACTAATTAATAAATAGAGGTAGCGGATATCCTACTAGGCGTTATAGGTATTTGGCCGGATAATATAGATATTTTACTAGACCCTGTGGATATCTAGCTAAGGGTTACGGATATATAATCCTCCTCTACTACCGCCTTCTTAAATACCTCTTTAATAATAAAGAATAGTGCCTTATAATTATTCTTATCCCTCCTCTTAATATAGCCCCTAATAATAGATAGGTTAGGCCGATTAATATCCGTTTATTTAAGATCTATTATACTCTAATAAAACCCTACTAGCTTTATTACCTTTATATACGTCTCCTTATTAAGTATTACAGTATATATAAACTACGGCACTATTAAACTAAGTAGTAATTAGACCTTAAAGAGCTGTATATAATAGGGCCGGAAGCTCTTACCCTAGTTAGTAACTAAATAATACTTATTAATTATAACTAAGGAAATATATAAGTAAAAAGCGGGCTAAGTAAGGATATAGTAGAACCGTTTACTTAATAGCAACTCTGGCGATACTAGAATATATATAAACTGACCCGCTTTAATATATTTTAGGATATCCGTATACACTTTTATTACCTCCGTATATATAAATATAGGATTTACTTCTAGGATGGCCCGTATCTTTAATAGCTGCTCCTCTCTAATTATATTTAAAGGTAATATAATAATAGCAATAGAAGCTTAAATTAGTAATGGAATCGCCTACATTATTATACTTTTACCCTATAATGTCTTCGCTGCTAGAAATAAGTCCCTCCGCCTATATATTACCCGTCTTAATATCTTAATTTAACTAGGTCGTCTGCTGTACGGATATAAAAGCTTAATAGCTCTATCTATTAAGCTTAACTGTTTGTCTTTACTTACCTCCTATAAGGCTAGAAGCTTATCTTATATATTCTATAACTGCCTTTTTACTAGGGACGTATACAATTATCTAGCTCTTATAAGCTCTATAAGGCCTATTAGTGTTCCCGTTTAACTATAGTCTTCTAACTCCAATAACTAGTGTTTTTCTTTTAAGCTATAGTGTGTTTTATATGCGGATATAGCGTCTAGTAGTAGTGGAGGTACTCTAGGCCAAAAAAGGATATTTTTAAGGAAGGACCCGACTATAGTATTTACTAAGTGTTATAATAACTTTAAGTAGTAGATATATATAGATCTATATAGTTTTATTTATATTAGCGGACTATTTAATAAGATATAATATGTGGTTATAATTTTAATAACGCGTTTTTTAACTTTAATAAAATTAATGTTAGGACTAAGCAATAGCCATATAATAAAATTTATACTATTTAGAAGCCCTAAGTCTTAAAAATAATATATAAACTTTTGGTAATAATAACGCGTTGTGTAAATAAATAAATTAGATATCCGTAATATCCGTTTAGCGGATTTTGCTTACGCTTTTAACAAAACTCGCCAAAGCCTCTCAGACGTGATTTTGCAATTCGGAAGACGGCATAGGTTATTCCGACGCTAGCTAAAAAATCGCGTCTGAGCTCGCTGAGGTAAAGAATTTTACGTTAAAGAAGCTGCTTAGTAAGAAAGTTGTGCCACGACTTATTTGTCTATGCCTGGCTGTCAATCGAAAAAAGTTGCCGTAGAACCTCTTAAACCTGGACTTACAGCTCCCCTCGCCCTCGCCTACTAACTTCGCTGGGCCATCGATATCGCCGCCGGGCGCGGCATCTACAATCTCGCCGGCGGCGGCACGTCCGACACGTCGGTCCCGATAACGGACGCCGTGTTCAACAGCTCGCGCTAGCCCGCCGTCGTGAGCTGGTTCAACGCGTTCGAGGCGTTCGTGGCGCGGTTGCCGTCGACCGAGACTCGTGTAGAGGGGGGCTCGAATGGCGGCGCGTGGCGAGATGCAATTGCCCAGTGTGCTGTGAGTACTGATGCTGGGGTGTTGTTGCCGACTCCGGCGCCACAGCATGTGGAGTTTGATCGGAAATTGGGGCTGCTGCCGGGTGTGCGGGTTAGTGTGGCGCCTGATGATACTGGACGGGATGACCCGACGCTGGGGACACTGATCACGCTGTCGCCGGAGGAAGTGGTTATCCAGCCGCGGGAAACTAAAGGAGAGGAGAAGAGGGGCGGGAGGGTGAGTGCTTGGGTACATTTTCCAAGATTGGGTTTTGTTGTGAGACCGGGGATTTCGGAGAAGGCAAGCTTGTAAACAGTCATAACTCAGATAGTTGATACAGAAGACCGAACAGTAGAAAATCACCTCTCATAAATGCTTGTTGTTGGGCGTGCCATTCATTCCTATGTATATCTAAAACCAGAGATCTGCTGGGTATGCGTCCCCTAACAAGTAACATTAAACGCTTCGATAAAGAGGCTGAGAGAACTCGCTAAAAACGCGGCAGGAAGCATTAGTGCAATGTCGATAAAATCCAGCTTCGCGGTCATTATATCATACAGATCCTCTCCGAGCACATCGACTACTTGATCTTATCGATTCTCTTCCTCGCAACCTTCATCTTGCCCTCAACCCTATATCATTCGTTAGTAACGTTTCAAACTCCAATCCTACTAAAAACACTCGAAAGAAACGTTGCACGTACCTATCCACATCATCATCAAGCAATCCCAACATCTGGTTCTGCAGCACAATCTCCTCATTAATCTGCACACCCATTTCCCGCATCCTCCTCGCCACCTTCGCCAGATCCATCAGATCGTCATTCTGCTCTGCCATGACCTGCTTCTGCAGCTGCAGAACCCCTTCATTATCCAACTCCCTCGTCCTCTCTGTCTCCTTTGCTGGCGCGCCTAAAACCCTCCTCCCGGCACCCGCTCCACCCACCGCCGCACCCCTGAACAGCCCCTCCTTCTCTCCCTGCGTCGCCGCTCCCGCACCCATAGGCCCAGGCGCCAAGCTCGCTGCCAACTTCACAGCCATCGTGTTCAGCACGCCCTCCAGCCCCTCCCTCTCCTTCCGCGCAGCGCCAATCAAGTCCCTCCTCCTCCTAACCTCCCCATCCCCCAACTTGTCCCCACTCCACTCATCCGCGCCCCTCTTCCCACTCAACCGCTCCAACCCCTCTTCCAGCGCCTGAATCAGCGTCCCCGCCCTAACCAACCCCCTCTTCGCATTCGCCCCAGCCTCATGCTGCCGCGCCGCCGAGCCCGCCTGCTCGCGCCGCGTCAACCACAGCCGGGCCTCCTGGAGGCGACTCTTCAACTCCGCATGGGCATCCAGCCACGCGCCCGCCGACGTAATCGCATCCCTCGCCAGCCCCGGCGCGCCCGCAGCAGCGCCATTCCGCGCCGGCACACCGCTACCCAGATCCAGGAACGCCCGCCAGGCATCCGTGCCGCGCCACCGCGCGTCGTCCGCGCCCTCGATCCCGCGCAGGTACGCCTCCAGCCCCCGCTTCCGCGTCTCGATCAGCTCGGGGCTGCCCGCCGTGCTGCCCAGCCCCAACTTGCCCAGCCCGCCGCCCAGCCAGGATTTCCCTGGTAGGGGGACGGGAGGCGCGGCGCCGGCTTGGGTCGTGAGGAGGGAGTGGAGGGCGGCGAAGTCGGAGTAGCGTTTTTGGACCGTCGTGGTGCGGAGCGGTGCTGATATGCGGATCGTGTAGAGGGTGAAGGGTTTTGGGCCATCGGAGGTGGAGGTTGTGGGGATCGTGATGTCGAGTGGCATGGCGAGGTGCAGGCACGTGTGCCGGGGGATTCGTTTGTTAGGGTTCTTGTGAGAGTCGCAGGATGTGTGAAACTGTATGATCGTGTGACCATGTGGTCTTGTAGGAATTGGTAGTGGTGGAGTTGGAGGGATTCGATGGAGGTAGCAGGTGGCGGTGGGTTAAGTTATGGCGTAGGCTGTTGGTGGGTCTTAATTATGACTGTGTTTGTGTAGAATTCCGTCTCGTGATACAGTAAGGGAGGTAGTGGCAGCAGTTGGTAGGCAGACGTTCAAGGTTGGGGATTGCAGGCGGAATTGCAGGTGGGATTTAGGTCACGGAGCTGAAGCTCGAGCTCGTCCCAGCCACGTGCGTAGCTTTCGTCGATCATCTAATCCTGGTAATTATACCTCCTCTTCATTATTCATTATCTACCTTGATCCCACATGTTCTTACCCTTTTAGCACCTAAATAATACACCACCCTGGCGCATCCGGTTGAAAGCACATGTTGATCACGCTAATCAAAATGCGTAGATTTATACTTAAAAAGTAATAATACGTTGAAATGACCGTGCGTATTACTTCAAAAGGTATAAACTCTGCCCATTGATCACCAAGATCAACACGCGCTTTCAACCGGATGCACCAGGGTGGTGTATATTCATACGAAATAATTACCTAGTCGCCTGTTTCTTCTCGTTTCGGATCTCTGATCAACCTTACAGTAAAATTCTCATCTTAAGTCTTCCGCAACACCCGAAAACATTTTCCGGTCTTGAATTGCCCCCCGCAAACCATAGCCATAGTGCCATTCCATTTTCTCTTCGCTTCTCTCTCTCAAGACGCCCCTTCCAATGTAGACTCCACCTAGAAGAAACCGCTTATTCCCACTGTAGTCACCAAATGCCTTCTGTAATCTTTCCATGGCCAGTTTCAGGAATCCACTTCATGAGCGCTTCTCGTTCATCGGTCCGGCTTGAGATCGCTGCTGTATAGTTGCATCCCTTAAGACTCCGTCAGGTATGGCCCGGATATTAGTACGTAAGGGCGTCCGCTGTCAATTGCGCCCTCAGGTCCCAGCTTTTCCACAAGAAAACCAAAGTGCGACGTCAAGGCTCGATCCCATCAAACAACTCCTCGTCCATACTATCCTCCGCCTCTGATAACTCATCCTCGTACGAACAACACGTTCCGCAGAACGCACTGACTTCGCCATGCTTGTCCCGGCCAGTGATTGACGCGATGAGCATGGCAGCCGTTGGTCGTGCGTTGCGGTCCACCCGTAGCATTTTCTGAACCCACTCGATGACTCTATTGTCCGACACAGACCCGATCTTCTCCAGTTCAGAAATCATCTCAGTTTTAGCATCAAGATTTAGGTGAACGCAACGATATCGCGATCCGTGTTTGTCGAAGTAATCTTTCATCCAATCGACGCTGTATCCCTTAAGAACGACAAACATATCCAGGAAGACGCAACCTAGTGACCAGATGTCCGACGACTCGTTTCGAGGGTCAAACACTGCCACCTCAGGCGCACAGTATCGGGGTGTCATACTCGTGAGGCCGGAAGTTGTGCTACCTACCCCAGAGGAATCACGGGACAAGCCAAAGTCAGTGAGAAGCACTTTACCGTGGTCAACGAGGATATTCTGAGGTTTGATATCCTTGTGCCGAATGAAGTTGTCATGAAGATACTTGAGCGCCGCGGTAAGGCAGCCAAAGTACGTTCTGAGAGTTGAATAATCTGGTCCGGCTATGCTGAGGTACTTAGCTAAGTCCATTTCTGCGACCGGCGACATGACTATGGCAAAGTACTTGGGGTCCGTGTAACTACCCACAAACTCGACAATATGCTGGTGCTTCAGGCGCTTTAGAATCTCGACTTCGCTGATGAATGCTCTGACCGCTGGGGCTGGATCTCTCCCAAATATGTTAGGTCGAGGGATACGTTTTATTGCGTATTCATTATAGCTAATCATGCTACGAACCTTGTCGACTCGGCCAGACCCCCCACTTCCGAGGTTATCTACGATCTCGAAAGGCAGAAGTTCTCCTTTTGCAAAATGTCGATGTCTACCGGTTTCTCCTTTCTCTAAATCAACCGATTTCGTGAGAATCAAGTCTTGGTTCTTTACAATGGCTGATCCCATAGCTGGTGTGAGCGACTTTAGTTGTGGGAGATTCTGAAGTGTAACTGGAAACCAATGATCGGAGAAACCTATGGCCAGGAGGTCCCCCAAAATGTGAAGGCAGTTGATAGTCCTTAGGATAATGTAAGTTCTTGGCACCTTACTCCAATTATTTACAGAATACTCCAAGAGCCTAGATATTTCCGCTATCTCTGCATCCGAGTATCCAGTATTGGTATTCGGCCGGTTCAGGAAGAACTCTGAAAGCCTATCGCTCAAGGTGTTGCTCGATACTGTGGAAGCAAGGCTCGAGGTTCTCATTAGAATGGGTTGGAACTCAGTCGCAGAAGAGATGGCCTCATTTGCAGATAACTTAGTGACTTCAGGACTAGAATTATACCTTGCTGTGCTTGGCAGGGTGTTCACTTGAGGAATGATTTTGTTGTCAGCAATGCGAGCTGGCGCCTTCATACTTAGAGGTTCTGATGATTCTTTTGTCAACATGGCTGCGGGAATCATATTGACTGGAGGGCTTATTATTTCATCCGTCGTGATAATGGATGCGGCAGTCGTAGACGTTGGCCGCACATCAGTAGAAGCATCTCCTAATTGCGAGCTGTCGGTACCTCTGCTAGCCCGACTGCTGGGTCCGTCGTTTGGTGCATTTGAGGCTGGGTGCTTCTGTTTTGAAAGCGCAAAGGAGTGCATATCAGATGATGCAATGCCGCTAATAGAATTTCCGTCCTGTTCTGCTTGGTCTAGAATAGCTTCAACCCACTGATCTATGTCACGTTCCTCGCGTTCCTTCTCTTGCTCCTGAAGAGCGCGCTCTTTCTCTTCCTCTTCTTCTTGGAGCCGGATGGCGAGTGCTCGGTCATACTCTTCTTGCTCAGCACGCTCAATACTGGTTTTGGTTGTTTTCTCAGAACAAGAATCCTGACTAGCTTCTTCAATCTGCTGACTATAACTAGATAGTTTTTGCGTCGTGAAGTGACCGCTACCATGTTTCTCCCTTTCATGTATTGATAAACTTTCTTGACAGGAGAAATTTTTGTCGCACTTGACGCACCCATGATAAGGTGACTGGGACTTGCTGATTTCCCTCAGGCTACCCCCGGGGTGGCATTCTTTGAAGTGTTTCTCTAACTCAGAGTGCGTTTTAAAGCTCATGTGGCACTGGGAACATTTTCTGAGCATGATAATGAGATGTGCATGTTTGATGTGCCAGGCCAGATTTTCGGAGGATTGAAACCTGTTATTACATTCTGGGCATTTAATAAGACCGATATGGTGGTCCTGGCTAATGTAGACGTAATACTTTGGTCCAGTTGGGTGGCTTTGGGTCATATGATGAGCTAGATTTCTCGGGCCCTCGAAGTCCCGAGAGCAACTCGGGCACTGAACTAGATGATTTCGTCTAATATGATAATCCCTGTTGGTTGCAGTCTCAAAGGCTTTATGGCAAAGATGACATCGGAGAAGCTCGAACGGCTTGGCGGAGGGAGGATTGAAGATCTGTATTATATTTTTGGGTTTATCCTTAATGGCATGAACTTTTTTTGTATGATAAGCCAGATTTGCTGAATCCTCGAAAGATCTACTACATTCCGAGCACCGAAGTAAATTGACAGTCTTGCTTTCCACGGGTTCAATGGGTTTGTTTCGTTTGTTGAAAGAATTCTCTTGAGCAGGAATTCTTTCAAAATCCCGAAACACCGATGCAATAGGTGACGACGGTAGCAATTTCCGAACGGGTGCTGAAGGGGGTGTATAAGGCTCCAGCCTGATCGTGAGCTGTCCTTGCGATTTTAACTTATCCGATCCGTATATTTTCAAGGCGAAATCCTTAGGTGACGCCCATTCATGTAAGTAAAGAGGACTGGCTAGCCGAAGTCTGGCTTGCCCAATAACCGTGCCAATGGCTTTGAAGGGTCGTTGCCATAATCAATAATTTCAAAGAGGAGTACATTGTCCTTTTTGGTAAAACTGTTCCACCAATCAGCAACTCTAGAGCATCAAATTGCAATATATAACCTACAATGCAAATTTTTGATTCCAGATGCATGATGGTCTACGCGATTTCGGAGTCTTGATCAATTCCGTATTCTGCATCTGCGACATATGGGATGCAGCATTCTCTATTTTGATGGAGGTAGATATTCTAGTAGAAACTTCAAAGCGTGTTAGAGACTCCAATGGCGAGGGGCATGCACCTTACGTGTTTGGAGAAATAAACGCCTCTTAGGCAGATTGGCGGCCCAGCGAACTATTTCTCTGTGAGTACAGCCTTATCGGAACCACTCCTAAGATACTGCAAGTTACCATAAACATAGAGATTCGGCTCGCCCACTTCATATTCTTCATATGCTTTCACAATAGTCGTTGTCATTCCTTTATTCGCAGTGCCCATATACGCCATGATAGACTCGGCTAGGTCCATGAGATCTTCAACAGTATTTTCGAATTGAATAAGAGCATCACTAAATGGACAAATAGTGTGAGACTACAACTATCGGTGGTATTTTAGGAGATGCATTACGGGGCAAAACGAGAGAAGATAGAAACCAAAATGACTGGGTTACAGGACGAGCTTCTATAATAGTCCACAAGTGATGCTATAGTATGAGTACTTCTAATGTCATTCGAGCATGCTCGATAGGAAGAAGAGAGGTATAATGACTGAGTATATATGTAGTTTCGCAGGCCGTCGAAGTGGCGACAGCAAGGGTTGGATTAGATGCTCTTGAAAAGGTTTCAAAATAAGCAAAAACGGGAAAGATCGTACCGGAGATTTCCTGGTTGGGCTATCGACGCTTCCACGCCTTCCAGACGTAACGCTGCATTCTGCAAGCGGGATCGGATAATACCAGCCACAGTCGGATGATTCTTTTGGATATACTTCAAAGCCTTGTTATCCTCCTCGCCGATATCCTTTCCCCATGGAATGAGCCTGAGGGAGAAATCATGAACCGCATCTCTGTCCTTTCTGAAATATTCGTTGTCGTTAACACAGTTGGCTCGGCTGAGAAGGCTCTGATACATATCGGAGAGCGATATATCGCTCTCCATTTTTCTGCAGAGATGAGTGTTTTGAAAAGGACGTAGTTTTTGCCTGGTTAGTGTTCATGTCTATCTGTATCGCGAGGGCGAGCAGGCTGAAGTCGGCTACTGCCGTTTCCAAATAAGCCTTATCGCACGCCACCAAAATTAGTACAAGAGGCTGTACTCTTAATTTTCGACTATTAGATTTAATGTAAACTACTGCCTTCCAAATAAAATTACTTATAAAATTAAGCTTTATATTAAAGCTAATAAAAATATAGTAGCTGGTTATAGAAGTAGTAAAGTATTTTAAAATAAAGTTCAATTTATAAGTTATAGTTAATCCTTAATATTTAAAGCAAACTATACTTATTTATTGTAAACGACTTTGTAATGGGATGGGGAACTTGGTCGTGTCCTGCCGCGTACGCCTCTTTCAATTAGGCGTAGTTTAGCGACCTTGGCGGGAGAAAACTACTTTCTAGAACTCCTTACTCCGCTTCTTCATCAAATCCTTCTTGTACGATAGCTATATCAATTCAAGCCTTATTCCGTTACCAGAACCCTTACATGTACTTAAGAACGACAGAGCTGGAAGAGGAGGCCGAGACCTAGCAACAACTTTCCAAACCCAAAATACACGTCCCGCCCGCGAAAGCCTACTGCATGCGTCCACGTTGCCGGGCCGGAAATATCTTTAAGGATAAGGCCTTTGAGGATAGCTAAGTGTAGAGGTAGGAAGCCCGCAGAAGTGTGGGTTGTTGGCAGTAAAGCCGCACGAGGCGATCGCCCACCGCGCTGCATGAACATGATTCTGATGCTTAACGCTAGACTTGCCATGAAGCCTAGCGAAATGGGCGAAGCGAAGTTTGCATCGACTATCATACATAGTAAAGAATGTAGGAAAGACGGGATTTGGTCGAAGAAAATTAACACCAATCCAACCCTCCGGTAGTGACTTCAATGGCTCTTGTCCGCCATCCGTCTGGCTGTCGCCATACAGTGTTTTTATCATGTTTAATCTGAATGATCTACTATAGTATCAATGGCATGAGGCTCCACAAACCAGTGATGAGGCGTACTTCCAATTATACCAATTAGGTGAAACATGCCCTGCTTATCATACCACTTATTCTCATTCTCGATCGGCATACAATACGACAATTGTGTCCAGTACTTCCGGCATGCTTCCCAAGCCTGGTCTTTTGATCCGTACGCCCCGATAACGAGGAGACCACTAGATCTATGCAAGGCTAGATACGCAGTTCTAAGATCCGTATTCTCGGTGGCAGCAGGCAACTCCTTTGGCAGCACTTTAACCCACTGGAGCCCATGGCTGTATACACGGATATCGATAGTCCTGTTCGGCCAGACACGTCTCTCAGCCTTTACAGCACTTGGCCTCGTGATAACCGCTGGTGCAGGCTTTGTCCCTGAGGAATCCCAGCCAAAGCCGCGTACAATGTCTTCTATCTCGACGCTTGAGTTGCAGTATCGGGCAATGTAGGCTCTGGCGCTCTCATCTGCGAACGAAGGGTCTCTGAATACGCCAATGACCGTCTCGTAACGATGGCTAGCCTTAACGACATAGAGGAAGACTTGTTGAGGGGCGTTCTTGGGGACTTCGTCGGCTTTCGGCTCTTGCTCCCTCAACGGTAGTGCGCTTGATTGTGGTTGGGTTTTCGCTTGGTTAGATCCTTTCTTGCGATGCCTTGGTTGCTGGTCCCTCTTTGATCTATGCAAGGTTGCGGGAGCTACAGGCGCAGCTTTCTGTGCTTTTGTTTCCAGCTGTTCTGCTGGTAGTGCACTCGAACTGGTCTGATTATTCGTCTTCTGAGGACTTTTCTTGGGATATTTTGGCTGTCCATTCTTCTTGTTCAAGCTTTGCGACTTTAGAAGACCGTTATGTTTGGTTTTCTGAGCTGTGGCAAACTTAGATGATTGCGCTTCTGGCTTGCCCTGTGATTTCAAAGAGGCTGTGGAGGACTCGTGCACTGAGTCTGCTCGAGGTCTCGATTTCATTCCTGTAACAGTGACCTTCCCATTCTGGAGCGGGGTGGCTTCTGGATCCTGTGATCGGCCCAGGTCAAGAGCCTTCATCGAACTGAACAAATCTTCTAAAGACATGACTGGGAGAGGTGAATTCATTTTAATATGTTTATTCGTCAACGAAGCTCGATGTGATATACTAGTAATCCAACTCTCACGCGGAAGTGAACCATAGAGGGAGGGGTCCTCGGGATGACTCCGGCTGTCAGTTGCAGCTTTAGAGCAGAGAGAAGCCATCTAACTTAAGGGTTTTGAACGCTGATGGTTTCCTTATATAAGACGAACCAACAGAAGCACTACTAATAATTTCAGAATACCTTGATGTCGTCGAAGTTATAGCTGCAAGTCCATTGAGTTCCCTTTCACGGACAACGGAAGGCTCCCTCTCTAAGTTTGTTTCCATACCACGCAGAAAGTTCTTTGGAGCCATTTTGAGACATTCATGGATTTATAGAGTAGTTGAAATTTTACGTTTAAGTATAGTTCTATACTTTAAAATAAATATATTTTAGTCCTGTTTGTTTTTGAATAACCAAAATAATTTTCCCTTCCAGTTTTGGTTAGCTTTAGATTGGGTTAGGCATCGATAGCGGAGACACATTTGCGACTTTGACACGGCGGCAGAAATGCGGCAGCTATTTAACAGCATCCATGGCATTGACATGGCTTGTGATCCATCAGATGGGGCTGAAATAAGATGGAAAGGGACCTGCATTTTGGGCCCGTAAAGTTGTTGCTAGTTATTCTAGCTCCTGCCGTGCTAACTATGCCAAACCAGACGCCTATCAACCACTAAAAATCCATCAACTTTAACATACTATACCTCTACTAAAGATATTAAAATCACCTCTTTATAAAAAAGCTTTAATATATATCATAGTTTTTAAGTTAAATATAAAGCTTTATAAAAATAATTAATTATAGGAATAGATTGTATATTTATAAGCTTATATTTAAGAATTTAGTTAATATGTAAAGGTTAGTGAATTTTAACAGATATCTCGCGGTGGTATTACAGGGGTCAGCGATACAATTTAAAATAAGCTTGATTACTAGCTATTTGCTTATACTATCGCACAAATGACTGCGAAATAGGTAGAAACAGAAAAGGAAATGTATATCCCTTGCAACGTCAAAACAGGCCCTTAAGCTATCGACAAGAACTAACCAATTATATTAGCTGAAATAGGTGCCCGTACTCAGGAATATGGTGGCTCTAATTGTTAATATGGAGAGGTCGAATTTAAGCAACGGCCAGGGGTTTAGGAGGAGCTGTTTTCGTAGTCTAATTTAAGGGGATGTTGTATTAAGCCTTCTAAACAAGGTCTATATCAATTCTAGCGCGATTGGAAGGCATAGTGGTGGTGTAATTAATAATTGAATTCTACATAGATACACGCGTTAATTTGAAAACGGTATTTCCGCACGGACCACCTTACGAGGGATAGGTGTCAATAAATAGGGGTAGCGAAGGTACGTGCATAGGTGTCACGGGACGAACGTGCGTGGGTAATAATAAAGCAATCAGATTTAGCTCGTTAGGCGCGAACCTGGGCTTATAACCTATTGCTGAGCAGGTTATAGAGTTAAAACGTTGTGTATTGCTTGGCCTCTATATAGGTGGTGGATGAGGTTTGTCCTCATCAAGCGCCAAGCCTCATCACGTGATATCCTTGCGGGCTTGTACACCAATTACTAACAGTAAGGTAATTATAACGCAAGTCCTATGAATATCTCT
>Ga0307515_10006613_pt1 | contig 23125 bp, 18 predicted proteins | sample 17_EM_MG_FD_194513 | JGI IMG/M metagenome (GOLD analysis project Ga0307515, IMG submission 194513) | Populus trichocarpa ectomycorrhiza microbial communities from riparian zone in the Pacific Northwest, United States - 17_EM | ecosystem: Host-associated > Plants > Roots > Unclassified | place... | reverse complement strand
AGAGCCTGGCCGTCCCGTCGTTCGACGCCGACGCCAGCTGCTTGCCGTCAGGAGAGAAGGCGACCGCGCTAACCCAGCCGCTATGCCCTTCAAGTTTCTTCACCTGCTCTCCCGTCGCTGCGTCCCGGAGCCTGACCGTCTTGTCGCCCGACGCCGACGCTAGCTGCTTGCCGTCAGGAGAGAAGGCGACCGCGGTAACCCTGCTGCTGTGCTCTTCAAGCTTCTTCACCTGCTCTCCCGTCGCTGCGTCCCAGAGCCTGACCGTGTGGTCGTCCGATGCCGACGCCAGCTGCTTGCCGTCAGGAGAGAATGCGACCGCGTTAACCGGGAGGCTGTGCCCTTCGAGCTTCTGTAGCTCCGCGCTCCAAGATTTCGGGGTTTTTGGCAATCTACAAATCCATCCAGGGACGCGGTCTTGGAATATAGCCCTAACGATACTCGTCTCTGGACTAAAAATAATAGCTGAAGAGTATAGCTGAAGCGGTGCCTGATCAGCTATCCATCGATTCTGCAGGAGAAAGCGTCTTGCGTCGTAAAGGAAACGAGATACTTTAGACCCCTTATTTTCCTAATCCGTTGTATGAGTATTGGAAAAGTAGTGTATGTAGTATTGAGAGGTAGAATAACTTACGTCTGCAAGCGAGTGCAGAGTGTTAATCAGGCCGATGCTGTCAGATATATTCCCCATAAGACTTAGAGCTTCAAGCCAGTGAAGCAAGTGCTTCTGAAGGAATTCGTGGACTGCATCCCCGTCATGTATTCGCTCCCCACTCTGCTCTAAATGGTGTACCCAGTAACGGCAAGCGTATCTACCATCCGCTGGAAGGCACTTCTCGATACTTTGCGGGTTGATTTCCGTTCGTAGCGTTCCAGGTGACTCCAGAGAACAGATATTTTCCTTAAGATACTTTGAACCGCTTAAAAGCTCGAGACACCTATTGGCAAGAACCTTGTTTCGCTCCCTCTCATCGACCCAGAATACGCTATTGCCCCACTTCTCGGGATCAAGGAGGAATTCGCGGAATGAAAGATGGAGTAGTCTTACAGGAGAAGTTGGGTTGGCAGGGATGCTGAGAACAGAATGCAATGGATCTAGTCTGCACTCCACCTTGTCTCTTGGAATCCGAAGAAGGCTTGCGAGCGAATCCATTGAAAGCGGATCGGCAAGGACAACGATCGAACCGACTATCTCGTGGAACTCTTGGATTAATCTCTTCTCTAGAGCTCTGGTAAGACCAAAAAGCAACTTTTCCAAAATTGGACAGTACGTTCGGTCGAGTTGCGACGCCTGGCTAGTAGCTTGGTACTCTAATACTGCAGCAAGCTGTTCTTTAGGATCCCATCTCTTGTCTCCAACGAACCGGCATATGGTTGCTGCAAAGATGAATAATGGAGAGGCTATCTTGGTAAGAGTTCGGACTTCACTTTCACCAGGCCAGTCTGGTGGTAGCGACGAACCAGCGGAACGTATGTAGTTGAACTCTTCTCTTATCTTTGTGAATTCATCCTCTAGAAAAACCGATATATCGTGTTCAATTGTGCTTGGAGGTATATCTTGGAGGACTACGTCTTGATGCGCGTCAGCGGCCATCTTTTTAAAACCAAGCCGAATCGGGAGGTCTGGTCTGCTGGTTAGAAAGATCCTCACGCGGACTGCAGTCAACTTCTGCGTTTGCGCCAGGAGGTTGAGAATGTTTCTGATATTGCCTTCTGTCTTTCTAATATCGCCTTCTATCTCACATTCATCTAGTGCATCGACCACAACAACTAACGGAGAGACGTGTGGAGTAGCCTGGTCAAGCTGTGACAAAGGTTGCAAGATAAGCTTCTCGAACTGTTCTTCTAGTGATTTCGCTGCGATATTAGGTTGCTCGTCGACTGCATTCCTGACGAAGGGGACGATATCGGGGACCGCCAGTACGAGTTGAGTAGTGATGGTGGTGAAAAACCTAGACGCGTTCCCACGCTCACCCTCGCCCCTTTTGAAGAAGAAGCTGGCCCCCAGCTGGCCTTCATTGGCAAAATATTGTGCCACTGTCCGAGAAATTGTTGACTTCCCTGTGCCGGCCATGCCACTCAGCCAGAATATACATTTCCCGTCTGGGTCTTCGGCCCATCCCCTGATTTGGCGCAGAAGGTCTATTCGAGTGTCGGGGTGACATCTCGCATCGAGCTCATCTGCGTAGGAATCGAATGCCGCTCCTTCAGCAGAAGGCAGCCTAGCTAAGTCGATCTTGCTTAAGAGTAGATTTACTGACTCTTCAAAGCCTTGAAGCCCTTTCAGCTCCTCCAATAATCTTTGAAGCTGTTCTTTGCGCTGCCTTGCTTCATCCCTGTCGTAGCTGCCTAGGGTTCGGTCACAGTTGCTGGCCTCAATCTCAGCCCGTACTGCGACCTCATTACACTTGCCCTCAAAATCGCGTACTTCTTCAGGCTTCCAGAATGCATCTACGGCACGACGAAGCGTGTTCTTCCGGTATATATCAATCGCTCGCGCCAGGAACTCTAGTATATGTGCGTGGAGGTCGATCAATGCATTCTCGAAATTTGTCCGCGTTTGGGTATCCGGTAGGGTCTGCAGGTAGTCCATATAGGCCTTCAATCGATGCGTCATATAAAGAGCAGTCTTCAGACCTGTTAGAAGGGCTGCCATTTGCCGGCTCTCGGATACGACTGCCTACAAAAAAATTTAGAAGATGCTGGCTCAATTCAAACACAGAAAGAGGCAGCCGTGTTGCTCTATACCTCAAGTAAGAGACGGATCCCCGCCCAGGGCAAGCCGGCATGTATCGGATCCACATTCACAGCGATATCCCCAACCGCCTTGAATCTATCCAGCCACACAATGACTTTGTCTGCCTCCTCTCGCAACATCACAGGACGTCCTCTAATCGTAAAAGTCCACCTCTTGTCATCACATATTTTTTGTTTCTTTTGGGCAGCCTTAAGTACGTCTCTAAGTGCTGACCCAATATCATTCGTATTAGGCAGAATATTTTCTTGTATTATCGCTCGTTCCCGCTCTTTGAGAAGCCCAAGGGCTTTATCTAAAAGATTGCGGCTCTGAGTATTTGCTACTGGTGCACATGGCTGGACAGGAGATGCTCTGGCGTTAGCCGGCGATCGGGAACGGGAAAACAGACGGCGTAGTCCCAACCGATCTCTCAGATGAGGGTCCGGCATAGCAGTATCTGAAGGGTTCGACTAGCAGGAGCATTGACCGTGCTGGCATCTACGGATCAAAACTTGCGCCGCTGATGCCTGCTCAGATCGTGCAACGATGAAAGCAGCTGACAGAGGGGCGCAGGGCTCCATTAGATTTTGCCTCAGGCAAAAGTGTCACGCCAAGAATTCTACAGAGCAAGTCTAGAGCTGCGGGGTTATGCGGGTTATTATTGGAGGAGAGACTGATATATTTCGGTCGATACAAACCCTTGCTGCCTAAGGCACAAACAAGTGCGTTGCGAGCGTATTCGCAAACGATGTGAAGGGGAAGCAGAGCGAAAGCGGCAGGAGCTCGGGCAGAGTTTTCTAGGGTGAACGCTAGTGTCCGGTAATTGATATACAGTACGGTAAGATATCAATGCGAGTGCTAAAGCAGGATTATCCATATTTAAGAATCTAACCGTATGGGGGTTAGCTCGGTCTAAAAGCGCCTTGGTGAGAAGTTGAAAAAGGGTTGGAAGCGCAGTTGGGGCGGAAGGCGATTTCGCTAGTGACTGTATGTAGAGGACTTGCTCGGCTCTTAACTGCCGGAGATATCAAGGGAGCTTTCATATCCGTCCGAAGTGGCTTTCGGCATCGAATCATTCACGTTGATGACTGGAAGACACCCAGTTCTCTTAATCAAAACGTAAAAGGCTCTTTGTTGCGAGCCATTTTAAAAAGAAATGTTTTTCTTATTTTATAATAGGTTCCCAACGTCATATTTGTTTCTAGAGAGGAACAATCGCCATGGCCTCGTCCTCACCCGAAATTGGTCCCAATGTGGAGCAGAATACAGAAGCAGACCCTTCAAAACTAAACGAAACCGTCGAGGCTGTCAGATCGGCCAGCAATGCTGGTTCTGAACAGCCTCTTTATTCTATCTTTACCTTGAACGAAAAGCGTTTGATAGTTGTCATACTCTCCTCAGCGGCATTGTTCTCTCCTATATCGTCAACAATTTATTATCCATCACTCACCACGTTGGCTGCGGACTTGCATGTTTCAAATACGCTTATCAATTTAACGGTCACTTCATTTATGGTACGATTCAATGGCCCATCTGTTCGCGTCCTGCCGTGGTTAACTTGATTTGGTAGATTTTCCAAGGCCTAGCACCTGCATTCATTGGAGCATTTTCGGACGCAGAAGGCCGAAGACCTGCATATCTGATATGCTTCACCATATATATCGTTGCCAATATCGGCCTGGCACTACAAAAGAACTACGCCGCTCTATTCATCCTTCGCTGCGTTCAGAGCTCTGGAAGCAGCGGCACCGTAGCTCTCGCCAACGCCGTCGTCGCGGACATTGCAACATCCTCCGAACGAGGCACATGGATGGGCTGGGCGAACTGCGGTGCACTACTCGGGCCAGCCTTTGGCCCCATCATCGGTGGCCTCCTCAGCCAGTACCTGGGCTGGCAAGCCATCTTCTGGTTCCTAGCCATCTTCGCCGGCGTCGCACTGGTGCCACTCCTCCTCTTCTTCCCCGAATGCTGCCGCGCCGTCGTCGGCAACGGCTCCCAGCGGCTTCCCAAATGGAACACCTCCCTCCTCGACTACCGGATCAGGAAGCGGCTAGCCAAAACCCCCGCCCCGCCGCCCATCCCGCCGCACCGCCTGCGCTTCCCGAACCCGCTCAAGACCCTCGCGCTGCTCTTCGAGAAGGAAGCCAGCCTCATCCTAATCTCCTCGGGCTTCCTCTTCGCCGGCTACTACGCCATCATGGCCGCCTTCCCCTCGCAGCTGGCCGCGCGCTACGGCTACGACGCGCTCAAAATCGGCCTCTGCTTCATCCCCTGCGGCGCCGGCGGCTCGCTCGCCGCCCTCTCGACGGGCCGCCTCATGGACGCCAACTACCGGCGGCACGCGCGGCGTCTCGGCCTCAGCACCGCACGGGGCCGGCAGCAGCGCTCCCCCAGCGCGTTCCCGATCGAGGCCGCGCGGCTCCAAGTCGCGCTGCCGTTCATCTTGTTCGGCGCGGCGGCCGTGCTGGGCTTCGGGTGGGCGCTGCATGCCAGCGCTAGCGTCGCCGGCCCGCTGGTGCTGCTGTTCGCCGTCGGCTACGCGGCGTGTGGGGCGTTTACCGTGCTGAGCACGCTGACGGTGGACCTGTTCCCTGAGTGCCCGGCGACGGCGACGGCGGCGAATAATATTACGCGCTGCTGGCTTGGGGCCGCGGCGACGGCGGTGGTGGTGCCGATGATTAAGAGGGTTGGCGCGGGTTGGACGTTTACGTTCGTGGCGGGGTTGTGGGTTTGTTTTGTGCCGCCGCTTTGGGCGGTTGTGAGGTGGGGGCCGGGGATGCGGGCGGAGAAGGAGAGGAGGGGGGAGGAGAGGAAGAAGAGGAAGGACAGAAAGGAGAGGGAGGATGGGGGGAGGATGGGGGATGTGGAGAAAGGAGGGGTTGAAGTGGAGATAGAGAACAAGGTGGAGGCTGAGGCGATGGGTGGAGGTGAAGAGAAGACTATGGTGGGGTAGGGGAGTCGGCATTGGTGAGGATCACTCCAGGTGCGGAGAGGAAGTCATGGCTAGGGATAAATCTGGTATGTATATTTCTTCGGTGTGTCTGTTATTTGCTCAGGGTTGACAGATGAATACAGGACTACATGAACTGGTATTTCTTAGCGGCAACAGCATAGACCCTCTTTAAAGAATATAAGAGTTCATCGTATATCTCCACAGTGTTTTAGTGGCTGATGCTGTTCACCGTCTCATCCGACACAGATATGCACATGCTCCATACAGCCACCCAATCCACCGTTTTAGGAGTTCTGGCTCACCGCCAAATTACAAAAGTCCACTGTTTGTAGTCACACATAGTCGACCGGCTGGCCTGTAGACTTCTACACTCTCACCACCCCTAGAAGATAAGTCCTACTAGCAATCTCCCTCCGCAGATACCTCTAGCTATCCTGTTTATTCTTTCATCAAAAAATACTCCATGGTACTTTAGGCTATGTTAATATGTTACATTTACTCTAGCATACTCCCAATATCAGCGAAACCACCATCTCAATCTACAAAGCCGTCTAAGATAGGACAGTGCCGAAACTTGCTCCACAGTCTATCAAGGGAGCGGATATTAGCTCCGAATAGTTTCCAAGCTAGCAACCAAATAGCTCGATTAACACTGCGCTTGTGTTTCGAACGAATTAAGGCAATCAATCCTGGGGCCAGCCTCACAGGCATCACTTCGAGCCCCTTTTTATATTATTCATTCAGCCAAAGCTCGCACTCTTACTGCGTGCTAGTTACATTACAGTCCAATAACGTACTCCAATCATTCAATTTATATCTCGATCTATTTCGTCAACAATTTCAGAGTTCGCTTGAACAGGGTAGGAGAAAGGAAGCCAGCGAATGCAGATGAGTTAGGAAGTGACCGGAGAGCACCTGGCTGACCAAAAACCCTACCGAAAGTTCCACCGGAAGCCTTGTTCGTTTATTCCTCGTACCAATTTTGCTGGGGAAAATACTTCGCTTCATCCTCGAGGCTCAGCTGGGCATATGGGTATCCTCTCTGACCGGGTTGTTTTCGAGGGAGGAATATTTCACAGAGGATGTCAAAAGAACAATATCGAAAATCGTAGAGAACCATATCGGCTTACTCCAGGATGGCGTGATGGGAGATGAGCAGGTGGAGGGCAAAACCTCTCGTGCCAGAACCTCAGAGTCTAGTCACCAAGGCTTGGGCAGCAAGACCACCACTACCAATACCAAAAACCTTCGAGTCATGAAAGGAGGACCTGGTCGCAACTTCTCGGCCGACCATGCTGATAGTGTGGCGCAAATGAGGAGAGAACCAGTTTGGGTATTCAGGGCTGGCACTTAGGGATAAAGCCATGACACTCGAATCTGTCTGCGAAAATCGGGAAGCGGACATGGTCTGCCGCAACAATACACGTAGGTGGCCACCTTCACCTGGCCTGCTCGGCTGCGGCAACCCATCAGAAATTCCATGCTTGGCTGTAAGAACTTCAAAGCCGTTCACGCTCCACAGTATCGTCATCTTTGTCGAATATCGTGAGGTTTCCACCCCTACGATAACGCCAAATTTGAGCGCTGTATTCGCATTTTGGCAGCTGTTGTAAGTCCACAACGTAGGCGTAGGCGTAGGCAAAAAGGAGGAGGAAAGAAACTTCAGTCGTTGAAAGGGAGTCGTGCCTGTTGATCTTCAGGACCGAAAATGGCCCTTGCGTACAGCCATAGGCGTTCGCTACAATCACCATATACAATTGGTGGCGATTGAGCGAGCCCGCGTACCGAAGCGAAATCTACTTTTCTTTCAATGGGGGGTGGAAGCTGGTCACGTTTATAGCTGTATGATGGTGTAGACTCTATAAGGAGGAGTCGTCTCAATAACTATCTAAGCGAGAATCACGTGATCTCAGGAAGCTCCTGTTCAACTCAGATCGTTTCGCTGCAATTTTAGCGTACACGACCGGAGAATTATGGCCCGTGCACCAACATGCCCCTGCATATACGTTAACACCCTACCACGGAGTTAATAGTAGAAGTTCTTCCGGGTCTACATAAAAAAATTCAATAGTGGGTCAGGCGCTGTCCTTGCCATGCGAGCTGTCTTCGTGACCATCTAGCTGAATACATATAGTAATCGTGACGCCTATTTAAAAGAAGGCGGGAAAATGTATTTATAACTGCGACTCTACAAAAGAATTCTGGATAGGATCTCAAGATATAATCAGGCGAAGTCATGATAAAAACGACTAAGACCTGGTAGTTTTGAATACACCACACTCGGTAAGAATGCCATGTCTAGAGGTATCGGCTTATTCGTCTCTAGCAAGAATGAAAATCAGCTTTTCTTAGAGCCTTTTTAAAGTAAGGATATAGTATTAGAGAATGTTCAAAGTGTTTTGGTAGCAGCAGAGTCCCGAAGCGTTCGAATTGAGATTTTGGTTTTCCTTCTCCTCGATGTTCTCTAAAAACAACTTGGTCGTGTTTCCAGAACATCATTAATCTAAAGATTATTGGCTGTAATCTCTTTTAGTTCGTTAAACACTTGTTTCCCTCATCCTGAACGGCCTGCGTAGTGGAAGTTATGGATTTTTTTTGGAAATTGAATGGTCGGAGCGGTAGTATTCCCAAACACAAATATACTGCTCACGTACCTATTCTGCTCGGATAGACAAGGAAGATATGTCTGAAATATTGCACAGTTAGGTGAGTCGACACGTGCAAAAGACAGCATTGAGAAGTTCCAAGACGGGCCAAAGTGGCCCCTACTGCGTGTCCCTTCCTGACAATGGATTCGATTTGAATAACCGCAATCATGGATCGGGTCGGGGGTGGTGTTTAAAAATATAAAACATGATGGAGTGAGATGAGAAGAAAATCTAAGGAGGGAGAAAAGAGCTTTCAACTTGCTTTGATGCTTCTGTGGTAAGTCCGGAGGTTTTCTCTGGTTGCTATAGGAAAGTTGCAGGGGCTAGCGCAAATAGACAGTTACGTATCATAATCCGTGGAAGGGTTCACGGGTGTGTGATATTGTCTAGTAGCTTGGGTCAGGAACAGAAAGTGAGAAATATTGCAGATTAGCCAATAATGGCTCAAGCGGTAAAAGTATGTAGCAGCTTAGACTTGAACTTTGAATTGGCTGAACGAGAAGTGTTTATGGGATGATAAGAAAGGCAGCAAGAAAGGGAAGTAGATTCTGCTTAGATTATGACGGTGCCAAGAGCCGAGGATACTAATTACTAGTAAATCCGTGAGCACTAATGCCTGACTTAGCTGAGAATTGGGGTTATAGCCAAATATTAGTAAGTCTTTCTATTCATACAACATGTTAGCTTCAGGTCGACAGGTTATAGTGTTCCTGCTAGAGGCTCCTAAGGTCTGACTACACTCTCACTGCATTGATCCTTCCGAACCACTGTTTCCTTGCTCCTTTGCCTTCTCCTCAACCTGCTTAGCCCTCTTCATCCTTTCCTCCGCCGCCCTGGCCAAAATATCTCTTCGACTCAGCCCTCCTGCCGGAACCTCTCCCCCAGAACTGCTCACAGTCTGCTCTCCACCACTCCCACCCCCTAGCACAAACTCACCCCCAATCCAACCACCATGATCCATGAACTCTTCCTCTCCCGGCTCATAGTAAACCTCATTCCCAACACTCCTCCCCCCACTCCTCCAATCATCTCTTTCAACCTCCTTCTCAATCTGATTGCACAAGTTCCAGAAGTCCCGATCATGCGGCCCAAACACGTTATGCGCCAGCTCGTGACACAGCGTCTTGCGAATGGTCTTGTAGTCCCTGTACCCGTCGTACGCATCCGTGCGCAGCCTGAGCTCGATCACCTCGCCCCGGTTACGGTTGAGGCCCAGCGTGCGCGACTCATGCGTCGTGTGCATGGCTGGGTCCATCTCCGTGAGCAGCGGGACTGAGAAGCGGTGCGCGCGCATCGCAGCGCGGATCCCCGCGTCGTCGCGCAGGCGCTCGAGGAAGGCGAGGGAGCGTTCCGGTCTGGGCAGGTAGGATAGAGGTCGCAGCGTGTGGAATGTGTATGTGGCGTCTTCTTGGATGCGCTGGGAGGTGCGGCCGGCGCTGCGGGAGGGAGTTGCGGGTTTGATCGGGGAGGGTCTGCGGGGCGCGGTAGCGGCAGAGATGGTGGCGGAGAGAGAGTTTAGTTCGGAGGGAGTGGAGCCCATAAGGGTGATCTTCTTTGACAGGAGATCCGTGAGGGGAATCGCGGGGTCTTTAAAAGGCGGTTTTTGGAGACCGAGCTTGGGTGTTATTAGAAGTTTCTGGTTAGAGGGAGGGATGGAGAGGTCGGAAGCTATTGTTGAAGAGAGGTCATCGAGGGTTGCTGTAGTGGGAAATCTGAGCGTAGTGGGATTTCCATGATGTAGAATAGTAAGCTCGATCTCATTGTCATTAGTTGGCGTTGAGTTTGAAATAGCATTGCTGGAGGTATGAGTATCATCTGTGGAAGTCATGGCTGTATTTCCTTCTTGCTGAGGATGGAAGTATGTTAGTTGAGAACAGATATATCATCTTGTAGGATGCAGTGGAAGCTTATGTGACATGTGAGTTCGTCGACATTCGCAAGGCTTCTACCAATTCGCCATCACGAGATTTGTCATAAATGCCAAGACGGTTAAATTTTGGAAATCTTGTTTATGTCACCATACATGAGCTAACATGAGATGATATCAACGAGTAAGAGTAATCCAACGGATTGATAACTGCCAAACTTTCTGTACATGTGTGCCCTTCTTTTTGAGGTCCACACGATGGTCGTTTGTCGACTGCGTATCTACAAACAAAACCGGAGGCTTCCAAGTCTCTCTAGTGGTAACAAGAGCTAAGAAATGCCAGTAGGCTTGTACACATGGGTATCGATAAGACCATATAGATTCCCCAAATGATATATCCAAAAAAAACTTGTTTACGGTGAAAACTTCACTTGTGAGCCAGCTCCCTGCGCTAGGTAAATGCATGGGTAACGCCGAGTATGCTTCGCTAACGAATAACGTAGATGATAAAGAGATAATCAACCACATGTAAGGTGATAGAGGAGTTTTAATCACCACTCTCGTCGAATCATTATGTGGGTGTTGGTTCTGCATCTTTCTTCTCTACGGGCTTCTTTACCCATTCCTTTACGTCCGAGTTCCAGAAGTGGCTATCAAGAGTTAGCGTTGAATGTTTCTTTAGTTGAGGCAATGTATATATACCCTTCATATTCGGTGAGTACAAGCGCTTTTTGCTGATACTCCTGCGTCAGGATCTTATCATAAGCGTACGGGATTTTCGCCGGAACGCCTTCATATATGCTTTCCCGCATTGGATAAAGATCGCTGGTCTTGTACCGATGGTAGTTCTTGCAACTCCACACACCAGGTGCAGCATCTGGATGCGTTTCGCTGAGTCCAGTGATGTCAATGTAAAGGCCGTTCCGAATGTCTATCCATCGAGCATCGATAATGTTCATGCCGTCACCTCTTTCTCGTTCCCATATCCACGGATTGACATCCAAGAGGTAGTCGCGCTTGACTTTTTTATCTTCGGAGACATAGTGGTGGACTGTCCGATTAAGATTTTTACCGAGGTAATCGAGAGTCGCACCGGATACTTGAGTATCAACATCCCAATCCCATGGGAGCATCTACTGTGCGCCATTAGACAACGATAACCCATGTGTCATGTATCCAGGAATACCTTTCCATTCCACCACCATCCAAGTAGTGTCCCATGCGCAATCCAAGTGTCCAGTCCTTGCTCTCTAAAGAAATTTAAATATGCTCGAATCATGTGCGTTAAGGTATCCGTTCGTTCGTCGTAGGACACGACGCCGTGGAAGTATCGGATATCATAATGACCAAGGATATCATCCCCGCTGCGGTATCAATCAGCTCTGATCTTATCTATAAATCCGGTTAAGCTTACCCCGGTTCATCTAGAGGATGTTAACTTGAAGTTTACTGATGGCTTCGGAATACCGCGAGACTTACGAAAATATTTGTTCTTTGATGGATCGTCCGGATTTTCCTCCTGTACAGTCGCGGATGTTCCTACTGCGGACTTGTTCGTCGCTTTCGGAGGGCTTAGGAGGACCGACTCTGTTGGCGCCGCTACGGTGTGCGCTAGAAGGGACGCTGATGCGATTGCTGCTGCATATCGCAATATCCTCATATCTAGCTATATTATGTACAGATCGAGACGGTTGCAGGAAGATCGACGCGGCAAGCCGAAGCCTGGTTCAAGGGACTAGAATTCTGCAGGTGTGTAGACCGGGAGCGCGAGGGGAGCCGTATTTCGTACACGGGAAAGATAGTATGGTGTTCGCTAGCCCTCCTGAATGAATATCAAATATAGAATTCGCAAGTACTTATTTTTTGAGGGTGTCCACAGAGAAAACCTTTACGAGATGATGCAGTGGGGGGAGAGTGACCGTGGGGGGGCTTGTTGAGCAGCTCACAGAAGGAGATAATGTATCAGGAGTAAAAACGAGGGAAGGCTCGGCACAATGAGCGTTATCACGACTTCTTGTACTGATGACATTGACATTCGGGGAGATACGGCGAAGCTTTCAGGCTGGGATGGCGCACGCCTAGCATTGGCGACGCCACATGCGATTAGGAAGGATGCCGCGTGCTGCATTCCAGGTCAGACAAAACCCCAAAGGTGCTGTCGTTGCTGGTGGGGCTTCCTCTACTGCTTGCAGAGAACCTGGCAAGCAAAGAGTCGTACTCCGCCCGTCACTGACGCGGCACTAACAAGATCATCGCTTGATCTGATATGGAACAACTCAATTTGGCCAACCCTCACGGCAGGACCTGATCAAGGGCTCCATCTAATCAGCAGCCCGGCGTGTAAAAAGCACGAATAACGACGCCAAGGAGCCCCGACTCGTCGAATCGCCATCGAGACGGGCGGTTACTGCCACGCTTGCATCGTAAGCCCGCACCCGCTGCATCGCGCTGCATTAGCCTTGATCCTGCCAAGACTTTACGGAGAATTAGATTCTATTGGGGCTGCAATTCGTAGCAATAGCTGATGTCTGTTTCATCACCGCTATTATTGGCCTTCTAAACCCTCTGTGATATTTGCTGGCGTTTACACAAACAGAGGTGCCTCTTAATTTTCTTGGCTTACGCGGCTTACGTAGCTCACCCAGCTTACGCGGCTCACCCAGCTTCGAATGCGTGGACAGGGCTCAATCACACCATTAACCATGCTCTGAGCTAACCAAATTATCACAAGCGGGTATTAATAGTGGCAGCGTACTGTGGTATCAGGCCTACAAGGGGGCAACCTAAGCGGGCTGCCGCCCTCCCTACTAGCGCTGGCGTGGCTTTAGGCCAAATAAGGATAGCTCTTCGTATTATAAATGCATACAGAAGCCACTAGAACAGAAAGAAGGGGAGCCTTATATCTTATATCCTAAAATGCCAAATCTTATTCGCTAGCAGCGTGGCCACCACCCTGTTCAATATCCTATTCTTCAAGATCCAGGGAGCGTTGCCTTGCTGTAATTGCTGCAGATGGGAGTCCTACAAAATACTGAATAAGCACTGTTTTTAATGTGGCAATAAGCACTAGCAGGAGGCGCTTGTAGGGAGGGCGGCAGCCCGCTCAGGTTGCCCCCTTGTGTATTTTGTGGGTGGAGCTGGTGCACCGAGCGTGGCTAATATTTTATTTCAGAACTTTGTAAACCCCCTTTAAACAACAAAGAGTTAGCTTTTCAATACATATAAACAGGGTATATAATTGGAGTATTGAATTGTGGGTACACTCACAGGGGCCCCTTGCTGCTTACGCCCCACCACAAAATATAGGCCTGATACCACAGTATTTGTAAATGCAAGACAGTGGCGACCACGGGGTCAACGTCCCATCAACTTGGACCCGGGGTAAGACAAAGTTGCTTAGCTATACAAAATACTGTCAGCGTGCAGTGTTGGTCTTACACCCTCATATTTAACTCTAGAGTCTCTGCTGTTTTTGTTTTCAGGGGTGAGCTCGTCGAAAGCACTTAAACACCGGATTTCTGGAGTGTTGCACTGCAAGTTGGAGCACCGCGAAGCTGATACAATTGCACCATATGTATCATCAATTCCATGCTACCAGCCCTACTTGCATGTTTCCGCCAAGAGTTAGGAGGAGGGGGCTGAGCTTCAATCCGCCCCCGAAATTGTGTTCGTGAGCACAGGTAACACAAAGGTAAAAGACAGAGTTTCAAGGCCTGATTTCAGTCACATGGGCAGTTTTCGATTTCAAAACTCTTGCTACACTTATTATTAGCACCGCGGGATTGCCAGTCAGCCAACCGGAGTACTTCAGGGAATTCTGGTTCTGTCTGAGTGACATCCTCTGCAGTAGAAGCCTGCAGTCCTGAACCAACGTAGCCAGGTTTGCTTAAAAATTCGAGGATCTATTGTGAGTGGCTTTAGCGAGCTGTATCTGATCATTTCGTCCGTTTACATATTGATAAACACTAGAAGCTGCTAAATCTTGGCATGCTTATATACCCGGCGAAAATGATAATCTCGTCAGCATTTAGTGGTATAATGCCGTGATTGCCACTAGTATTACAATGACCAAAACTTTTCCCTGAAATCCTCGAGGGCTGATCTATTCTTAAACGCTACACTTAGCCCAACGCCAACCCAGAAATATAATGTACTACGATACATCCATCTCATCGGTACCGTTCGTTGTCGAGAGAGTCACTTCACCTTCTTCTCCAATTAAGCGCTTCTTAGATTCAGCAACAAACTATAGCACCATGTTAGCGGATGATACGAAGCAAGGACATGGATATTTTGGTATACCTTGACACTGCGGGCGGGATCGAAGAAAAGCTGGAAGCTCCGTTGCACGTCATCGATGCTTACTTCGGTAGCCTTTCTCTTCTGGCTAAGAAGGTAAGAGGTTGTAATTAGGTTGCTCGCGTATCTCAATCCAGTCTCTTGACCAATTTTTGTAAGTAGTGCAAGTGCGTCAGGCGAAATGTCGACCTCCTCCTCTTGTGCTCGTATTGATATGATTTGTTGCATCTCTTCCTTAGAATATTGATGCGTACTCACAATGACTACCCGATCTAGAAAGTCTAAAGGTAGACCATGTGGGGATCGGTAGTCGGTTCCTCTTATTTTCGTGTTTCCTCTATTGCTTGCCATGATGACGATAGGTGCGAGCTCATCCTCGAGGGCACGGTTGATGTATGAAAAGCATTCAATGTCGAGCATGTGAACCTCATCGATGAATAACACACCAGGCACAATCTCCGCTTTGCCCTCTTCCTTCCATTCCGCAACTTTTGTATTAATTTGTTCTCGGACTTCACTCCTGATTTCGCCGGTGTCACCGGAAAACAATGCCAAGAAGCCTTGTGTCCTCGAGTTTATAACGTCAATTTCGTGGAGGCTGACGGTGTGAACAACTTCTCGCCGTTGTTGAAGCTCACCATCCGGGCATTGGACGAATTTTGTATCCGCGCCCATGGCATCGTAGTCTCGAGATCTTGTGTATGATCGTCCTAGCTTCGTGATCTTCCCCGAAGCCTTGTCAATGGAGATGACATCGCCTGCCATAACTTTCTCTTTGGTCATCGAATCGATCATTTTAGTGCCCATATCGTAGATCGTCTCCATGTCGGTGGTCTTAATCGTGAGTTTCCCCTGCTTGTTGCCCTAAGATTAAACACCAGTAAGTAAAGCACTACCATAACTAATTCCTTCGGCTATATCTCACCCCCGTGACGCTTCGATCTATTTGTATCTCCACCACTTCGCCCTCAATAACCTCACTTTCCTCTGTGATTCGTACACCAATCGATTTTCTGAAAGCTTGTGTGAGGGCTTCCGTCTTAGACATTTCCAGTGAGAATATCTCCGAGGATGCTAGCATAGTGAAAGGCACATCTGCACCCAGCGACTGTGCCATTCCCATCGCTATTGCTGTCTTGCCCGTGCTGGGTGGACCGGCGATCAACACGGCGCGTCCTGCAATCTTGCCTTCCCTGACCATTTGTAGTATAACAGCTGCCGCCTTTCGTGCTTTCTCTTGTCCGACTAGGCCTTGCGATGATGTCTTGGGTTCCAGCGTATCAGGTTCCACACCAAGGCCGCGAATGTGGGAATGCGCCGCGATGAGGTTCAGTCCTCGGAGCTCTTTGCTCTCTGCGATGGTAGTTATAGGCTAGCATCTTGTCAGCGCATATCTAAATCCTATTGTAACATAACTTACTGCAGCCATGATGACTTTAAGTATTAGAGATTGCTGGTGGAGATGGAGGTTGGCGAGATGTGGTGTCGGTGCGCGTTAAGCTTGAGCTTTGCTTCCAAATCTCTGCCAAGCCCATTTGGCGTATGCGTTACAGTAATCCTTTTAATGCTTGGCACAAAAAGTTCCCGTTTCCCGCCAAAATAACGTTGACGATTTTAAACGCAGTGCTTTAAGTTAGCCTTTATACTTAATAACTTTATAACTATACCCTCTATTAAAATAACTATAAAATATAAAATATAAAGCTTAATAAGCTAGATCTAATAATGCTATTCCCACTAAAATCCGACCGTGAATAGTGGAAATATTATGGTTAAAGGTTATAAAAATCATCTGAATACTCACCCGTATACATATCTACCTACCTACTACCGCCTTATATATTCTTATTAATATAGGTACTTATTTAACTTATTTCTAAATGATATATTTTCTTATTAAAAGATTGTCAGGTGTCAGGTTGTAAGAGGCCAGTAAGGCTTCCGACTGGATGGATATCTATCGACAGCATCGAATGAGAGTCGCAGGTGGGTCGAAGGTGGACCTCTTCTATTTAGAGACTAATCGCTGGTTCTTCTTTAGAGGAGAACCAGCTTCTCTAATGACCCTTCTGAGACGCTAGTAAAATGTAAGGCATATTGCCCAGGTGTACGGTAGGGAGCAGGCAAGCCGAGCATGAGTCACAGGAGAGTCGATGGAAAAGGACGATATGGTAAAGAGTAGGTATAGCAATACCCTAGTACAGAGACGAATCGATAAGGAGGACAGGAGGGCTGCAAGAGCTTATACTATGGTATCAGGCCGAAATATTGTTAGTGCCACACTAACCGGGGGTTACCACGCTAACCAGACAAAGCAGGAACAAACCAATGGTTGTTAGGTTTTAGCATAATATAAAAGTACTAGTGCTTATTATAGAATGCTGAAACCTGATAATTACCCATTTCCCTTGCTTTGTCTAGTTAGTGTGTTGACCTCTGCTTAGCGTGGCACTAACAATATTTCGGCCTGATACCATAGTAAGGAGGTGCCAAGGGCTAGCCGAAGGCTAGCCTTGGCAGCCCCTAAGAGCTCCGGGCGCGCACCCGAGTAAGGGTTAAATAACCCTTACATAAAACCTTTCGCCCCTTGTCTGTCTGACCATGTCTCCTCTGGGACGTTGGTGAAACCTTATCTGTCTGACTATGTCTCGTCTGATATGTTCTATGACCGGGGTCCACGACCTGTTAGTGACCTGCATCAGCCTTATATATTTTTCTACGCAGCGTTCTAGCAGGTATACCAGATACTCGCTTACCCTTTTGGTATGTAGGGCTAACCGAGTGGCGTAGAGCTTGCATCTTATAACTTATTAAGAGATATTCTACTTGGTAGTATATAGAGAGAATAGTTCATTAAGAGAGAAATTTTATAAGAAATAAACAGCCTTAGAGTACCTTTATGGCTACGGGTAAGTATTTGTCAGGTGGCGTGTCACGAGCCTATATATTGTTCTGCACAGCGTACCTGGCAGGTGTTGTGACGTGACACCAGCCATCGCACAGGCACGGCTGTGCCAGATACTCGCTTACTTTTTTGGTTTGTTCGGTTGACCGACAGACATAAACAAATAAGTCGTGGCATGTGAAGAACAACTGAGGTTTAACAACCACACTTTGAATAAAATCTTTTAAATTTTCGTATATGAAGCCCGTTAATAACTTTATACTTAGCATAAAGTTTTTAAAATCCTATCTCTTACCAGCTTTGTAGAATTTTACTTTAAAGAAACTGCTTAGTAAGAAAGTGTGTCACGACTTGTTTGTCTGTGCCTGCCGAGTGGCGTAGAGCTTGTATTTACAGTTCCAGTGTCCCCCCACTCCTGTGTGCGCGCGCGCAGCACAGCAATTTCGGTAATTGCTAGCCAAGTGCACCATCCGTCGTAGATACTGTGCGCTCGCAAAAAAGGCAAAGTCTTGAATTTTTTAAGCTTAATTAGAAGAGTTAAACTTGAAATTCTCTAGCGCAATATAAAGCGAAATTGCTGTGTGTTGCGCGCGCACACAGGGGGGGACACTGGAACTGTTACAGGTTGTAAGTAATTTTTACAACTTTTTAACCTATAATATCTCTACTATCTACGGTTAATTTAAAACACTATATTTAACATTGTTTTAGCCGGAAAACGGGAACTTTATACGCTAAGCATTAAAAGGATTAACGCATACGCCAAATCAAACTCACGAATCACGAATCACGAGCCCTAAGTCCGCTGCGCGCTGACGACTTAACTTCACAGAAATCTCCTCGACCTGTTCACCTCTCCCGCCACCTTTCAGTTACTCTGATCCCTTCCTATATCATCTCGCTAAAGCCGACAAAGGAACTGCGGGAATTGGCAGAGTGCAGGCAACTGCCTTTTGAGATTTTAGGACTCACCGCGCACACTAGTCACTTCACCCTATACACCACCCATTGCGCTCACCCATCCTTCCTGATGCGGGCACTCCCTTTTTATTGTTAGATTTGATAGGAAGGATCTACTGTCTAGGTACATAAATATCAATACACGAGGCATACCGTTACGTCACCCCGCTACACTGTACAAATCAGATAGCGCAGCGCAGCTCCTGGCAAAGGTGGTTATGCAGAGATACAGACGGAAGGCAGGAGAGCTACTGAATTCAAATCTAACGTGGGCACCCAATGGGTGTGCCATCACGGATCAAGGGTAAGTGAGGCTTGTCTGAAAAATCTATCCCGCTGGTGTTGACTTGAATCATGCATGGCTGAAACGTTACTCTCTTTTTACAGTCCACCTTAACCTTTATAAACTCGACGTATATCCCTCGCCATATTTCACTTCTCGCCACTTCATTAAACTGGTCACATCTCCCTCCTCAGAATTTTCTTCACAATCCACCTTCGGGAAGATTAAAGCAACATGACGGGGCTAAAGAGACACGCTGCGTCTGATTTTTTCTCAGATGCAGGCGAGAAAAAGGCAAGGCCTAATGATAGCCCTCGAGACGGGTCGGATAAGGTGAGAGACATCGCTCTACATTCAGACGACAGATGTTACTTCCCTCTTGGACTCTTCGCCTCGAGAATAACTCCACGGACGCCTCCATCTGTGTTCGTCTTGAAGCGCTACAGATATATTCCTATATATAATGGTGTCAACTACGTCCTACTCGATCATTGCGGTCGAATATTCTGTGGATTGCCTTCTCGTTCCATCTTCACTTATAATCAGAAATCAGTGATCTAGGCCACACCTTGGAAAATTTCCCTAGTAAATCCGACGTTCTATGAAAGCTGACATAAATCTTATGTAGTACATTTCTCCCCAAAGCCCATCAAGAGACCCAAAAGAAGCTCAACCACGCAAGAAATCACTACCGGCGAACCCAGATGGACCAGAAAGATATACCAAGAATTATGGTCGTAGAGAGTCCATGGACCGAAGTACACTGCACCGACCGTCACCTGTAGGCACTGGGAGTCGGTTGAGCAGCCCTCAAACAACCAAGGCCCTAGGCTCTTCGGACATGCTACCACCCGAGCCTAGACAATCGCTCCGTCGTGGTAGTATCGAGGGCAGAAGTCCTAAAAGTTTACCTTCTCCTACGCCATTAACCGCAGAAAGCCTTTCATCAGCTGTAGTACCATCCACTGGTAATGGAGGCTCGGCTCCACAAAGAGTTGCACCGGTTGCACCAATGATGCGAACTACTACATTAACTCCTTCGTCAACAGGACCGACCACTGAAAACGTAGTGGTTGACCTAATGAAGGAGTTCATGCTTACCACAACGGATGCTACGTCTGCTAAGGTCGAGAGAGACCGTGCTAAAATGCTAGTTGATCAGGCAGATCTTGAGATTCAAAATTCGGCAAAATGGTTTCGTAATTTTGCATCGATCAAAGAACAAAAAGAGAATAACAAAGCAGAAGCCGAAAAAATCTTCAAAGATCGAGATGAGGAGTATCAGAAAGCTAGGGTCGCTCAAGATGCGGCGACCGTCGCTATGGCTTTAGCTGTCGTCGCAAGCGCTGGCACTGCAGCCCCTGCTAATGACAAGGTGCACGCTGAACTGAGAGCTGAACTGAGAGCTCTCAAGGAACAGTTTCAACGAAGAGAGGCAGAATATAAAGTCCTCCAAAAGTTAACTGTCAGTCATACAGAGCAGCTCGCATCGCTGCAGAAGGAACAGAGATGCCTTGGAGCTGAGCATAGTCATTTCAAACAGAAGTTCGATGCCATCAAAGATGACCAGGACAAGTTGTGGCGCATGCAGAGCGAGGAAATCGCCCGCGAAAGAAGGTTAGAGGGTGATCATGACAAAAATCATGAACGGCTAAGAGTATTGGAAAAGGATCTTGACTCTCTCGATAAGGATACTAAAGCACTGAAGAAGAGCAGTAAAGAATGGAAACCCGACATAAAAGCCGTTGAATCGGTCGTAAATAACATACAAGCCGATTTGCGTAAGCTTAAGTCTAAAGAACTGCAGGAACAGTTTGATATGGTCAAGAAAACAACAAAAGAGGATATTCAGAAGGCTAGGTCCGAGATTGAGACCAGCATTGCAACAATCACAACTGGTCGCGCGAGCTTGGAACAAAGGATCGATGGCCACGACGTAAAGTTGGAGGAGTTAGAAAAAGGCGTGTATACAGGCGAAGGAAAGATGTGCATACGTGATCAAGTTGCACACTACCAAAAAGTCGTTGAGATAAATGGGGATGCAGTCGAGCAACTAAAGGACAAATTGAACGAGGAGAATGAGCATATTATGGGTCGTCTCGATCTCCTTGAAAAGGAGCGAGGGGCAGTGGAAAATCTTCGAGAAAATCTAGGGCAAGTTGAGAAGCGTCTTGAGTTAATGGAAAACCGAGCACGAAATATCACAACGACCTCGGTACCGAATAGTGCTTCTAGCGGTACCAGCGGTGGCAGTGGTAGCAGCGGTGAACAACTTAAAGCGCAAGTTGAAGCTCTTGCAGTGGAAGTTCGCGAAGTAAAGTCAGAAATTGTGGGATTACAGTCGGATCAGACGACTTTCGAGGAACAAATCCTTCCCCATTGGGATGGAGACATGACCAACATTGTTTCTAATGTTGAGGCCAACAAGACTGAGATGCTCCAAATGTTGAAAACTCTCGAAGATAGAATCTCCGAACATGGGAAGCAAATAGCAAACCTGAACTCGCGACCACAGTCTCTCCCCGTCAACCAAGCGGTGGCAACTCAAAACCAGCAAAGGATTCAACCGCCGCCATCCTCCTACGGTCCTACATCACCAAGCTTTGCAGTTTCCTCCCAGTCAATTCAAAATGGCATCACCTCGCCTCCCCCACAAGTTCACGACTTCTCGCATCAACTGCTAGCGCAGCTGAATCCCCTCCGCATAGAGCTGAGTAACCTTCAAGGTCGAATCAACAACCTCGATGGCCGTAGTCAGGCATCGTACAATGATCTTGCTGGGCGCCAAAACAATTGTATTCAAGCCATCCAAAGCTTGGAAAATCGCTACGACAACCTCACAACCGAAGAGCTTACCCGCAATATGGTGAACCAGATGCAAACCATGTATCCGCATGCAAGCAACGTCCAGGCGGAAATCGAGTTCATGCGCCGCCAGCATAGCACGGTTGACGCAAGACTTACGGATATTGAGAACAACTGGAGTTCAGTATCTGGGATAGTGGCTCGGGTGGGCTACATAAACTCGAAGTTTGACAGCGTCGTTGGTGAGGTCGCAAACCTATCCCAGCGCGTCAAAATTCTCGATGACAGCCGTGAGAGATGGGACGAGGGCGCGGGGAAAGCCTTGGAAGTCAAGGTCGAGTTGGAAAAGTTCCAAGACAGCATTAATATCAACGCAGCGGCGAAGCTGAGTGCTGAAGCAGCGACCGAAGCAGCAAACGAAGAGCTAGTCCGCTTGGTGACCGAAACAACACAGAAACTGACAACCGAGGTGGGCAATTTGAACGAAAAGACTCTGAGGCTAGTGAAGCAAGTGGACGGGCAGCAGGACGCAGTCTCGATCCTTCAGGCAGCCGTGGAGACGGTTAACGAGAGTCTGCCCACACCTGCGAGTATTCCGCCTTGGGACATGAAGGTAGATTAATTGAGAGGTATAGGATGGGGTTTCTTTTTTCTCAGAGGTTGGAGCTCCTTTGCGTATGGATTATCTCTTAAAACTCAACGAGTATTGGTTTTTGGAAGTTCTTTGGGGCGGTAAACTGCTTTTCCAAGCCGGGCATGGCTTAGCACTGGTTGGCATTTGTTTTGGCTCTCTTCACATATACCCTTATCCCCCTTTTCCATGCTGTATTATATGCGTACATAAGCACCGTGGGCAGTCATGGATTTCGGAGTATCTGGTACATAGGCTCTTGCTTGGGTGGTTCGGTGGGCAATACAATCATCGGGGTTTTTGCTGCTAGAAATGCTAATATTGAGCACCCTTGCGTCTTGTAACGTGACCCAGCGCAGCTGCTCTGCCCCTCTTCCACGCCGCCTTGAATATCATGTCGCGTCCGCCAAGCATCCCGGAGCTAACGCACCCACGCTAATTAACGCCGTGCGCGAAAAACCTCCCCATCCAATCCCACGAAACGCCTCGTGCAGCTTAAAGCTTCGCACAACTCGAAGCTCAACACCACCACCGATTCCACCACAAAAATGTCCTCCGCAGCCTCTGCAGCCCCCGCAGCCCCCGCAGTCGCAGCTGCAGCTGCAGCCGCAGCTCCACCGTCGCACCCTCCCATGCCCAGCGCGTCCAACAAGCGCAAGCGCGACCAGAAACCCCACATCCTGCTCCAGCAAACCCTCCGCAAGCCGCAGTGGTCCTACCTGCACCTACGCCTTGTCTCCTCCTCCTCCCCCTCCTCCACCGCCGCACCCTCTACCGCCCCCTCCGCCCCCACCTCCTCAGCCACTTCAACAAACCCACCACACACCCCCTGGGCTCGGGACGCTGTGCCAGGCGCAGACATCGACGCCCTAACAGCCCGCGCGCTGCTCCTGGCGCCGTTAGCGCAGTTCCTGGGGCACACGGGCGCGGCGGTGGCGGTGGATGTGCTGAGAGTGTCCGGGAGGGACGTGTGGGTGCGGGTGCCGCGGGGGGACGGGGCCGTGGTGGTGGGCGCGGTGAGTGGGTGGGTTGGGCGCGGG
>Ga0307515_10006612_pt1 | contig 23127 bp, 20 predicted proteins | sample 17_EM_MG_FD_194513 | JGI IMG/M metagenome (GOLD analysis project Ga0307515, IMG submission 194513) | Populus trichocarpa ectomycorrhiza microbial communities from riparian zone in the Pacific Northwest, United States - 17_EM | ecosystem: Host-associated > Plants > Roots > Unclassified | place... | reverse complement strand
GAAGCCGATTTCGCTAGCCACTGAGGGGTAGACGGGCAGTCTCTTGGGCTCGGCGACGTGCACGGGCCGGTACACGGGCCACTTTGTAGATATCTTCTCGAGCGATCGAGCTCTATAATTCCTCCTGATAGAGCCTCTCAAATTTATTCCGCGCCACGCCTAGCCAGTGATCTGATAATTACCACCAAAACGACGCCTACAAGCTCTCGGACACTCGAGGGAGAATTTGAAGGGTATAGGGAGCTGCCTGCACGTCGTGTGCACGGGCTTTCCCTACCCCGTAACCAAATTCTACTATGGATACCTTGTACTTGCAGCTCGCCAGCATCAACTCCAAAAGTCGTCATCCACATACTCTGTACTCATCCTGTATCTGTATACAACCCCCCCTTTTCCTCTATGCCCGACATTCTCGCACGGCTCGATACAGCATAGCTATGGTACTTAATATGTTTTTGTTAGTCAAACGATGGCGGGCTCGGCCGTCTTTATCACCCCGCGCCTCGGCTTTTATCAGATACCGAAGCACATCATGCGCGCTCGAGATCGAGAATTCTCCAATGGCTGAAGGCCATTCCCAAAATGCTTCACCACGCGTCTCGTATATGACTCCTATATAGCCTGCAGAATATGCTCTTTCAATCTGCATCTACCGTCACTTACCTTCATGACTACTGTTTGATACATCATGGTGCCCTTAAACGACGAGAGAGCGCCCCAGGAGCGATCCACCACGGCTGGAACAGAAGGAGAAGCTTTCGCTGGGCCAAAATCCTCCGCCGAGCAGTATGCGATGCCATCGACTCTAGACACAGCTATGAATAAGGATATATCCTCTCCTGAGAAACTATCGATAAGTACCGAACCAAATGGCACCAACAATGAACCCTTGGCACCGGTACAGCCTGAAGAGAAGCCAAAACGTAGTGCGCTAAAGATTGCTTTGATCATGTTCGCGTTGGGTGTAAGTAGCATCATGACTCCAACCCATTAAGACGAGAAAATATTTTAATAAATTTGTAGATGGCGGTGTTTCTTGCGGCAGTGGATATCGTACGTACCTATCCATCCCTCTCCTTTCGTAACTCCATGCCTAACGTATCGTAGACAATCATTACTACCGCTCTACCCACAATATCAGAGCATTTTCACTCCTCGGCGGGCTATACATGGATTGGGTCTTCCTATCTTCTCGCCAATTCCGCTTCGACTCCAATATGGGGAAAAATTTCGGACATCTGGGGGCGCAAACCCATTCTCCTCCTAGCCAATGTAATCTTCTTCATTGGCTCGCTGATTGCTGGCCTCTCTATAAACATTGGTATGCTGATCGCAGCTCGTGCGATCCAGGGAATAGGCGGTGGTGGCCTAATTGTGCTAGTTAACATATGCATAAGCGACCTATTTAGTATGCGCGAGCGCGGCGCATACTTTGGAATCATAGGTGGCGTCTGGGCGATTGCATCGAGCTTAGGTCCTGTCGTGGGAGGAGCCTTTACGCAAAGAGTCTCATGGAGGTGGTGTTTCTACATCAACCTTCCACTTGACGGCGTCGCTTTCCTCATCATCTTTTTCGTTCTCGATCTTCACACATCCAAAACACTGCTGTGGGATGGACTGAGGGCCATAGACTGGCTCGGATCACTCTCAATGGTCGGCGGCACCTTAATGCTACTCTTCGGACTCGAAGTCGGTGGCGTCTCCTATCCCTGGTCTTCCGCCAAAGTAATCTGCTTAATCGTCTTCGGCATTCTCACCATCTGCCTTTTCTTCGTCATCGAGTGGAGGATAGCACCGTACCCTTTGATGCCGCTTCCTCTTTTCTCACACCGCTCTAACCTTGCAGCCCTTGGGGTCTGCTTCTTTCACGCCTTTACTTTTATCGCGGGCTCCTTCTATTTGCCTCTTTATTTCCAAGCCGTCCTCGGGGCTACGCCTCTTCTCAGCGGTGTATACCTCCTGCCAACCGCCCTCTCCCTCTCCTCCATCGCTATTTTCGCAGGCATCTTCATAAAAAAAACAGGCAACTACCTCCCACCCATCTGGTTCGGCCTTTTCCTCATGACCGCCGGCTTTGGCTTATTCATCGACCTGTCCCCAACATCCTCATGGGCCAAGATCATCCTCTACCAGATCGTCGCCGGCATCGGCGTAGGCCCGAACTTCCAGTCGCCCCTGATAGCGCTGCAAAGCATGGTTGCGCCGCGCGACATCGCCACGGCGACAGCGACCTTCGGCTTCGTGCGCAGCCTGGCCACCGCCATCTCCGTGGTCATAGGGAACGTCGTCTTCCAGAACGAAATGGCCAAGAAGTATTCGACCCTCCGGGCGGCCCTCGGGCCCGAGCTCGCCGACGCGCTTGGCGGCGGGTCCGCTAGTGCAAACGTCCGCATTGTTGATGCACTTCCTCCGGCTCAGAAGACTGTGGCGAGGAAGGCGTTTGCCGACAGCTTGAGCACAATGTGGATTGTATATGTCGTGTTCTCGGGTGTTGGGCTACTAGTGGGATTTCTGATCGGTAAGAATGTGTTGAGTCGGCAGCATCAAGAGACCAAGACAGGGCTGGAGGGAGAGAAGGAAAGGCGAAGGGAAAGGGAAGAGGAGAAAAGAGAACGGAAGCGGAGTAAAGTGCTGGACAAAGAGGTAGGGGGCGACGAGGTCGGCAAAGAGGGAGAAGCTTGATCAGCTTGTGTGGGCCAGAAGGGAAAGTGGATAGACGGTCAGGGAGAGGTGTAAAACATCATGTTCAAGGAGGTTGCTCATCTGTATTGGCGTTTTAGATGGGTGTTGTCTGGTGAGGTTGTCGGTAGGTTTCGGTGCTATGGGCCGCACGTCAGAGCGGTCGTTCGCATAGACACAAGTATTCTCTACTCTTGGAAATTATTGTAGATACTCTCCCAATTTCACGATTGTAAGGTGCATACTATGTTCGGAGGCACCAAATGTAAAAAATGTCTGGGGTATCACAATGCTACATCTCCCCCTCTTTCTACATATCAATCCTTGCTCCTGAATCATTCCTGAGCATTTAATACCAAAAGTTTTTTTGAGCCTTCAAAAGAATCGCAAGCTTTGCCCAAGGTTGAAGTCAGCGTCTTTCACACCATTTCCAGGCCTTCTTGTCCTACTTGAAATCTAGACCCCAGCCATTAAAATGGGAGAGAGCGAGGAAAGAATGCCGGATATTGGACCTAACTTTTACCTTTGGGAACCCGGGATATGGGAAGGGCCACTGGAACCTCGAAGACACAGGTTTGCATATGGAGGGTTCTCAGCGTTGTCGGATGATTTCTAGTACAACCCCGTATCAGTGACGGGGGAGATGCTGTTGAATAAAAAGAGTGATTGCGCACCTGTGAGGAATTCTTCGCTGTTGATGTCTCAAGGTGGTTAGCCCAGATTTATTCATCAAGTGGGATACGCCGGGGATAAGGGAGGTTAAAACTGACAAGCTCAAGGTGATATAACCATCTCTGTCCTCGTCATACTTCTTGAACACATCCGTCATACGCTTCAAGCTAATGCATGCCTGCACGAACAAATCAAAGCTGATAGCATTTTCACCACGCCTGTCGTATGTGCGGTATAGCAACGCCACGAACTGCGGGGAGAGGCGATACCCAAACGCTACGAGGGCTTCGCTAAATTCGTTATATGAGATGCTTCCAGAGCGATCAACGTCGAAACGGTCAAAGAGGCCACGCCAGGCGGCGAGGAAGCCCCAAAGACCACTACGGAATAGTTAGCGCGGTAGGAAACCCGGCAGATGGTGAAGCGGAATTTACCAGAATTCATCGAAGTTTACGGCGCCGGAGCGGTCCGTATCGAACATTCTACTATTCGTTAACTATGACCCCCACTGCCATGGGCAAGCCTTGGGGACGGTGACTTCAGTACCTTATCATCATACGCACTGTGTGCGGGTCGAAAGATGACCAATCACCATTGACCAACGCAGTACGAAGCTCTTTCTCGGACAGTTGTCCGCTCCCTATACAACTATCAGTTCCAAGCTTTCACAGTAATACCAATTTCCCATCCCACCACACCAAGCATCACACCAAGCATCACGCTTGAATAGACTCAGGTAAACATACCGTCCTTGTCCACCGCCCCGAATAGCCTCCAAAGTGCCTCCCTGTCATTTCCGTCTCTAGGAGGGGCCGGCGTAGGCGGCGGTCTATTCACAATCGGTGGCCTTCCATGATACCCTTGTGGCGGAGGGCCCTGACCGTAACCCTGAGGCGGTGGGGAGCCATACCCATCCAAGCGCGTATTATGCTGCTCATAGCGGGGGCTGTGTTGCCTGCCGTCGTTGTAAGCGCCCGGTCTATCGTAACTGGCAGGTCGATCGTTGTAGGCACCGGGCCGGTCGTTGTAGCCAGACGGTCTGTCATTATAGCCGCTTGGCCTGTCACCATAGCCTCCTGCTCCATAGCTATTACTGCGCCCGTAGCGGTCATCGCCCGGTCGAAGCGCTTGGGGGCTGGGGACCGGTGGGGGTGGTTTATTGTAATCAGGCCGAGATGTTGTTCGTGGAGGAGGGCGCGAGGAAGACTGGGCTTGAGACATCATTGCTGCGGCCTATTATACAGTAAGACATCATGCTTCAAACAAAGCCCGATAGCAGCTAGTGGACGGATGAAGTTACCTGCTCCGGTTCTGCGTGGGCGGGGAGCGCATCTGGGTTGTAACCTTTGTTGTAAGCCATATTGCGTCTGGATACGGGCGATATATGGTACAAGTACGGAGAGGAAGAGGTTGTAAAGGAGCCCACAGGGATATATGCAGTGCTTGTTGAGGCTCCACTGCCTCGTGCGGCTGAAGCTCACCGGGTGTAAGACGCGCGGGTCACACGGCGGGGAGATTGCTGGATGTGCAGGCCACGAGGTAGCAATTAGTGAAGCGTGCAACAGTACTGTAAGCCCTTGAGTGCGGTGGATAGATAGGTGGGTGGGCAGACAGGTAGTAACAGCTAGATAGACAGTCCTACGGCGAGCTTAGGCATGGGCATAGGCGTGGCCTTTGGCTTGAAGGATTAGGTATTGCGTGCAGCGAGAAGGCAAGTCTACGTTCAAGAATCGCGCACACCAACCGTCCCTTGGTGGGGCTCATGGACTCTCGCTAATTTTGCTTTTGCCTGCAAATATGCTGCAAATAAGCCCCATTCGGGAAAAAAATTTGCTGCGGCCAGCATTCAGCCTGTAGCATCTCTTATATTATGATAATTGATTAATTGGAGACGCCCTGCATGAACAATTGCCTGCGCGGTGACACTACGTCTTCATATTCATTAGTATTTCTGCTACAGTAAAAACTGGTTAGTACGATACGGTTTGTACGGCCGAGCGTATCATTATACCAATGGTATTGTTATATAAAGAGTCACGTGTTGGGTTAATAAGCAATAAAAGGGGGGATTTAACTTAAAAAGGCTTAAGGCGTCCACATTGCCGGCTAAATTGGGCTCCCATACAAAATCTCTACTGGTTATACCGATTTTTGGTGGAGACTTAACGATATCATCAAAAGTCAGAATATCGTAATATTACACCAAAAACACTTTGATCAAGGGGTGTAGATCGTAATATAGAGTATATCGTTGTAGTCGGATATCGTACTAACCAGTTTTTACTGTATATTGGCAAGTATATATACAGGTGAACTTCCCCTTCCATACTTCACTCTCCCATACCTTCACCACAAACCGCCAGCTCCGCGCCCGCACAAATAAGCCTCCAAGAAAATACTCGCAAAATTTAGGCTCGGCCTTTCAGAAATAATAAAGAAGACAATCACAACGCGCCTGGCTCCCGGAGACGAGTAAAGTCAACAGGCAGACAAAGAACGACTGTAATGCCCTCAGGGTATCCGAACGGCTCCACAGCTCCATGATAAAAAATAGAAACGAGAATCATAGACACAAAAAAGACGTTGCTAGTACAGAAATGAGAAGAGAAACTATAACAAACAAGTGCGTGCTTTTGTAGACTAATGATTTAACACACGCTACCACCATGAAACCACAAAACATTCCGATGGTCATTGCGAACATTCAGTCTACGCTGCGTATCAAAAATGCGAGAAAAATGGAAGGCTGCTCATCCTTTCATCCGCTTCATCGTTCCTCCATTATCAGATCCTTCTGATGTCTTCCGCTTCCGGTCTGCCGGGTCTTCCCTAAAGCTAGGTCCATTGGTCACTACAGGTGTTTGGAAGGTCAGGGGACTCGGCAACATGTTTGTTTCTCGACCAAAACCCCATTCGGGGTAGAAGCTGGAAGGTGAGGGCAAGAGTCCATTCTCGACAAACCGGCTGGGCAGAGCGGAAATTGGAGTTTCCATTTCGCTTCTGCTGCCGTATGAGTTGTTGTTAACTGGGGGAGGGGGTCGGGCAAAGGGATTTGGTGGGCCGGATGCTCCAGCGCTCAAAAGAGCACTTGCGCTGGGCGATGGCGGAGGTAGCAGCACCCCAGAAGAATGCGAAGCATCAGTGCTTGTCCTAGCTGGAGTAACTCCAGTGGTTCCAGATTCCTTAGGTGATGAATCTGCTGTTGCACTCCCGGTATCCGAGTGCTCGCTCGGAATCTGCACTTTTAATCGGGGACGTTTTGCTTCTGTTTGCATGCTGTTTGTTCGTGACGGAGGAGGTATGCTTGGGACTGAAGACGTTGACGCAGTTCTCTGGGGCAGGTTTGGCAGCTGTTGTAGGGGTACCGGTTGAGGTGGTGAGTTCCCATTGATTTGCGACCTTGATATGGATGCGACATCAATGGATTGTGAGCGAAGGCCCATTTCGGACTTCGCATTGGCTTCAGTGCGGGGTATTTCAACGACATTGCTGCTGCCCCAGTGTTGAGCCAGCATTGATCGACTATCGTCAATCGGAGTAAATATACTGTGCGATTTTGCAGCCGAGGGTAACGGTTTCGGTTGCGGTAATGGTGGGCTTTGGAAGTTGTTCTGCTCGGGGTGTGGAGGTGATGGGACAGGCATGGAAGTTTGAGGACGCTCTTGCGGGAACGCTGGTGGTACTGACTGCCTTCTTGGCTCCTGCATGAATTGTTGGACTTGGGGGTGTGTTGGAGGCGGATGGGTGTATTGGTATTGGGGAGGGTGAGGAGGCCCAGTTGGTGGTTTGGCGGGCATGCCTTGGGCGGCTTGAGGGTTGTAGAAGGGCGGATTCGGCATGTAGGCATAGTTATTCTGAGGTGGAGGAGGCTGTGAAAGTTGCTGGTGTTGAGGGGGGGCAAGATTTGAGCTAGTCCGGCGGATGTGTGCTCGAGAATTTGGCCGAGAGATGCCTGGCGGTTGTGGCGAAGGATGCCGGTGATGGAAAGGAATGCCGTTCGGCATTGGCGGAGAAGCAGACGGCGTTTGATTTCGGATATGCTGAAATGCGGCCTGATTTTGGAGATGGTGCGGCATCATAGCATGCTCGGGAGGTGTATGTGAGTCTCGGGGTGGCGAACCCATTGGGTCGTCCTCCTCATCGTCCTCGTCCATATCTTTCTTACCCATGAAGTCCTCGGGACCTTTGTGTTCGTGCGCACCGCCATACTAGATAATCTGCATCAGCACTGGATGAAATTTTTATGTTTGCGAGGCAAAGAAGACGAACATATTGATATCGGCCTATGGTTTCGTTGATGTCGCCGGATGAAAATTCATACAGTTTCTTGTTGTGTCCGAAGATGATGACGGCAACATCTACGGAGCAGAGGACGGACAGCTCATGAGCCTTCTTGAAAAGGCCTCCCTTACGTTTGAGGAATGTCCTGCGGCGATGAGGCGTTAGTTCTGCTGCTGGCGGGCGCGGAACGGCGCAGGGAAGGCTGCGAAGGCATGACTTACACTGATCGGTTCCGGTCGTCCTTGATGGCTTTGATCTCGATCTTCCTACGGCCCATGGTTGGATAATTCAACTAACAAAGCGCATCGGTTTAAGGTACGCCAGAGACAGAGTCGGAGCAGAAAAGTGCTGAAGGGAACGGCGAGCGAGTCTGAGATGGTTTGACGCCGCAGAGGAGATGCGCAGCGTGTTTCAAGCGTCTGGCGACTCAGTCAAGGCACTGAGGTCTCCGGGGGATATATGTAAAATATCTCGAAAGGTCGCGACGACGCGATACGATGATATGCGGCTCTGATGGATGGAGCAAATAAACCTGGAGTGGAAGCTTTGGACTTTCTCGAAGGTGGGCGGGCGTTGGGTCCTAATAATAGCAGCTTGAAGCCGGACCCTTGCTGCAATTCGCTTCTCCAGCCGTCCGGGCAATTTTCTTAAGCTGCAAGTGATTGGCCACACCCGAGGGCAGAAGAGGGATATTTTGCTGCCATTCTCTGTTGGGCGTAGGCCCAGAAGAGCTATTTTAAGGGACATTTCGATGCTGCACCGGTTCGCTTCAGGGCGAAATTACCTTCCCAGTCCCAGCAGCCTCTTGCAGTTCAGCATGGCGAGAGGCCCTGGGCTGGGAACATGCCAGGCCCGGTGCTCCAGCGGTCTCGCAGCCCAGCAGGCCGGGTAGGCCGCAGACTTTCTCTCGCCGCCCTCCAGCACCCTCTCCAACACTTTCCAATCCCTTGCAAGTCCGGGAGTAACCCAGCAACCCAGCGGGCCCATTTCAGCCAGCACACCGCACGCAGCACGCAGGCACAAGCACCAACCTTTTCCAAGGCCATGGTCCTCCCCGCCGGCCCATGTGGCATACCCTCAAATTTAGCATGGGATTTCCCGTCTAGTGCAGGATACAGAGCATTTAGCAGCATGGCCGAAGAGCTAAATTTGTGTGCAGGGTGGTCAGAGAGTGCATTTCCGGGGCAGCCTGCAGCTGCTTTCGTGTGCCCAGTTGCCCGTTGTGCACCTCGAATCTACAGCTCCGCGATCGTTGACACTGCTTTGGGAATGCTAGCCGTCGATGACTGTCAGGCTTTGTCCCGGGCCGCGCGGAGAAGGATGCGAGCTTCGTTAGACTACTTCTACGTGCGACAGCTCACGAGTCTCAATCCCCCTCGATACCCGAAGCCAATCGCTTGTTGCGCCGTTCGGGAGCGCATTTACCCTGGCACACCTGACAGTCACCTCGCTGGCTGGAGTGCAAGGCTGTGCTAGAGATTTGCGCGTTGGTGATACAAACAATAATAAGGACAATATGCTCCCTGGGTTTTGCCTATGTATTCTCCGTGTGTTGTGTGTGTTGCCCGTGCACCTCATCGCCTCGTCCATCCAGGCTGACACAAGAGCTATCCTATTGGCGTTCTTTGCCATTTCCCTTTCCAGGCCTTCCAGGCCTTCCAGGGCCATGGCGAGCAGGCTCGGGAGCGATCCTTCGAGCGCATTGCTTCGTCAGAGGAGATGGGCGGCGGGTGGGAAAGGGAAGACACGCATCCAATGCCGAACGTGCAGTATCTAAGAAACGATTCAGGCACGTCGACTCGCAGCAAGATAAGACGGAGTGAAACGCATCTGCTATGGGACGACGTCGGTGAGAGGCTCGGACGATTGATGGTGGACGGCTGTGGCTGGGGCGTTTAAGCGCTTGGGGACGTTGGAGAGCCGGGAGGGTGCTTCTAAAGATAGAAGCGCATGGAGAAGCGACCTCACGCTCCGTGCGTCATCCATCTCGTACTCTATCGACGCTCTGGGACGTCGAGACTCTAGGCCATTTGTCATGAACACAAACATGAGGGGCATGCTCTCGCAAGCAATTGAGTGCCCCTCCCCCCAATGCTGCCCTCCGTATTTCTCTTCGTGCTTGCCGACCAGCATGTCGGATACCAACGACGGCTTACCTGCCTAACCGCCCGTTTCCATGGCCTTGTCCAAATTGATCCATTGGCATCAGACATTATCAAACAGAATCAGACAGCGATGGCTGAATGGGATTGCCGTGTGGGAAATGCGGCCGCTAGATTTAAAGATTCTATTCTCGACTACAAAATACCGCCATCGCAGATGTTCCCCTGCAACAATCCCAACCCTATTCTAATCGAAGCACCAAAGAACAACTGACCTTCCTTCCCCGCATCAACCCTTCTGTGCATCGTGACCCCAGTTCTTAACCGATTTGGCAGATTTGCTATCTGCGTGTTCCTGACACTTGTTGTAGGCCACCACTCTTCGCATATGGTCAATATTCTCCTAATCATACTTCTCCGGGTCCCCGCTAGGGTTCTTCTCGAGAAAATTAATAATTTTCCGGCCACTGCAGAAAGGGAGTAAGAACAATGGTTTGAACTTAGAGAAGTAGACTCTTTCCGTACCTCTCATAACCAACCGTTTCCCCAGATCCATCATCTTTGCTCCACCCGGCTCCGGGGAGTTCATATCGACCAGCTCATTGAACTCTCTGTGTGCCGAGGATAATCAGCAACATAATTTCTAAACTGAAGCGTAGGGACACGCATACCTGATGACTGTGCCGTCGTCTTTGACCGTTTTGCATGAAACTGACAGCTAATTTGAAACGAAGATCGGTTTATATTTACTTCGTTGCCGGACATCTTTGAAGATCTCGTCTAAGCCTAGAGTACATCGAGCTCATGCGCCGCGTTGGGCCGACTATAAAGAAGGCTCAAATCTATGACATCATCTAGAGAGCGGAGGACCTCAGTAAACGCTGAAACCTTTCCAAAGCGCCCAATTGTCATCGATGCGATTCTTATTGATTTAGAGAGCAGCCAATCATGTCCTGGAAATTATTCTCCGGAGCTACATGTTTCCTAATATGAATGAGTTACCGTTTTGTTTACGATCTTGTTCAGTGCACTGCGGATATCCATGAAGTATTTTAGGCCTGCATGTATCTACTGATTCAGGGGTATTACCGATGGTTACGAAGCAATCTCACAGTATCTAGATGTCAGATAATTGTCGCAAGTATCACTGTTTTATCAATTCCCATAGGCAACGGATTACGAAGATAATTCCTGTTTGTATTGACGTACCCATCAGGGAAATATTAGTACTAGCTACACGCTACGGATATTCAATTAATTAGGGCAATGCTCTGATTGAAGTGGAGCCAAGGCCAATGTCATATATATGTAAAACCGAGCTGCAAATCATCAGGGTTTTGTATTCATAAATCGTCAAATACTCTCAATGCTCAATGATAGAGCAGCCTGTATGATCACTCGAGCAGGTCCGCCCCTTGCCTTGCCAACATTGCAAAATGCCCACCAATAACTGGCCTTGCTCGCTAGGTATATTGTAGCCCAGCATCCGCGCCCGTGACATGGAACTATCACAAAATGGATGGTCATTCCGTCTATTCGTCATGTAAGCGTGTATATTGTCGATATAAATTTGTCTTGACTTGCTCGAAGCATCAGCAGTAGCCGCAGCCCAGAAATCCTAGAAAGTGCTTTCCCGATCGTCTCGTGTGTCTGCTTGTACTCCCTGTTGTTTCCCAGCACCTACATAGAATGCATCTCGCATTGCTACAGCGCTCGTAGGGAAAGTACCTAAGCCTAGAAGAATACCGGGATAGAGATTCCATGTCGTCGAGAAGGCGAAGTCGCTGCAATTATGCACGTCTGTGGTTTGCGATGTAAAATGAGTAAGCCCCGAATCGCATCTGGGCCCTAGACCACCCTTTCCACCATTACACAACTCGCTGGAGTAATTCAAGCCTGTATCGGAATATGATGGTTGTTGTGACATGACGCCAAAAGCATTCAGAGCAACAGCATCCTTAATAGCCAGGTTGGTCTGGCCTGCCAAGGGTCCGGGGCAATCAATAGTGCTCAGCTGGGTAGGTATGTATAGTCCGTTGCTTTCAACACTAAGGTAGTCCACATATTTTTGGAGAAGAGGCGTGTAGGTGCCAGCTAGCCCCGCCCACAAAGCGTTCCTAGTAGCTTCTTGGTACATGTAAGCAAGTATAAAAAGATCGCCACTAGCCTCTGGTAGCATAGGTTCCGTATCACCATCATCGTGGCCAGTAGCGCTTGGATATGTTCCCAGATCATGAAGAGGAAACACCTGCTTGACGACCCCTGTGTTTAGATATTGAACCAGTGGCTCTAGCAGAAGACGAACGTATTCGGGAGCAAGCAAGCAAAAAAGCGGAGTTACAGGGAAGATAATATCAATGGTGTTTATGTCTCCATTTGAAGAGAGCTCTTTGATAAAAACCATGACATCCTTCATATTTATAGGATTCGTACCGCTGGGGATTGTGATTTCGATGGCACCGAAAACCTGGCGGATAGTCAAAGCTAAGATGCCACGATATTTTCCACAACCGGCACTGATGGCCAGATTGTGGAGCTTGCTTTTGAATGTCCCGCAATCCGAGTATGTAGAGGCATAATTGTCGATAAAATGAACGACGGCCGAGACAAGGTTTCCATATTTAGATCGGAAGTAGGGAGTTCGGTCATTACTTTTGTAGTTGATAGCATCCCCATGGTAATGTCCAATCACGAATGTAATAGCCGTGGCCGTCTTCACGGATCCCAAGTCGTGGGCAAAGGCGGTGATAGCATCAGATTGGAAAGCGTCCTGCGGATTGCTCGACTCCCCGCCATTGACAAAGTGCGCTTGTACTGTATCTCGGGGACCGGTGGTGAAGTAAAATCTGTCGATGTATCAGGTTTTCGGGAAGCAAATACGACTCTACCCCATTGAGCCATGTCGTTAACTTTGAATACGGAGGGGTTGATTGGAATCTACTCATAGACTGAAGTACTTTCAGATGTAGTCTGTGTCACACGATTGGAGCGTTCTATTCAAAATGGCCTGTCCATGAGCTGTCAATGGCAGAGTATACCTGGATAGGCAAGCCATCTTGGGATCAGGCTGTGACTGTTAAATAGCTAAACGGGAGGCTTTGGTGAACGAAATTTTTTGGAGACACTAGCGAGAAAACCCTAGAGTGAATGTAGCCTTGCCTGCAGTTACAACGAAAATAGTACGAGTTGACGTATATTCTCCGCTGACCACTTGAGCGGGCGTAATACTCGCATCGTTTCCACTAAACCCAAATAAACTATATGTTGTCCATTCATTGCTTTCTTTGACACGGGCAAGGACAGATCAGCCTGACTTCTGCCCGATCCAGAACTCGGGGATAGCCGAGGGAAGGTTAGCAGTCTCACTACCAGGTAGCCACGCTGAAAAGGAATGAGTGTTAGCAATGAGTGGCAGGTATCGAAGCCCATTGCGAAAGGTGAAGTACCTGAGAGATATGGATTGCGAACCGCTAGAGGATATGAAGGCGGCAGGAGCGGAGTAAAATATGGACTACCGTTGCTGGTTTTGACCATAATACTGCTCATAGTAACTTAGTAAGGGCGAAGTTCGCGAAGGAGGCCAGCGATTTTGTAAAAGACATGAAGGTTAAGGATAATAAATCGCGGTGACTGTCTTATATGGTAAAATGACTATTGTGCTTTGGAATATGCATGTGATGGTTCTGGGCTGAAGGATTCTTGCAGTGCTTTTATTAATCAAGGTTGCAAATCAATCAATTCAAGTCAATTGCCCGCACGGTGCATATTTTATACGGTGCATAAGGACACGGCCCAAATTATGCTCTGTGCGGGCAATTGAATTGAATTGATTGATTTGCAACCCTGTTATCAATATTCAATACTTATCCATAAGGATTCAGTATTTTCCAACAACGCCATAATAACATATTATTGAATAATAATATAGATATTTAAATGCTTTTTGATTTATATTATTATTCAATAATATGTTATTATGGTGAATCCTTACCGACAAGCATTGAATATTGATAAGAGCACCGGATTCTCGGGCTGGTCTAAGCCGCAAGACCAGCAACGGCAGCGCAGAGGATCTGGCTGAAAATAGATCACGAGCTTTGCAAAGACGCTGTGAGATAATGGGGTTGTATGAATAGAGGCACTGGCCCTGTGTGAGCGTACCCGATGTATTTCTGTGATGCTTGCATGGATTGTCATGCACTCTGTGATTAGGCTTGACACGAAGGTAGTACTGGGATATACTGGGATATTAAGCCGACATGTCCACATTTTTGAAGAGCTCTCCCGCGTCGCATGACCATTTTCTTCAGTCTAAACCATGCTCGCCTGATCTGACAGCGAATAAACCATTTTCTTGCCGGGGTCCTGGCGGTATTGACTTCGCAGTATCAAGCCGAAAGACCGAGACACCCCTATTTTCTAAGGGGAGCCCGGGAAAAATAATAAATTTAGAGTAGGGTTCAATTACCTCTAGAATGGAAAAATACGCAGGAAAAAAAAAGAACTGAGAGCTAGCCATTGGAAAAAAAAAAGAAAAAAAGAAAGAAAGCCTGGAGGATTGAGTACCAAAAGTATATAAGTATATCCAAGGCGCACTATCCTTTATATCTTTATGCATTGAAGGGCGATAAAAATTAAATTAAGCATAAATATAAGATAAGTTAGGCGAGTTCAAACCCTGACTTCGTCTTATGAATCGTCAAGGCCATACTTAGAAAAAAATCCGCTTACCTGGAAGCTTTATTTTGTAAGGCTGAGATGCCTAAACTCGCTCCAGGATGAACCTCAAGGGAGATCACTGTTTAAGATTCCCGGGACGGCTGATAAAAGCGATCAGGGTCTACCTCCTCATTGGAAGACCCTGCGGTAGCGGCAAGTCCGAGTGTTTCCACCCCTGACGGATCATGACTCGTAATAAGTAAATATGATCGGTTTCTAGGCAATGCTGGTAATGCTCTCAAACATTTGGATCTTGCAAAGCACGCGCCTCTCATGCATGGGCGGGTGGATACGCAATTTGACGGAACGAAGATCATCCAGGAGACAGGTTTGAGGCGCTGCAGGAACGACATCTTGGACATTTCTAGGGTGACGTGCTCATGGAAATTGAACGGATGTAAAGAAGCTTCCGTCGACTTTGTTGGTTATGACGAATGGGCAAAGGGTGGTTCGGGGGCTGCGTGTCACAGGGAGCTGTCGATGAAACCCTGAAACGCTCACTAGTGTGTGATTACAAAAGAGGACGTGCGTGCCAATGACCGGCTGGTAAAGAAAAGAGGAGCGTATGCAGTCCCAGGTTGGGAGAGTTGGGATGTGGTGTTTGGCAGCTCTGGCAGGCTTCGGCCGGGCTGATTCGAGAGAAAAGAGAAAGTGAAGGCTGGCAAAGTGGCACTCGCTTAATGCTCCGGCGCTGTCTTATTGAAAGGGACAAGACGGGACAAGAAAAAGAACAACTCACCCGGTCCCCCTGGCACTTGTTTCTAGCCGGGAGGAGAAAGGGCAAGCCATTCGCTGCAGAGTGTTCGTTAGGGTGGGGCGGCGGTGAGCAGTACACGTTGTTGCAGAGCCCTTCCAGTGCAGCAAAGTAAAACAGTATTGGGAGGCGTTGGGCAGGGCAAATGAGCGGGTCCCGTCGCGGGTCTCTGGCGGGCCTTTGGCGAGAGCAGACCATGCCGGAAGAAGCGTGGCATCTGCAATGGCTTCAGCCTTTGCGCCCCGTTTAGTACCTTTGGTTTGGTACCTTGAGGCTAGCGACCGCCTTTAGTCGCCCAGGCTGCCTGCACCTGCCTGCACCTGCCTGCATCTGCCTCGCGCCCGGTTCGCGTTCTGGAGATGGGAGAGCGGCGATAGCACTGGTCGCAGAACTTCACCCGCACTGAGAGCACCGAGAGCAATTGCTGCAAATCACGCTCCGATGCGGGCCCGTAGCAATCTCCTGTGACGCCGGGGGCACGACAATTATAGAACAGCCTGGGGATTCCTCCCAGCGGCGACTCTCGTAATCCGTGATCGCCAGTTGTGGCGACGGCGGCAGTGATGGAGCTATGTGTTGTCACTGGCCTTGTCATGTCACGTCTGCGAAGATTTCGCTTGGCGCTCCCAATCCAAAACTTTCTAGGGGCCTGTGGATATCACAGTGCCCAAGGGGACTCTTGCTCCTTAACTCCCTTTTCATTCCATGCAGAATTCACCAGATTGGACTTTTCTTCCCTCTGTTCGCCTTCTGGTTGCACAAAGCCTGCCGTGATTTTATCCTCATTATCCTTACCTTCACCGCCCACCCTTCTCGGCACTTTTTTTTCGACAACTGACGCGCTCTGCTGTCAGCTTCCCCGATCCCTGTCCAGAGCTCCCAGGTGCGCGTTCAAGCTGCCGAAGAACCATTGCCCTCGTCTCAAGTCGCACGTCATCTGCTGCTTGCATATCGACCTGGGCCTTTTATTCCATGTTCCTGGCAATCGCTGCCTCGCCGACAATTTTCTGATACCCCTGCCGACGAACTTCCCCAGAATTCCCCCAAAGCGGATGCAGTTCAGCAGGCCCTGAAGGCGGCCCGCATCACCTCTTTTTTCACAATGCCCTTCTTTAGGAATGTTTTCAAGTCTAGGGAAGGCTCTAGGTCCGCGTCAAAGGCTGGAAAGTACGCGGACCAGCAAAACGGCGGCCCCGTGGTGCCGCCGAAGCCCAGGTGGGAAGAGGCATGGTTACGCAAAGACGTTGCACCAGAAGAGATCCAGGAATTGATACATGTCTGTACACAAGAAATGAAGTCTAGAGGTACGATGGTCTCAGTATTCGAGCATACCCCCTTCTCTCACGATATTCCATCTAATAGTTTAACTGATTGATTTCCGTATAGCGCTGGACATGCCTTTCCTTCTTCTTCCTTTTCGCCCCGCTTCCGATCCTAGCGCAGCACGAAACTTCATTCGAAATTTCTTTAAGTCACAATACGAGGGTTCCTCTCACTACAGGGGCGAGGGCCTTCATCAGGAATTGCGTCTGACGGAACCTATGGTGAGAAAACAGACATGAGATTTCGTGACCGAGAGAGGCGCTGACGATTATAGGTCCTCTGCAGTATTATGAAATGGTGCTGGAGCAGGTTACCTGGCGGTGTAGTCACTTGGGATGCTTATGAGCTCTTCAAAATCGGGGAGTCGGGTAAGCAAGCAACAGCATGGATATTGATATTGCCTGTTGAACTTGCTAATCATCATTACTAGATTCTAACCTAGCTCGACATTCATTTGACACCTTCATACCTCTCAGTGTGGACTCGGATGCCCGAAAGCAGATTATCTTTGACTTTTTTGACCTGCTTTCCGCAGTAGCTGCACGAGGAAAGACCAATGGACTTGGCGGAAGAAAATTGTCCAGGATGGCGGGCTGGTGGGCTTTTGCACACTCTGATGACGGTAAAGGTTTTGATGGTGGTTACCGATCCTGGGAAAGGTAAGCTTCCAAGCGTCTGTGTCTTTGAGAACTAATCAAACTCATTCATTTAGGGCCGCTGACGCGGCGAGCCATCTATTCTTCGCATATCTGCGATCACTCTCGCCAGATTCTGTCACTGGGATCAGTGGTATCTCCACGCTGCCACGGTCACTCCAGGCTCTCGTGTCACAGACTGAATATCCGCCTCAGACGCCCTCTCTCATGCAGACATCTACCACAAGAGTTGTCATGATCGTGGATTCAGTTTCTCCCACACCATTTGCGCTCCTCCGTCGAGCGAAACATTTCGAATACCGAGACGATGACGAAGCGTTACAACAGTTCTCGTCTTATGAAGATCCGATCAAGGCCCTCACGGACGAGTGTCGGCGAGTACTTAAATGCATTTCGTCGACAAATCAATCAGTCGTCCCATCTGATGAGATTGTTCAAGATGCATCTTGGTCTCGTTTTGAGGATCTGGGGTTTTCTGGTTTACATGGTGGTGCAGACTCTCCGAACACGAATGGATCAACGTTTTCTGGGGGCTCCGCTGGCCCTCAGGGGATGCGGGCCGGGCCGGGGTCCAGGAATACAGATTTTGGCCGTCCCACAACTCCTTCATGGGCAGACTTCCTCTCTTCTGGTTTCGCAGACGAGAATGGCCAGACCTCTCCAACGCCCTTACTTCTTCCGCCGGACAAAGTTCTCCCTCCCATAGGAGAAGCGGCCCGTGTTCACAGCTCACAGTCTCACATGAGAATTGGTGTCCAGGAGGACCATCTCGAGCCTGGAGAGCTCGCCAGCATTACTCAATTTGATCTTGACGACACATTCTGGTGGGTCTGGATGACGAGTTTGGCTGGAGAGGAACCGACTGAGCGGAAGGCCGTTTTTGGGCGATGCGCTCTTATAGAAACCCACATTCCAGGAGCCAAGTGGTTGGTTATTGAGGAACAAGTTAAAGGTGCCTCGCCCGGTCCGGAAGAGGGGGCTTACATTGCGGAAAAGAAAGGTCGCTTTAGTTTTACTAGACGAGGGCGACTCGGACGAAGGAAGTCAACTGGCAAGAAGCCTCCTATACTTCAGACAGATCCTTACAGAAATAACGCGAATACACCAATGAGCAAAACTAGCATCGGCCCGGACCAGCACGCACGAATTCAAGCTGCAGCTGCTAAACTGGCGCAGAAACAGAAAGAACAAGCTGCTGAGCAAAGCGGTCAACGACGAGCCCGAGTTGACGACACGATGTCGATGAAGACAAATAGTGTCATGACACTGCAGCCTGTTATCATGAGCGAGGCTGCTCCTGCGATGAAATGGGCAAAGGAGTTCGACAAAGATATCATCCGCGCTAAATATCTTGGGAATATCAATACTGGAAAAGGGTCAAGGGACAATCTTGTACTCATTAATAGCCCTAGGACAAATGGTACTGCATCACCGGGACTACCTAAGGAAGTTTCGAATCGTGAGCTACCTGCGCTTCCCAAGCAAGAGACCAGCGCAATAGCCGCCAGGAAAGAAATGCAATCTCCTCGGCCTACTCCTCTGCCCTCAATTCCGACCGCGGCAGCCGTGCTATCCAAGAAAGCTGAAGCTTCGGCTGCAGCCCAAGCAATTCTACCGGCGGCTACACCTACGCAACTCACCCCATTAGATGATAAACCAACTCATCATGCGTACCAACTTGGCGAGCATCCAGCTCTTCGGAAATCTGGTCCTGAGCGAAAGCAGGTAGCATCACCTGAGCCAAACCTTGCCGAAGAGGCCTCAATGAGGGCCTGGGATAACCAGAGACCTAGCTTAGAGGCTGTTCCTGGCAAGAAACCTTCTCCGAACAAGTTGAAGAAGAATACCGGTGCAGGTGGACTCAGGAAGCTCTTTACCAAGAAGCCACGTGATAGTTTGGACCAGTCAGAGGCACCCCAGTCAATAGAACCCGAGAACGGTCTGCATGTGCCGACGTCGACTGTTGGACGACGTTTGTCTATTCTCCAAAAGAAGCCTTCGCCGGTTTCGCAACCAGAAGAGAAGTCTCCCGTCGCTAGCGTCCAAATGGAGAAGCCTGAACCTATTGTTGCTCACTCACCCGCGGTTGAGCTAAGCCCGGCCATCTCTGCGGTATCTCATGATTATCATGACGAAGTCGCTCGGCCCACTGGTCCTCGCATGAACACCAGTGAGCAGCGTGGGGTGGATCATCCCTTTGTCCGGTTTGATCAAGGTCCGATAGACGATATGCCGGCTTTTGTTCCAGAGGATTCGGACGAAGAGCCTACACCAGCCCCACCGCAATCGTTTACCGCACGCGCTGGAGCGGCCCTTCACTCTCAAACGCAACAGGAGAGCCACCAGCCGCAAGCATATTCGTACCCCCAGCCAGCACCGGCGGCTGACGATGTCTCTGAGCGGTCCGTCGATCTGCCGCCTCAGGTTCAGCCTTCTCAAGACAGGTGGGCTCAAATTAGGAGGAATGCCGCTGAGCGTGCCGCTAGACTGAGTGAAGAGCAATCCCGAATAAACCAAAGCCAGAGTGCACGCACCGATGAAGGGGAGACTAGCGGTGAGGAGACAATTGAGAGCCGCGTTGCTCGTATTAAAGCTCGCGTTGCTGAGCTCACTGGTAACATGGACGGCCAACCAGGCCCTTCTACTGGACTCAGGCGATGAGAAGATACGATTATAGGATATAGTCAGTCTCAAGACCCGGGATTGCATTCTATTACTAACGCTCACGTAGTCCCAACTGTGCAAACATTTCCACCTTAGTCTACGTCTTCTCCGCTCGTCTCGCTCTTGTTAGCAAAGAGCACTTTCGATACCCTTTCCATTTTACCGACTGTTACGCAGGAATACTCTTTTTCATGCAGCGTTCTTGCAAGCCTTTGTCAGGCGTTTCCCATCTCCAGCGGCTAAGATCCCCCGAAATCCTGTCATCTCATTTTTTGAATTCGTGGAATACAATATTTCCATGGTAATAATCCGGTCTTTTACCCGTACGTGCAGACATCGGGCTTCTCACATGTTTCCAAAAGATACCAAATTGCCAACTCTCCCAGTTTACTCTTTTCAAAACAGTGTTTTCTCAATGAGTATAGAGCAAAGTATATTGAGCGGACTGGCGTATGATTGCAGGCGACTTTGGCGGCCTTTAAATGCGTCTACTTTGGTACATCGCTGTACGTAGGTTTTGCTTTTGCAACGCCTAGCTTGGGCGGTAACATAACAATAGGACGTTTCTGTAGAATGAACGGCATCAGATAATCTTTGCTCTTGTATTTTCGTTGAATATATTCGATGCGTATAGGAATCCTTGGAAAGCTGGAGATAATTTAGCTGGGTGGCTTCAAATACGTTCACTAGATAATGGAGACTAGCACATACAATAATTGATTGATATAATACAGCCATACGCTACATATAAGAAGACCATTGAAATCACCTCCGGGAATCAAACCTGCTGCGTACATCGTTTCTGTGATAGGCAGCAAATCGTCCTCTGCATTCATCTCCACCGCATTCCCCTTCTCAGGTATTGGTACCAACCCAGCCTTTACCCATGTCGTTGTCAATTGTTCCGCCCTACCCTGCCAATCATCTCCACCACCCCCGCATCTCATTCCCAATGCGATCCCAAACTCACGAAACGCCAATGGCTTCTTAGTGTTCCTGTCGAAGTAACCTTCCTCCCACAGCTGGGTTAAATCTCTCCTCGCCATTTCCTGGAGTCCCCATGCCCACTCGTCACTCTCAGCGAACCAACGAGCCATCCATAGCGTCATTCCCAGATCCAGCGGATCAGAGCTGTTATAACCCTCCCACTTCGTGCTCACGATCTTCTCATAATCGCCAATCTCCTCTGCCAGCACCGCGCTGTCCGGGCCATGCGAGTCCTGCAGAAGCCCGAATACGACCAAACTATCCACGGGATCTAGGTTTCCTTCGCTCCGCACCAACGGCTCTCGCAGATCCATCGACATCTTCTGGTACATACGCGGCCGGGCGCTCGAACGATTGTATGCGAAGCGCGGGTGGATTGCTTTTGCGAGCGCAATGGTTTGGGTGTTGTACGATTTCTCTCCGCTGGCGAGCGAGAGCCGGTTTGGTGCGAACATCCATAGGGTCAGGTATAGTGGTACTGGCCGTCGGCGTCCGGGCCCGTGGCGGAGTCTTTGCCTATGCGCAGGCCACCGCCAAGAGGATTGGCGGGCGTTGCGCCGGGGAGCGAGGAGGAGAGATCCCGCGTGCGTCCTAAGGTGGAGTCGACGGCTGAGACAGGGGAAGTGGCGTGTGTGAGGAAGAGGGGGGAGGATGTGAGGCGGTAAAGGGTTATGAAGTTGAGAACGCCCTGATTTGATAGTTAGAGGGGAATTAAAAGTATCTAATTTGGGGCATTGGAACTATACAAAGGCGTCGGTCCAGAGGTAGCGGCCTCGATGGCCTGCTGTCGCTGGTGGCGGAGTCCAGGGTTTGGAGGAGGGGTTAGAGAGATGAGGATTTGAAGCTATTTCGGAGTATTTTAGAATCGGCCGCAATTTTGAGAGCATGAATGAGTTGATGAGAAAGATGAAGGTGTCGCCATTGTCATTGATTGAGGCTATATGTAACGTCGCTTAAGGGCTATCGGTATCCATACTTCAACTCTGTAACGCCACTCCCATGACCAATTGTCAATGTAAAGGCCCTTAGAGAGCTGAGAGTCCGACCGCCTCTTGCACACCTGTTTGGAGCTGTCTCGCTCCAGCTTGAGGACCCTGAGGAATAGGTATGTCGAGGGACGTGAGGACATTGCGACATTGGGGTACTACGTAGAATTATTAATTTAGAGAGTATAGAAAAAAACGAAGCAATAGAAGGGGGAAAGTTACCGTTCATCAGCGACATCTGATCAGGGGTGCCGAGAAAGTTTGGGATAGCCTGGTTGACTGGAACTTGAGGGTTAGGGCCTTGTTCGAGGCTGCGCATAACGACTAATGCTCCGGTGGCATGCTGTACTTTTGAGTTCTGCATTTTGGCATTCAAATTCCAAAATCTTCCAGCGGAGGTCTGGACGTAGCCGCTGGCTGCGTGTGGAAATGGTTAAACCGGGGTTTTTCATCCTACTGAGGTGGCTCATAGGGTTTCCCCCTAAACATGCCAGGTTTTTTTTTCCTGTATAATACACAATTTTCCCCTAGGTACGGAGTAGTCTGCGTGGGCCTAGATAGGATCCGTATCAGACGTTAATCAAAGATCAATATATATATATATATAAATTCCAAAATCTTAAGAGTAAATTTTAGTAAAGATCTCTTAATAAAGCAAGAGCTCGTAAAGACTTACTGGGCGTTCGTCGTGGCCTGCATATTATGAATCAACTGGGTGAGAGCATTATACTGTTGCTCTGGGCAACATCGTAGTTGGCACAGCGTGACAGCTCAGTATTAAGCTGCTGCTGATAAGCATTGTACGCCTAGACGCTCTGTACGATGGTGTTTCCTTCAGCCGTCATTCCGTTAACGGCAGCTTGTAAGTTGACAATGTTTGGCACTGGTAGTTGTTGTGGTACGCAGGCGGGGCCTAAAGGTAGAGACACAAAATACGGGGTTTTCTCAGACAAAGTTTTCTCTCCACGTGTATATAAGGCGTAGTTCGCGTGGGCCGGACAGGGGTCCGGGTCGGACGTTAAGCAATGGATAAATAATAATAATAGTAATAGTTGTTGCGGTTGATGTGTTGCCGCGTGGGTTAATGATGGTTTCCAACATCAAAACTTCAAGCGAGAGGAAGTTTTGAAGTTTGTATGGGAAACCTTAAAAACCATCATGACCCCCTTATCCGTCAAAGCCCCAGAAGCAAGGCTAACCTTGGAAGCTTGAGGCATTGTTACATCATTCTGCTATTTTGCTAAGTGCGTTCCCACGTGAGGGCGTGCTACCGTGCACAACACGAAATACATCTCATGCTCTTC
>Ga0307515_10006611_pt1 | contig 23131 bp, 13 predicted proteins | sample 17_EM_MG_FD_194513 | JGI IMG/M metagenome (GOLD analysis project Ga0307515, IMG submission 194513) | Populus trichocarpa ectomycorrhiza microbial communities from riparian zone in the Pacific Northwest, United States - 17_EM | ecosystem: Host-associated > Plants > Roots > Unclassified | place... | reverse complement strand
CTTCAATCAGCCGTTCAAAACGGATAGAGGTACGCAAACCGGGATAAACCAGGTAGGCATCCCCGGATGACCATGATCTGAACCGGGTGTCGCGTAAGGCATCTTTTGTCCAGCAGTTGTATGCCCAGCGCAGGTAACCATCATATCCCTTGTAAGCGGCATACCATCCCAGCCAGGCAGACTCGACAGATGCAGAAAAGGAAAAGGTGTTGGGATGCCCCTCTGTACAACAGGTATAATAGGTGGTGTTAAATCCTGCTTTTTTACGTGCAAGCATGGTTGCGCTATCTATCACCTGGTTTGAGGCCACGCTGTAATCCACTAAATCTTTTTCAATTTCGGGGTGATAATTACCGGCCAATGAAATTTTAAAATCTTTATCGGCGCTTTTAATTAACGCAATTGCCTTTTGCATGTCGGCCATCGATCTTTCGTCCATGGCGATAGTAGTTTTAGCAAACCATCCCTTTTGTTTAAGATGCCGGGCAAAGCTGGTAAGCATAGGGCGCCAATGGGCATCATATGCTAATGTACCTGGTTTGGCTATTATGGCGGTATCTTTTCCAAGGGTCTCGTCGTGGTAATAAAATTTCAAATTCCAGGGAATCATGCTATAGCAGTTAATAAACTTATCAATGCCTAACGACATCATAAAAGTTACCCACTTGTCAAAAACGGTGTAATCATACGCCCAGGAGCCGTTCCTGTTTTTAGTCCATTTTACCATTGAGCCATACACGTCATACGTTTGGCTGTTCCAGGGGTCGTGTATCAGGGTGGTGGTAATTGATTTCTGACCGGCATCAGCAAGCATTTTCATATACGGGCGCATAATGGCGAAATGCTGACCGGACCATGGTTTTACCCCATACCAGCGTGCAACGGAATAGGGATTTTGCCACAAATCCAAATGGAATTTCCACTGTGCCGGTTCAGGCAACTTGTGGTTAAGTACCTGTACTGTATAATGCAGCATTGCAGCATACTTATTTTTGCCTTCCTTAACTTTCACATAACCGCTGTACACACCCTGCGTAGCGCTGCCCGGCACGTTAATGCTTAGCCAAACAGGCCGGGTAGTATTTTTAGTCAGGGCAAGGGATTTTACCTGGTCAATTACATCTTCAACCAGCGACGAGTCATGGCCGGGTTGAATACCGCAGCCGCCGCCTTCACTATTAAGACCATCGGCCATCACATAACGCACAAAGTTGGCGCTGATGTTTTTTGCAGCAATTTCATGGCCCTTACCATCATCAAGTTTACTCCACTCAAAACTAATTTGCTGCAGGTTACGGGTTGCCCACACCAGGAATTGCGTATGCACCTTTTCGCCTTTCCAGGCTTTGGTTTGCCACTGGGTTTGTAACGGAAATATAGCGGGTGCATTACGCTTATCATACCGGATATCAGCCGATACAAAACTCACGTATGTGCCTGGTTTTAAAAGATTCCAGCTTCCCTGGTCAACAGGTTTTGGATCCCCAAGCTCCTGGTAAAAATCGCCGCTTTTTGATTGCGCCCAAACACCTGCGCTATACAGCAACAGGATTACGATAAATTTTAATCTCATGAGTTTGTTGCTTTTGTTTTACAGGAGCTAAGTATTTATTGGGGCTTTCGAATTTCATTTTCCCAAAAAAAACGGGTAAATGAAAGTTAGGTTCGGCAGATTTAATATCATTCCACGCCAAAAAATGCGGATCGGGCAGCTCATCGCCGCATTTATAAAAATTTGCCCGGCATTGCCTGCCATTTAATGTTGTAAGCGAATGGTAGTAAAATGCATCCAACGGAATCATCAGGGTTAGTTCCCAGGCTATATTCCCCTCGCCTTTATTGTTTACCGCTTTTATTTGCGCCTGGTGCCTTATCATTCCGATAACAGGTTCGGGTAATAACCGGCGATTTTCCCTGTGTGCCCCAAAACCCGCCAGGCAAGCGCCAGCACAGTTAAATTCAAAATTGTAATATTCGTTTTCGTTACCAAAACAAACAAAAAACTCCACGCAACTATCTTTATAAACGGGCTCATTAGGCTGGCTGTAAATTGCCCTTACACACCTTTCGCTAACATAGTATTTTATAAAAACACAATCGTTACCATAGGCCATTGTAAAATTAGCATCGGGCTTATAACCGTAGTCGGACCAGGGAACCATGCCGATAGCGTTAGCTTCGTAACTATCCAACAAAAAAGAAACATGAGCTATGGGGCTAATTTTTGTTACCCCCTTCAAAAATGGTACGGTTAGTTCTTTCATTTAATTTCGGATGATAATTGCGTGCATGATTTTGCCGCGTTTTTAATTATTTGGTCTAAAACGTCGTATTCTTCCTCAAGCTTTCTGAGCAACTGAAACTGCGCCCTGGTTCGCTGCAGGTTGTGTTGGGCAAAGCGTATTTTATAGTAAACATCGCCGGCAATGTAATCTGTCAGGAACCGAACGCCTTGCATATAAGGTATCAGCAAAACGCCCATTGAAAGGGATTGAACTTCCGTATCTGTTAAAAAGCTGCCGGCACTTTTAAAATAGCCTTCGGTATAGGCCTTAAACAATGGGATGCTAAGCCCTATTTTTGTAAGGTCTTCCTCATCCTCGGGCGCTATATTGATAATGGTGCGGATGGCATCGCCAAAATCATAAGCTACATAGCCGGGCATAACTGTATCCAAATCAATTACACACTGCCCGCAATCACTGGCATCCAGTAATATGTTGTTAAATTTAGTATCGTTGTGTATAATACGCTGCGGCAATTTGCCTTCTTTTCCCAAATTCAAAATGGTAACCATGCTTTCTGCCCTTTCAACTACAAAAGTTAATTCGGGCAAAACATCTTTAACCCGGTTTTCCGGGTCGGCCAGTACCACCTTATTTAGGTTGTCGAGCCGAATGCTGATGTCATGAAAACCGGGGATAGTTTCGCAAATCAGGCCGGCATCCAAATCGGCCAGCAGCAATTGAAATTTGCCAAAGGTTTTCCCCCCTTCATAAGCTTGTTGTTCGGTTAATACCAGGTCATAACTTTTGGTATCCTTCAAAAAACAATACATTCTCCAGTAATTGCCTTCAGCATCACAAAAAAAACTTCGCCCGTCTTTCGTCCAAACCATAGTGAGCACTTCTTTATCGGGGTTTGAGCCTGGTATCTGCGCCAGCTTTTTTTTGAGATGACTGGTTACCCGGTGTATGTTTTCCATAAGCGCGGGCACGTTTTCAAACACATGATGATTGATGCGCTGTAGCAGGTACCCGGGCAACGCAGCGTCCTTGTTCGTTACGTGAAAAGTATCATTGATATGGCCCGAACCATAAGGAATAACAGCAGCTATATCTCCCTCGACGGAAAAGTTGGATACTATTTCATAAATCTTGTTGGTCATTTTTTCTTTTTGATCATTTTAAAATTCTACGGCTCATCACTGCCCGGTGTACAAAATGCGAAAAGCTACAGGTATCAGTATGCGCACACATTTACATGGTACAAATAGCTACAAACAAATATAAAAATATTTGCGTGCTCGAACACACTTTAATAAAAATTATTAAAATAATTCTTTTATGTAAACAAACGCGCACTATGTAAATAAAGCTTTTTTTTGACAGAGAACCATCGACTGCAACAGCAGGATTAAATGAACTACAGAAATGGGCGGTATAGCAAAACTCCCGCTAAAAGAATCAGCTACTACTTTGAATAAGCATAGGTGTACTGTATTGCCGCCACGGAAATCAGGTTTTAAATTTGAGGTAGCAAGGAACCCGGGGAACAGGGAAATCGATTTTAAAAGTCGATCTTGAAGAAAGGTAGCTCCTAAGGAGCAAAAAAGGTTGAACTATTCGTCTTTCTACGAACATGTAGCCTTTACGAGGCAGCTTAAAAGTGTATTATTTTGTAAAGGTCAACCATTTGTAGCTGAAAAGTTTAAAAGTGATTTCCCTGCGCCGGGAAATAAGCGAACAATCAGATATCTAAGTAAACAGTATCTTCATCATCTGTATAATAATTCATATTTTCCCTGGTCACGATATCCAACGGAAGGTATTTAATAATGGGGACTTCCTTTTTGAACACGAGGTAATCGGTTAGCTGATAAATACCCCAATACCCCTGCCCCTTGGGGTTTTGGTTAATCAGGAAACTAATTGCACCTTTATTCAGGAAATATAAATTAGCAGGCAGTAAATCGTACCCTATTATTTTGATGTGTTTTATATGGCGCTGCTCCAGGTGTTTTGCAATTTCATGTGCCTTGGATGTTGTTACAAAAACACTGGTAATATCGGGCGTGCTATCAATAATATCATCCAGCTGTGTGATGAACAAGGCCGGGTTTGACCTATTCAATTCAATCCTTAAAATATTGTACTGATGCTCCAGGTTATTTTGGGCAAAATAATTGCGGAACCCCTGCTCTTTTTTCAAAAGGTGGGCCGCGTTACTTATCTCTTCATCGATATGTGCGATTAAAACAGAGCAAGGATCGGGCTGGCCGTAATGAATTAGTTTGCCGGCCAAAAAACCGCTTTGATAAGAGTCCTGTCCAATATAACTTAAAGGCTCGCACTCGGCAATTTGGGTGTTAAACAATACAAATGGAATTTCGGCCGCTTTCCACTTCTCAAAAAACGGCAAAGTTTCCCGGTAAAATATCGGGGACAAAATTATACCGTCGGGATTATCTTTGGTTAATTGATTGGCTTGAGTTATAAACGACTCGACATCATAGGGATTAAATACATATTGCTGAACGACGATGCCAAATTGTTTCAAATCCTTCTCGGCTTTTTCAATTCCGGCTTTGGGGGCGTACCAATATGAATCGCTTTTATGATCGGGTATTAAGGCAGCAATCTGATATATTTTGTTTGAGCCTAAGGCCCTCGCCATCAAATTTGGCTCATAATCCATCTCTTCAATGATCTTGAGTATCTTCTCCTCTACTTTTTTTGATACCCGCCCCCGCTTGTGTAATACCCTGTCAACTGTACCTGTAGAAACTTTCGCTTTTTCGGCAATATCTTTAATGCGTACAATTTTATTCTTCATGTTAACCTTTCGTGTAAAAAAGATAGCAAAGGTAATTTAATATAGTTTTTGTCGCATTATCCAGCTATAATTTTGCGTGTAGATATGTTGGCCGTTTGCGTGGTGGCTAATGGACTGTTGAAAGGTCGCGTGGAGAGGACTTTGCGCAGATGGTTCGATGGGTTAGCTATGGCATATCCAATTTTCCTGTCATCCTGAGTCTGTCGAAGGGTCGCACGGCAAGGCCTTTGCCCGCTATGGTTCGACAAGCTTACCATGACAGCCTTTTTACGATGTTATTCTCTCGTCAGAGTTTCGCCAAATTTCACCACTACTCATGATATGTTGTACTTTCGAGGTGCGCGGGCCTGTCAGCCTGAGCCTGTCGAAGGGTCGCGCGGAGAGGCCTTTGCCCGCATGCTTCGACGGGGCTCAGCATGACAACGCTCTTTAGTATGTTATTCCTCCTTCAGAATTTCGCCAAATCTTACAACTCAGGATGCCAGCTTTTCACTACCTTGCCTCCCCTTCAGAACTTTCGCCCCCGCGCTACTTTTTTAGATAAGGCACCAAAGCAACTGCCAGCTTCTGATACCCCTCCTCATTCGGATGCAGGCCATCGCCAAACAAAGATTCATCAATGTTACCGGCATTATTAAGCAATAATATGCCCGGATTAACAAAACGAACACCGGCCTGGGTCGCCAATTTTGCTATTCCTTTATTAAGTACCTGTACCCTTTTTTCCTGCGCCCGCCTTGGCAACAAGCCGGATAACAAAATTCCGGTTTGGGGCTGCCGGGCTTTTACGGCCTGCACCAGCAATTTTAACCCCGCAATTATTTCATCATCAGTATTGGCAGACAGGTTATTGGTGCCTATCATAATCATAACTTTATCGGCCTTAAAGCCATCAAGTTCCTCATGATACACGCGCCATAGCACATTCTCAACCTGGTCCCAACCAAAACCAAAGTTTTTTACCCCTAATGGTTCCAGGTATTTATCCCACGATGCGGTGCCTCTTGCCAAAGGTGCTTTCGGCGTTCCACCCCAGTAATTCAGGATAGAATTACCAAGGAATACAATTTTTGGTGCATCGGTTTTAATGAGCGTTAATATTTCATTATGCCTGTTTCGCCAATCGTAATAGCCGTCACGACTTTGTACAACAGGCGCTGTAGTTGAATATATACCCGTTGGCTCGTTAATAATTGCCCGGATGGCTTTTTCATAAGCCCTGGCATATTGCTGCATCCCGGCATCATTGGGGTGTACGCCGTCGACTGTCGAATTAATATCAAACCCTATTTCTTTATTGCTTAACAGGTAAACATTTTTTGCTCCCGCTGCAATCAGCTTTGAATAGGTTTGGTTCAGCACTTTATTTACCCGGTTATAGTCAGTATTCCTGCCGGTATCTAACAAGCCATCTACATTACCCCCGGCATGCTCCACAAGTAGTATTGGTACCAGCGGATGTTTCTGTTTTAAGCCCTGTATTGATGCCAGTAAACGCGTTTCAATTTCCGCGTCAGCAAAACTGGTTAAATTGGGCATACAATCAAGCACGTAAATTTTTGCATCAACCTCGGCCACCAGGTCGATAACCGATTTTTCCAGTCGCCCGGAACCGGAAAAGCCCAGGTTTACCAGCGGGCGGTCAAGCGCACGTTGTAAAATTGCTGTCCATGCCAAACCAGGCCGCGATGCGCAGGCACCCTGCGCTATAGATGTACCATACACAAGCACCGGTTTCTCTTTAGATAAAGGCATAAAACTAAAACTATTACCCGCCGGAACACCTATTTGAAGCCAGGATACGGAATTATATAATGGCAAAAAAAGCCTGTATTCATAGCTTCGGCCCGGAAAACTGGTGCTCACCTTTATATTGGAGTACCGGTAGGTAATGGTATCCATAAAAGTAAAGCTTCCGGGAGCCAGGCACCATTTTCCGTCGGGATCCAGCGCGTAAAGGTCCAAACCGCTTACGCCGGTGGCCGGCATGTGCGACATGGCCAATTCTCCTTTTACCTTATAACGGATAACCAGGTTTGGCGCATCTGTTTTAAACTTAATGTATAAACCGGCACCGCTGTGCGAGATGTTCCACACATTAGGGTTAAGGCTGCTTTGCGCACGTGCAGGGAACCTGTCATAAGTACCCGCCGTTTCTGTTGGCCAGGCCTGCCCCTCTATCACCGCAAAGCCGGCTTTAGCCGGATCTTCCCACTTATAGGCTGCTATAGTTTGTGAAAACGATACGGTATTAAAAAAACAAAAGATCAATAAAGTTACTATCCGGTTCATTAGGGGTGTATGTAAAGGCGATTTAAGGATAAACCCAGGGCTATCGCGGGGCTCATTTGCGCACATATAACTAAACTTTTTATGCCCGACCGACAATATCGATTTGTATAAAAAAACAATTTATTATAGGGCGGGGCTGGCATTTAACACCAACACTTCAAATGGTTTAAGCGTTACGGTATAGGTATCTCCTTTAAACAGCGCCTTCGCTTGCTTGCCGTTAAGTTTAGCGTTGTAAAAAAGGTAGATACGTTTGCTGTTTATAGGTAATTCAAAAATCTTGGGCACATCAACCTCAAATGTTTTTGCTGTATCTGAGGGATTTCTTAAAGTAAGAACAGCTTTTTTTGGCGACCAGGCTGCAAAACCGTAAACCTCACCTTTTGCCGGATCACCACCTATCCAATGCACATCGGGCATAATATCTGCATTTTGCCGCGACCATTTTATTGCGCTGGCCAGGCAATCCCAATTAGCGGTGTTTAATTTATGGGGATTGATATACAATTCCTGCAAACTTGTTCCCGATCCAAAAAACGACCAAATTTCGTCAGCGATATCCTTATCGTTCATATTAAATTTGGCGGGCGGGCCATTGTCGGCAACACAAACGCCATGATACATTAAAGCGCTTATAGGATAGAGCGGGGCACGCTGAACAATATTTTTATACACTTCACCATCGCGATAATTGAGCCACTGCTGCCTGGTATCCCCCTGCCCCTGTGTATTGGTATCCCAGCCGTTTCTCCAAATCACATCGCCATATTTAAGCCAGAAAGGTGATGGCCAGGTGCCTATTGTCATGCTAAAATAAAGGTCTGGTTTCACCGTGCGCAACGATGCCACCAGCTTTAACAGCGATTCCATATCCGTTTGATATTCGGGAGTAGCGCCGGTTGATTGATCTCCGGCCCCTACGCCATCAAATTTAAACATCGAGACGCCATATTTGGTAACAAAGTTAGCCGCTGTTTCTTTAAACCTGCCGGAATAAACAGGCCCGGTGAGGGAGAAACCATGCGAATTAGTTTCAAAAGGGGGATTTTGTTTCCGGCCATACTGTAGCCGCTGTTCTTTTGCCTGCTCATATCCACCCCATGGCGACATCCAAACCCCAAGCGATGCATGGTATTTATTGGCCAGCGCTTTCATATTATCAAACCCCATCGGGAAATTTGCTTTGCTAATTTGCCATAGTGTTTGATTATCGTCCCAGCCATCATCAAATAAAAAGGCGTTTAAGTTAAGGTGCCGCTTTATGGTAAGGCTATCGCCAAAGGTTTTAATACGGTCAAGACAGCCTGCTTCTGTCAGTTTACGATCGGCCCATGATATATCATACCAGGAGTTATAATGAAGCATTTGCCGGTAAGGCACCGCCCTTTCGCGTTGCAGATAATACAGAAATCCCCTGCGCAGCTGGCCTTCGGGAGCAATGCCCCAAACCGTAGAGCCATTTAAATCTAAAGTTGGCTCCGGGTGTTCAATATAGCTGCTAACCCAGCCGTTATCGGTGTTGTATTTACTTATAGGAGTTTCAGATGCAAAAAAGTAATTACCCGATACTATCGGCGAACCATCTACAACACCCAATGGCTTGATGCCTGTTTCCATCGAAAATTTGATGAGTTTTAATTTGCTTACCTTCAGGGAATCTTTGAGGCTATGAAAACTGAAGGCTTGCCTGATATAGTTGGAATTATCTTTTAAAATAGCTTCCCACGTTACCCGGATACCATGTTTTATGTTGAAAAGTTCTGCAAAAACCTCCACCCCATTTTCTTTTTCTGAAAGTTTAACCGCTTTTGAATTGCCCTTTATGGCAATAATTTTTGGCGTGGCGCTTATTTGAAAATCGGCAGAGTTAAGTGTCGTGCCATTCTTCAGTTCCAGCTCAAACATGGGTGAACCTTTTAAAGCCACCTGTTTATTGTTTTGGGCAACAAATTCGTTTACCGCAATCGTCTTTTTATCGGCAAGCCATTTTACCGACAAGCAATTGTTTTTTAGAATCAGCGATCCCTTGCCCGACAACGCAACAGCCTTTCCCGGCTTTATACCCGACAGAAAAACATTTTGAGCATTACAAAAACCCGGCAGGGCAATACAAATTAAAAGCAATAGTTTTTTTAGCATGTTTGATAACTTACAGGGAAAAACACAAATAATAATTTTGCGTGTGCGCACACAAATATAGATAGTAATTATTCTATTAAAAACAGGCCGCGAGATATCAACCCCATCGAACCATCGAAAAAGATGCAGATAATGCGTTACCAGCCAAAACAATCGGTTGCGCCATTTTTAGGGAACGGGCGGAGTGTCGGCCTATTTTCAATTAAATCATTTTAAACAGGAAAAAGCTACATACCGCAAATGAAAGATTTAAAACATAGTCCGCTGAATCAAGGGAAACGATCTGGCATAGTCGGCAGGAGACATAGGCGACTTAATCGTCCATCCCCTTTCGATGTAGTTGAAAGCAAACTGGGTTGGCTTTAATAATGTAAGGGGATATTGATTCCGGAAACCTATGACTTTCGTTATCTTTGCCGGCAATTTAATATTTTCATACTGTGATCAATGTAAATAACATTTCCGTTTCATTTGGCGGAACCACCTTGTTTAGCGATGTAACCTTCTCCATAAACGAGAACGACAAGATAGCCCTGATGGGTAAAAATGGTGCGGGCAAATCTACCATCCTCAAGATCATTGCCGATGTAGCCAAACCTACTACCGGTAGTGTAACCGGCCCTAAGGACGCAGTAATAGCTTATTTGCCGCAGCATTTACTTACCCAGGATAAGGTGAGTGTTTTTGAAGAAACCATGAAAGCCTTTGCAGAGGCCAATGAAATGGAAAAGGAACTGGAGGAGTTAAATGTGCAGCTTAATATTCGTACCGATTACGAGAGTGACGACTACATGAAGTTGATTGAAAGGGTATCGGAACTGAGTGAGAAAGTTTATACGGTTGAAGGCACTAACTACGATGCAGAGGTAGAAAAGGTGCTCAAAGGCCTGGGATTTGAACGTAAAGATTTTGCAAGGCAGACCTCTGAATTTTCGGGCGGCTGGCGCATGCGTATCGAGCTGGCTAAAATTTTGCTAAAAAAACCCGATCTTATTTTATTGGATGAGCCAACCAACCACATGGATATCGAAAGTATACAGTGGCTGGAAGATTTCCTGATCAATTCGGCCAAGGCGGTAATGGTGATCTCGCACGACCGTGCTTTTGTGGATAATATTACCAACCGCACCATCGAGGTAACCATGGGCCGGATATATGACTATAAAGCCAAATACAGCCATTACCTGCAGTTGCGTGCCGACCGTCGTGTACATCAATTGAAAGCTTACGAGGAGCAGCAGCGTTTCATTGCCGATAACCAGGAATTTATTGACCGCTTTAGGGGTACCTACTCTAAAACTTTGCAAGTACAATCGCGGGTAAAAATGCTTGAAAAACTTGAAGTTATTGAGATAGATGAAGTAGACACATCAGCCTTGCGGTTGAAATTCCCGCCTTCGCCACGTTCCGGTCAATACCCGGTAATGGTAGAAGACCTGACCAAAACCTACGGCGATCATGTGGTATTCAAAAACGCATCGATGGTAATAGAGCGCGGAGAAAAAGTAGCTTTTGTTGGTAAAAACGGCGAAGGTAAATCTACCATGATCAAAGCCATCATGAACGAGATTGATTTTGAAGGAAGTTTAAAGGTAGGCCATAATGCCAGGATCGGGTACTTTGCCCAAAATCAGGCCGCATTGCTTGATGAAAAATTAACGGTATTTGAAACAATTGATCAAATCCCGTTAAGCGATAACAGCCTTAAAATCAAAGATCTTTTAGGTGCGTTCATGTTCAGCGGTGATGATACCACTAAAAAAGTCAAGGTACTTTCCGGGGGCGAAAAAACCCGTTTAGCAATGATTAAATTACTGTTAGAACCCGTGAATTTGTTAATACTGGATGAGCCCACCAACCACCTGGATATGAAGACAAAAGACATTATTAAAGATGCACTCCGGGATTTTGACGGCACCTTGATCCTGGTATCTCACGATCGGGATTTCTTAGACGGACTGGTGAAAAAAGTATTTGAGTTTGGCCATAAGCGGGTACGCGAGCACTTTGAAGATATCAAAGGATTTTTAGCCTACAAAAAGATGGATAGTTTAAAAGAGATAGAACAGCGCTAAAAAACCATTTTTTCGGATTAAACAGGCATCATCCTGCCTGTTTAATCCGCTTTCTTCCATCCCTTAACGCCTTTACGAATCTCCGTAACAGTACTTTAACTGCTGTAAAGCACAACCCAAAGTTTTCGGGCCGCCGTGTGTTTCAATCACCATAAAACTTAGTGCTTTTGCTTGCTTTCGCGTTCATCGGCGTTACTGGCAAATATTGTGTGCACCTACTTATTCCAAAAGGCCCCCACACACCATTTCAGGTAACCCGGCCGGTAACGGTTCCCTTCAAAAAAGCCCGCGAAACCTGTTCATAAAGGGCATTGATTGCGTGCGAAACAATAACATACAACACTAACCGCGCAACATCAAATACTAACAAATTAGTTACATTACTAATTTATTAGTTGTAATACTAATCAATTAGTATTACATTTGTTTATAACAGTAAATCGATGCAAAAATTAGCTAAACGGGAAGAACAAATCATGCAGGCCGTATGGAACCTGGATAAAGCATTCATTAAAGAGATTATACAGGAGCTGCCCGAGCCAAAGCCCCACTATAACTCGGTAGCTACCATAGTAAAAATACTGGAAGAAAAAGGCTTTTTAGCACATGATAGCGTAGGCAATATTTTTCAGTATTACCCGGCAATTGCCAAAGAAGAATATCAAAAACACGCCATGAAAGATGTGGTGAGCCAGTATTTTGATAATTCCTATTCGCGCATGCTGGCTTTTTTTGCCAAAGAGCAAAAACTTACCGAGGAAGAATTGAACGACATTATAGAAATCATTAAATCGAATAAAAAATGATACCCTACCTGTTGCATGTAGCATTGCTCATAACAATTTGCCTGTTGTTTTATAAGCTGTTTTTACAACGGGAAACTTTTTATAACCTTAACCGATGGGTACTGCTCGTCTGCTTACCCCTTTCCTTTTTGCTGCCGCTTATACACGTTCCGCAGCAATGGTCGGCAAGGGCGGCTGAACCGCAAAATATTGTCAGTACTGATGAATTACCGAGGGTTGATTTGCCGGCAAAAGCCTTTCCGTCCGTTAAAGCAATAATACCCAGGCTGTCAAAACCCGGTTCGAAACCGGCGACTATACCAAAGCCGGCCGTGGCACCCCTGGCAAAACCGTTAACAACAATCGCATCGCATTTTACCTTGGCTGATATCATGCACTGGCTATTTATTATTTATGTAGCCGGTGTGGCGGTATTTGCTTTAAACCTGCTTGTTCAGCTTATTTACACGCTTTACATGGCCTATGCCCGCCCGGTAATTATTGACGGTCCTTTTCGTATTGTTGAACTTGCCGGCGATAAGGTACCCTGCTCCTTCCTGAATAACATATTTATCAATCCTGAAAAGTACGATTGGGACACCTATAACCAAATTTTAGTTCATGAAAAAGTGCATGCCCGCCAACTGCATAGCATTGATATTTTATTGGCCGAATTTGTAATCGTACTACAATGGTTTAACCCTTTTGCCTGGTGGTACCGTACAGAAATGGAAAATAACCTGGAGTATCTTACCGATGAAGCGGTTACCAGCAAACACGATATTGATCGCTCGTTATACCAATTAAGCCTGCTTAAGGTATCGGCCCCTCACCTATCGCTCCGGATTGCAACCAATTATAACCAGTCGATACTTAAAAAACGCATCCTGATGATGAGTATTAAAAAATCAAACCTGCATACGCTGTGGAAGTATTTTTTACTGGTGCCTTTATTCGCCGGGCTAACTTGTATCCTTAACCAGCCTGCTACCGGAAAAAACAGGTTGATGAGTAAAGGGATGGGTACCGGTATTATTCCCGATTCCTTATACAAGGGCGATATCGTGGGTTTTTGGTATGCCAACAAAGAGGGTAATGTACTCAACATGGATATGAAGATAGTGATCAAAAAGCAGGATTGGAGCTATAACGGCTTCGTTTTCCCGGTGAGCGCGTTTTCATCACTACCGCTGAAAAAGCAAAGCGATTTTTATGTAAAACGCGATGCGGGTACTATATTGTTTAATGGCAAGTTTGAGGGCGACCAGGGACTTGGCCGGTTTAAAATGACGTTTAATAAAACTTACCTTGAGCATTTACAAAAAGCCGGTGTAAAAAACACCAATGAGGATGCACTTATTGGCCTGGTGGTAAACGATGTAAAAGAGGATTATATCAATTTGCTGATAGATAACGGATTTAAAGACTTAACCGCCGAACAACTATCTATGCTGGCACTATTTAAAGTAACGCCTTCAGAAATAAAATTCTGGGGGCATTCGGGCTTCAAAAATCTAACTGCTCATGATTTGCAGCGGGCAAAATTAGCCAATATGGATAGCAGTTACGTTAGCCAAATAAAGAAAGCCGGCTATCCAGACATTACTTTTAATGAACTATGCCTGCTTAAATCGGATAGCATAACAGCCGACTACATTAAGGGCCTTACCAGGGCAAAATTAGCCGCCAGGGTACCAGGCGATACTACCGGAACCGTAATACCTGTAAGTATAATTTCAACAGCCAAATACATGCATGTTGATAGCGCCTACCTGCGGGCACTGGCCGGCTTTGGATATGATTTAACAGCATCGCAACTGCACTCATTCAAAAACTTCAACATAACGCCCGAATATATTACCGGACTGCAAAATTCAGGCTATAGCAATATACCGGCAAGTACGCTGCTAAGCTTAAAAATTTCAAAAATAACACCCGAATATATCAAAGGCTTTCATGATGTGGGGTACAACAACATCCCGTTAAATGCCTTAACGCTTTTTAAATCACAGGGTATCACACCCGATTTGGTTATGGGTTATAAAACAATGGGTTACACCAATATTGAGCCCACCACATTGGTGCAGCTTAAGGTAAAAGAAATAACCCCCGGATTTATTAAAGGCTTTAGCGATCTCGGGTTTAAAAACATACCCTTAACCCAGCTTTTTGTACTTAAAAACGCTGGCGTAACCCCCGCCTATGTAACGTCAATGAAGCAAAAGGGATTAAACTCAAAAGACATTCAAAAGTATATAACCTTAAAAAACTCATTCAATTAATAATAAACCTATGAAACACAACCTTATAACCTTATTTTTTTTAGCTTTTATCTGCTTTGAAGCAAAGTCGCAAACGGCTTTAACAGGTAGCCAGGCCTATAACAATGCGCAAAACCTGCGTGCAAAAGCCCGTAAATTTTACGAAAAGGATAATCCTACCAAAGCTGAGTGCGATAGTGGCCTGGCTATTTTAAATACAGCGGTAAATTTCCTGGACAAGCCCGAGGTGATAGAACTTGCCCAGGATAATTTATACTTAAAAGGTCGTAAAAGTGATGTTTATTACGATATGATATTGTGCTATACCCTAAGTAAACAGTATGAAAAGGCTTTGGACATATTTGACAAAATGGGAAACGAAGGCGATTACTACCGTATCGATTTTTATGAAACCGACTCGCTGTTCATACCCATGCGATCGAACCCCAGGTTTCAATCGGCACTAAGCAGGCTTAAACTTAGGCAGGCGCTTTGGAAAGACGAATCTTTAAAAACGCCCTACAAGGAAAACATATCGGATGCTGAAAAAACAGCGGGATTATCGCTGCTATGGTCGCAGGCAAAATACAATTTCGTCAATTTTGACCACGCTGCGATAGATTGGGACAAAACCTATCTTGATTACCTTCCGCTGGTAAAAAACACTACATCAACCGCGCAATATTATAAAGTACTGCAACAGTTTTATGCACAACTTAAAGACGGGCATACCAATGTATATGTACCAAAAGAATTATCGGCCGAATTTTACACCCGCCCGCCATTCAGAACCGAACTGATTGAAGGCCGGGTATTTGTAAGCCAGGTTTTTAGCGACAGCTTAAAAACCCTGGGCATTACCCCCGGCACCGAAGTATTAAGTATAGATGGCATCCCGGTTACAACCTACGGCAAAACGCAGGTAGCGCCTTACCAAAGCAGCTCGACCCCGCAGGACCTGGATGTACGCACCTATACCTACGCCTTATTGGCGGGCCCGGCCACTAAAGCCCTGCATTTACAATTACGCAACAGCGCCGGAAAAACCTGGCAACAGGATATTGCCCGCACCGGGTACCACGATGTAAAAAATGCTTTGCCATCGCTGGAGTATAAGCGCATAGGGCAAATTGGCTATTTAACGGTAAACAATTTTGAAGATGAAAAGATAATGAAGCAGTTTGATTCATTATTTACCCAGATAGCTGCCACAAAGGGGCTTATCATCGATATCAGGAATAATGGTGGCGGCAGTAGTGGCATTGGTTACCATATTATTTCGTCGTTAACCAACAAGCCATTTAAAAGCTCATACTCAAAAGTATTAAGGTATATACCTACTATTAACGGCATCCAATGGCACGAAAATGTGCCCGGCGAATGGGATGCCAACGGCAAACAATATTATGATAAGCCGGTGGTAGTATTGATAAGCGCCCGTACGTTTTCGGCAGCCGAAGATTTTACCGTGGCTTTTGATTACATGAAACGCGGCCGGCTTATTGGGCAAACTACCGGTGGCAGCACAGGCCAGCCTTTTGGCTTTAGCCTGCCAGGCGGCGGATCGGCACGCGTATGCGGCAAACACGATGCCTACCCCGACGGGAAAGAGTTTGTGGGCGTAGGCATTGCACCTAATGTGGCCATAACCAAAACCATTAAAGACCTATGGAAAGGTACCGACGCCGCATTGGAAAAGGCTTTGCAATTGCTGAATAAGTAAAGACATGTTAATATATAGCGGCCTCTTGCTACGGTAAACGATAGCAAGAGGCCGTTAATACAATAGTACAAAAACTATAGACTGGATATTATAATAGACGTAGTCAAGGCTCGGTTGCCTTCAACTTTAAATAACTTATAATGAGAATGATACATTATAGAGAACTAAAGTTTTTGTAAATCTTTAATAGAAAGCCCGGTGGCAAGCTAATTACGATTAACCGGCGTACAATAGGGAGTGGTATTTTTAAATGTTTATGGCGGTTTCTAAAGCTTTTCAATTTCCCCAGCCGAAAGCCCGGTGAACTTTTCGATCTGGGCAACAGCCATGCCTTCTTTTTTCATTTCACGGGCAATAGTTTGCTTTCCTTTTTTTTCGCCTTTTTTTTCGCCTTTTTTCTCAGCTCTATCCAATAAAAGTTCTTCAATGCCCATGGTGTTGCTCCTTTCTGTTAAAATTTCTACCTGTTGTTCAAATTTAGCATTTATATCCTGATTTTCAAAGCGTATGTAATACCTTAAAAAATTCATCAGTACCCTTATCTTTCCTTTCGCTATCTGCTTAGCCAGCAATAGCCTGGTGAGGTTAAGCTTTAAGTTCAGCAGCAATTCGTCACGTTCCCGGCTGCTTTTCAGGTCTTTGCCAACAAGTGCTGCCTTTGCTGTGAGCACAACCAGGGCAAAAGGGTTATCACTGGTTTTCAGCACCTTATCGCTTTGGCTGGCTATTTTGTAGGTATTAAACGTGTAACGTAAGCTGGTGCCCATAAAGTCTATGGCAAAATGGCTTGGTCTTTCTTTTGTATTGGCTTCGGTAAATATGGCGTAGGCAACTATTGGTTTTTGATACTTATCCAGTATCCTGTAAAAATAAGTGTACATGCGGCTGGCAAAATCTTTTTGATACTGGCCCTGAACTTCAACATGCACCAAAATCCATTCCTCTTTGCCACTTTTGGTAAATACCTTAACCAACTTGTCAATCACCTTTGGCGAGTACTCGTCGTTTTCGGGCGGAAAAACCTGTTCCAGCTCTTTATCCAGAAACTCAAATCCTTTATCAAAGTCGAAAATCTCCGTGGCTTCAGGACTAAGAAAGCATAGAAAATCGTCAAAAACATCTTCCAAAATCCCTTTCCAAAGGATGTCGTCTTTTCTTCTCATCAAACAATAATAAAGAAATATTTACCAGTAAAAAAAGAGTTGACGGCAATAAAAATAGAACATTTGTTGTGATCTACCTCAACCCTGCTTTCGCTTACTACTCAAATACTTCCTTACCGGGATGTCGTAAGCCACCATGGCCAGGTAGCCCATGCCAACCAGTAATATTACACCTGCAATAACTATATAAACAATTTGGCTGGTTGGCGGCTTGTGGCTTATTACATAATTACCAAAAAACCAGATACCCACATAATGGGTCATATACAACGGGTAAGAAATATTACCCGAAAAGTTGCAGAGTTTTTTAAGGCCTCCCGAAAGCGTGGCACCTGCCCCCAAAGCAATAAGCAGCGGAAAATAAAAAAGTACCACAAGCAATTGGGCAAGCCAGTTCCATTTACTATGTGGCATCATTAATGCCGCTAACAGTAACAAGGCAAGCCCAATAAAGCCAAGCTTGTTTTTGATAATGAAGTTAAACCGGTATACAAGCAGCCCGGCTGTAAACGAATAAAAAATGCGGACACCCCCTTCCCAAAAGTTTTCGCCGGCCCAGCCGCCCGATAATATCTTGGCATGGAACGCAACAAAAGTCAGCGCTGCCGCGGCTATAACCAGCAATACAACCAAATACTTACGTGCAAGCCTGTAAAGCACAAACGCATAAACAATATTGGCTATATACTCCCAAAATAACGACCATGCCGGTGCGTTAAAACTAAACAGGTTAAAATACCGCTCCTGCATGGCCGGGAACGGGATAAGCAGCATCGAGCTTACAAATATCAACGCCAGCCGGCCAACACTGTAAGCCTCCGGGTGACCGCCAAACGGATCAACAAGAAAACCAATAAGGCCCAACACCGAACCTAAAATAACCAACGGGTGCAGCCTGATAATCCTCGATTTAAAAAACTCCAGCACGCCCATTTTACCAATCCGGTCATCATAAGCATAACCTATGACGAAGCCCGACAGGCAGAAAAAAAAGTCGACAGCGAGGAAGCCGTGGCCGATAAAGTTTACATCGTAACTTGGAAAAAGGAACTCGGTAAAATGAAATACCACTACCGCCAAAGCGGCAACGCCACGTAGGCCGTCCAGAATTTCGAAGTGTTGTTTGGTTTTTAAATTTACAGGAATAGTGCTCATGAATAATTATTGCGACGGCCATTGGTTACAGCGCTTTTTAAAAATTATATGTGATGTTCAAGAATACCGATTAATATCAAACCCGGCAAATATTCGGCGGCGTTTTTAACCATCTTATAAAAAGCAAAATCCCGGATGGTAGCCCGTCCGGGATTTTGCGATGCTTTGTATTTACTATTGTTTAGCTATCCTGTACATTTTGCCATTATCAGTTACGCCGTACAACGCGCCGTCTTTACCGGTGGCAAGCGACCGCCAGCGTTCGCGTTTATCTTTAAACAGGCGCTCCTCGCCTACTACTTTATTATCTTTAATAACCAGGCGTGCAATGTGCGATCCGCTGAGGGCGGCTACAAAAAGGTTACCCTTCCATTCCGGTATCATATCGCCGGTGTAAAAAGTTATACCGCAGGGCGATATAACAGGGTCCCAGTAATAAATGGGCTGGGTTATCCCCTCTTTTTGCTGGATGCCATCACCAACTTTTTCGCCGCTGTATTCAATACCATAGGTAACCACAGGCCAGCCGTAGTTATTGCCCGGACGGATAATATTGATCTCGTCGCCGCCGCGCGGACCAAACTCATCTTCCCATAGTTCGCCGGTTGCCGGATTCCAGGCCATCCCTTCGGGGTTACGGAAACCGTAGGCATAAATTTCGGGCAGGGCATTTGGGGTATTGGCGAAGGGGCCACCCGGCACCGCCTTACCATCTTTGGTTAAGTGCAGTACTTTACCAATAGCAGCGCTCAAGTCCTGCGCTTTCATGCGTATATCGCCACCCGAGCGTTCACCGGTGCTTACAAACAAGTTGCCTTGCTTATCAAACAAAATGCGGCTGCCGTACTGTAAAGCACCCCTGTAAGCGGGCTTTGCACGGTATATCACTTCAATATGCTCTACCTGTGTTTCATCTGCCGATAATTTACCTTTAGCTACCGCCAGTACGTTGCCTTCTGGGGTTACTTCGGCATAATCCCAAAATATCATCCGGTTAGTTTTAAAATCAGGATCGATGTTAACATCCAGCAAACCGCCCTGCCCTTGTGCCAATACAGCAGGTAAATTACTTATCGTTTTATCAGCCTGTCCATCAGCTTTTAAAATACGCATAGTACCACCCTTTTGGGTTATCAAAAAGCGACCGTCGGGCAATACACAAAGCGCCCAGGGCTGCTTTAATTCGCTATTAATAACCGTTGCGGTTACCGCCATTTTGGTTTTAACGCCTGTGATGCGCGTTTGGCCGGGGAAGGCTGATTTATAATCGCTGTTGGGCTTAATGGTTTCAACAGGTGCACCTTTGCCCGTATCGGCAACCGCCGTTTGTTGCGGGGCCGCATGGCAGGCAGCTATCCCAGCTGTTAACGACAGGCTTAAAATGAATGTTTTACAGTTTTTAGGCAGCATGAATTTGGTTAATAAATGTTTATAATACATTAATAGCTAAAACTACAAATTGGTTTTGAGGATAGCCTGCATACGCTGTAAAAATATTATGACACGCCACTGTGGCCTATTGTTTCTTAACCCTTCACCTAAAACTTAATCCCTTACCCCTTGTTGTACTTTGCATGAATCGGCTGCTACAAAAACTCGAAAAAATTGGTCGCGACCCAAAAGTTACTGCAAAGGCAGTTGGCTTACGCTATGTCTCAGATTCAACCCCGGGCTATACCCGTAAAAAAGCGGGCAAAGGCTGGAGTTATTATGATGCCGGTGGCGCGCTGGTAAAGGACAAGGAATTGATTGCCCGTTTTGCCAAACTGGTTATCCCACCTGCTTACACCAAAGTATGGATCTCGCCTTATGAAAACGGGCACCTGCAGTTTACCGGCACCGATGCAGCAGGGCGTAAACAATACCGCTACCACGCCGGCTGGAACCAAATCCGCAATCAGAGTAAATACCACCGCCTGCAAACCTTTGCCGAACACCTGCCTGCCATACGTGCCCAGGTAGATAAAGACTTGGCCCGCCACAACCTGGATCATGAAAAAGTTGTGGCACTGGTGGTACGCCTGATGGAGCTGACCAGCATTCGTGTGGGAAATGAATCGTACAAAAAGCTTTACGGTTCGTTTGGGCTAACCACACTGCTTAACAAGCATGTGGCCATTGAGGGATCAAAAATTAAGTTTGAGTTTAAAGGCAAAAAGGGTGTTTTTCATAAAATAGCCTTGCAAAGCAGGCGCCTGGCCAACCTGGTAAAGCAATGCCGGGATATACCGGGCAAAGAACTTTTTCAGTATTACAAACCCGATGGTGAACGGTGCAGTATCGGCTCGGGCGATATTAACGATTATCTGAAAGGCATTACCGGTGAAGATTTTACCGCCAAAGATTTTCGCACCTGGAGCGGCAGCGTAAGCGCCCTTTACGCCTTTAAAGAGGCCGGCGAGTTTCAAAACATTACCGAATGCAAAAAGAAAATTGTAAGCGTATTGGATGAGGTAGCTATTAACCTTGGCAATACCCGCACGGTTTGTAAAAAATACTACGTGCACCCAACGGTAATAAAAAGCTACGAGGAAGGCACCATATTTAAATATATTGATAAAATTGACGGGCACGAAGACGTAAAAGCGGCGGAGTTAAATATTGCAGAGCAGGCATTGCTAAAGTTATTAGAAACAGAAAAACTCGCTATCGCGAGTTGATTTGGGGTTGATTGGGTTAGATTGAGTTGATTAGGTGAATGGTTGATTGAGTTTAATTAACCATTCACCTCGTGATAAATAAAGAACTACTACTATTAACTGATCTTATAACTTAATCAACGTAATCCAACCCAATCAACCACTCACTTTTTCTTAAGCTCAATAACAATCACACCTTGTTTAGCTTTTTCGCCATATTTTTTATCGGTGGCGGCATCGTTTTTAAGCACGCTTATATTTTTGATATTACTTTGGTCTACCTTTTTAAACTCGGCCTGGGTAACCTCTTTGCCGTCTACCAAAATCAGCGGGCTTGCTTTATCGTCATTCCGGGGACGGATCCGCAAAATTTTAGTAGCGGTGGCACTTATTCCATTTCTGCTATCAACCATAGTTATCGGGTCACCGTTGGCTGTCATCATCACAATGGTATCCATTGGTGTGGTACCATTTAAGGTAATTGCATTACCTTTTACAACTATATTTTTGCGAAGTGACTTACTGCTCCAGCCGGTAACCGTTGTAGCGCCCGAAGCCGCACTGCCCGATATCCTTTTGGTGGCTCTTACACTACTTACCCCTGTGCCGGTTACCGTGATGGGTTCCGCATCGTCGATTTCATCTGCTGTGCCTACAACAACTTCATCTATCTTCAGGTTAGATTTAATTGCCTTTGTGGATTTAGCAGACACGGTTACTTTGCTGAGGCCTTTAACCTTACCTACTACTATAGGATCGGCAGAGTTAACGGAGTAAGTGTAATAAACATGCTTTGTTTTGCCGTTTGCATCTTTTAAAGTATCACCGGCAATTTTCATATCCCTTATAAAAACTTTACCAACGCGGCCTTTTGTATGAGCGGGGCTAAAATCCATTACTGTAGCAAACCCGGCATCTGTCGTGCCTTTAAATTTATCCAGTTTTTCTTTAAATTTTAAGCCCTCGGTCGAGTTTTTTGTGGTAATAAATACCAGCCCTACGTTATCAGCTACTTTATCATCAACAAGCTGTACAGCATCGCTGTTTTTAAATACGTTAACGCTAAGTATATCGTCGGGGTTTACATTTTTGATGTCGCCCTTTTTACCATTAATATAATATACAACCGAGTCGTTCCCATTGATGTGGATAGCAAAAGCCCGTTTGGTGGTATCGGCGTTTACCATATCTTTTAAAATAAAATTCACTTTGGTATTTACATGCTCAATAGCGCCCTTATTAACGCTGTTTACCTTTATTTTACCTGCGCCTGCCAATTGTGCTATTTTTTCTCTCAGGGCTTTACCGGCAACCGAATTTTTCCTTGTTGCAAAGGCCACTGCATGGTTTCCATCGCCGGCATTAAAATACTTTTTGGCATCAGTTGCTGTAAGGTAATCTATACTTTCGGTATCATCGGCAAAGCTATTGGCATTTGATACCTGTACCCCATCCAGGTAAAATACAGGGCTGGCGTTGCCATCATCAGCTTTACCCTTAGCTGTGTTTGCAGGGGTTTTATTCTCATCCTTACCTGGCAAAATCAGTTTTATGGTAGCAGCCAGCTTATTGATGCCTACAGCATTACCTACATTATTTGATAATATGGTTATAGATTTAAAGGCGGCGCTTTTTTTAACAAAATCGGCTTTTGAAATACTAAAAACCAATAACAGGCCAACAACAACCGGCACCATGAACACGTACCGGGTTAGGGTTATTTTTGAAGATCGTTTGGCGTTCATCATGATGATACGTTTTTTAATGGTTGATAAATTGAAATGGTTTACAATGCCAGGTTGGGTGTTATTAAAACTTACCGATACCAGGCTATACTGGTAAGT
>Ga0307515_10006610_pt1 | contig 23132 bp, 18 predicted proteins | sample 17_EM_MG_FD_194513 | JGI IMG/M metagenome (GOLD analysis project Ga0307515, IMG submission 194513) | Populus trichocarpa ectomycorrhiza microbial communities from riparian zone in the Pacific Northwest, United States - 17_EM | ecosystem: Host-associated > Plants > Roots > Unclassified | place... | reverse complement strand
TAAATAGGATCCTAGCCCACTAGGAAAATCTATGCGAGATTTTCTAAATTAATAGGGAGGGCTATTAACTTGCAAGAAAATAGTGGGATATCAAATTAGAATTAAAGACTGTATCTAAATTTAGAATTTAAATATGTATGCATGAAACTAATACTCTCTATCTTTACATAAATAGGTTGGTAGATCAAAATGAGTAGTAACATATCCCTACAAAGCATACTTGATGCTAACAAATTGACTTGACCAAATTTCATGGATTAGCACTGAAATGTAAGAATTATTCTCAAGCAAAAAAAGAGGTTGTATGTTCTTGAAAATCAAATTCCAAATGCCCATGCTAAGGATGTTGAAGAAGAAGTTAGGAATGAACATCAACGTCATGTTGATGACGATGAACAAATAATAATTCTAAAACTAATGCTAAGTTGTTGCACACTATGAATAAAAAAACAATTGTTGAATGAAATCGCTTAAAAATGGGTTTTAGCCAAATAGGATGTGGTGACACCCCTTAGAATCCAAAACAAACAAGGAAATAATTCTTCCTTAGGCTCCTATGTTTCCACAAATAATAAGAAACCCTCCTATAATTTTGGAATCTATAAAACACTTGGAAATACATAACTCTATAGTTGTTGTTGAATGGTCCTCTATGGATAACCAATGATGCAGAAATTAATTAAGCCTAAGAACTAGATGGACCAGACTCTTTTTATACATAGATTAAGTTGACTAGAGTCTTATCATAACTTATTGAAGTTGTAGTCTTTTTTAAACTTACTTTGACCCAAATACTCTGAATAAGCCCATTGAATATATTTTTGAGCTATTTTGCCTTTGATCTTGTAATTGACCTATCTGAAACTTCTAATGGTTCTTATGATGTAGTTTGAATCATATTATCTCATCTCTCATCAAAAGTGCTTGATCTTGAATCTTCAACTACATCAAACAAAGAGAGATAAAAAAAACATTAAAAGTAACAATAATATTATACTCATCTGGTAGATCTACTTTATAGGTATTGTCATTAATTCTTTCAAGGACTTAAAATAGATCATCTCCTCTTGGCATCAATTTAGATCTTCTACGTTTAGAAAATCTCTCCCTGTACATATGCACATAAACCTAATCACCTGGTTTAAAGATAAACCTTTTTTAGCCTTTATTAACTTTAAATGCATATTACTCACTCTTTTTTCGTATTTACCATCGTACACTCTCATTGAGAGCCTTCACTACTCGTTCTTTTCATTGCCATTAAAAAACTAACCCTTTCATCGATAGATAAAGGAATCAAATCCAAAGAAGTTAAGGGATTAAAGTCATACACAATTTTAAAATGTGAATAATCCATAGTAGAATACATACTCTTATTATATGCAAATTTAACAAATGACAAACAATCTTCCCAGTTCTTCAAATTTTTTTTAATGATGGTTATTAACAATATAGTTAAAGTCTTATTAACTACTTTAGTTTAACCATTTATCCATGGATGACAAGTGGTAGAAAATAATAATGTTGTTCGTAACTTACCCCAAAAATTCTTCCAAAATAAGCTAAGAAATTTAACATCACGATCAAAAGTAATAATTTTAGGAACCCTATGAAGTTGGGTTATCTCCCTAAAGAATAAGTCCACCATGTTAGTTGTGTTGTTGATTTTATGACAAGATATAAAATGTGTCTTAGAAAACCTATCTACAACCATAAAAATAGAATCCCCACCCTTTTTTGACATAGGCAAACCTAAAACAAAATCCATAAATATATCAACCCAAGGTTTCATAGGTACTGATAAAGAAGTATACAAACCATAAGGTAAAACTTTAGACTTAGTTTGTTTGTTATTATGCACCTATAAAAAATTCTTTACATATTCTTTTTTGTTTTAGGCTAATAAAAGTGCTCATGCAAAATATCTAAAGTCTTAGTAACCCTAAAGTGTCTCATTAAACCACCCCGTGAGCTTCATAAATAAGTAATTCATGTATAGAACAATTAACACATATAATATTTTTTTCTTTAGATAGATAACCATCAAACTTATAAAATTTATCAAATGTCAAATTCTCACATGCTTTATATACCTTGCCAAAATCAATATCGTCAAGATACAAGTCTTTCACATAATCAAATTCTAATTATTTAGTACTCAAAGTTGAAATAAGTACATACCTTCTTGATAGTTCATCAACCACTATTTTCTTTAATTTGTTTGTATTTTATCACATATGAGAACATTTCTATAAACTCAATCCACTTGGCATACCAACAATTTAGCTTCCTTGGCTTTTCAGATGTTTTAACGATTCATGATTTAAATGGATCACAAATTCTTTAGACCATAAGTAATGTTGTCAAGTTTTCAATGCCCTTATTAAAATGTAAAGCTCCTTATCATAGACAAGATAATTCAAGACTCCACCATTGAGCTTTTAACTAAACCAAGCCATGAGACATTTTTTTTATTATTAAAATAGCTCTAATACCTATCCTCGGTGCATCACATTCAATCTCAAAAGTTTTCATAAACTCAGGTAATGATAACAATGAAGCCAAAATCAATTTTTCCTTTAACAAGTTAAATGCATTCTCTTGTTATTTAATCCATTTAAATCATATTGACTTCTTAACAATTTCAATTAAAGGTGTGACAAGAGTATTGAAACCTTTAACCAATATCCAATAAAAACTAGCCAAATTATAAAAACTTTTTACCTCTATGATTGACTTAGGTGAAGGCCCTTCTTGGATAGCTTTTACTTTTTTTTCATCCATCTTAATATCTTTTACAGTAACACCATAACAAAATAAGATAGATTTTCTTCATGTAAAAGTTATATTTTTTTATATTAGCATATAAACATTCTTTTCTTAAAACATCCAATACATTCTTTAAATGTTCAGCATGCTCATCTAAACTCTTGTTATAAATGAGAATATCATCGAAATAAACCACAACAAATCTACCTATAAAATTATACAAAATATGATTAATTAATCTCATGAAAGTACTAGATACATTAGTAAGTTCAAAATGTATAACTAATCATGCATACAAACCATATTTAGTTTTAAAGACAGTTTTACATTCATTTCCCTCTTTCATTCTAATTTGATGATATCCATTTTTCAAATCAATTTTAGAAAACACACAGGATCCATATAATTCATATAACATATCATTAAGTATAAGAATTAGATGTTTATATTTTACCATAATATTATTGATTGCATGACAATCAATACACATTCTCTGAGTCTTATCCTTTTTTGGTACCAATATCATTGAAATTGCATACAGACTCATACTCTATCTTATATAACCCTTTGACATTAGCTCATCCACTTGCATTTGAATTTCTTTTGTCTCGTCAAGATTACTTCTATAAGTTGATTGGTTAGATATTGTTTCTTCGGGTACAAGATCAATTTGATGTTCAATTCATCTAATAGGTGGCAATCCACTAAGAGTCTTATTAGGGAAAATATCCTCATACAATAAAGAAACATAAATACTAGGAATACAATAATTAAGTTTATTAGTGTTAAATTCCTTCTTATACACAATTAAAATCATAGACATGTCAGAAAAATAAACATTCTTAATCTCATTTATTTGTGCATAAAAACTAACTTGTTTCTTTATTTTTTCCATATTCTTTTTTTTTTCTCACCCTTTCTTCTCTCATCTCGCGGTCAAAACCCTATTTTTCTTCACTCTGGACTAATATTTTCTCTCAATATTCCTATTATTTTCACTCTTCCTCACATCCTCACATAGTTGTTCTGAACTTTCAGCTTCACTTTTTTTTTTTTTATCTTTAATTGATCTTCATAAATATGTCTAGGTGACAATGACACAAATGAGAAAATCTTTTCATCCTTTACAATAAAATATATATTCTAAACCCATAATGCATTATCTTCCTATTAAATTTCCAAGATGCCCCAATAATAAATAAGTAGCATGTATAGAAATCACATCACACAAAATCTCAACCTTGTATTTTCCAACCGAGAAAAAAACCAAAACCTATTTAGTAACTCTTACTTTACAACATTCATTACCATTGAAGCTTGTAAGGTTTTTCATACTTAATAATATTCAGATTTAATTTTCTAACAAGTATAACACTAACAACATTAACACAACTTTCTCTATCAATTATCATACCACATACCTTGTTATTTATATGACATCTAGTATGAAAGATATTATTCCTTTTGTTGCTCTACATCACCATTTTTAATCTGAATATTAAGTGATCTCCAAATTAACAAAGCTTCTTTATCAATTGGTTACTTAATATCACTATAATTGTCAAATGGTGACATCCATCTTCTTTAGATTTGTCACTTTCAAATTCAATATCTTAATGTTCTCTTATAACCATAACCCTTTTGTTTGGATATTATGAAACTACATGTCTATTATCCAAACATTGAAACACTTAATATCATGGTTATAATTAGTTTGAGTTTTGATTTACCTTTGAGTTTATTTGCTAAATCTCTCCTCAATATCTTAAGTGATTCAATTTTGCTTTCCATGGTATTCAACTTTGATGGGGCAACTCCTCTTTTCTATAATTCGACCTCCAAGCTAAAAAAGAACCCAAATTACCTTATTAACGTGTACTGTGATTTCTCTTTAACTACCTTTCTATCTTAGTAGTCATGGGAACCATATCTTCTAGCTCAATATAATGTTGTAATTCAACCATATTAGTTATATCTCTATTCAAACAATTCAAGAACCTTGCCATTATAGCCTATTTATCCTTCACAACATTAACTTTAATTATAACAATTCTCATCTGCTTATGGTAATCCTCTACACTTTTAGACCCTTAAGTCAAATTCTGTAATATCTGAAATAATTCCCTATAACAATGTTCAAGAATGAACCTTTTTCTTATGATTGCTTTTATCTTATCCCAAGTATTTACGGGTCTCTCTATTTATTCTTCAACCTAAAATAATTTGATCCCACCATATTAGCATAGTTAGTAAACTCAATAACAACAAAGTTTACCTTTTTTCCTCGTAGTAATGGTGGTAACAAAAAATCAACTGTATTTTCTTTTTCCATTTCAAATATGCTTCAGAATCGTTTCTATCCTAAAAAGCAATCTTCATCTTAACACTCCCTAAATTTATGTCCAAACCATCATAAAATCATCCTCCCTATTTGCTCTTCTATGGTAAAAAAAATCATGTGTCTAAACTCCCTAATTTCTAGGCTTTCGAATCCTAATATCATGTTCATGATTAAAATTCCCAGCCTTCTCATCTGTATTTTTTACTATAAACTCATTTAGAGGTGAAATAACTCATCTCGTAGGCTTTCTACCCTTGGGACTGACCTATATCGAAGCCTAACTACTTTGGTTCTTAATAAAGTCATTCCATTCATAACCTCTTCTCCAGACCTCAAGTTCATCATCTCTAATTATTGTTGTATATCCAATTATTCTCATTCTAGTTTATTCTTATCTTTTAGCGATGATGATACACTTTTAGCTGACATCATCAAGATTCGAAAATCATGTTAGTAGCAAGAAAATATATCATTACACACCCTATCATGTGTTTACACTGAATAGATGTCACTTCTCTCGTGTTTCACATGAAGTTTTAGTTTTTTACTATAATAAGCTCACCTTTCATCTTTCACCACTCAATCTAAAATTTTTTAGTTCTTTAAGGAACTAATTAACAACAAATAAAAAAATTAACAATTTAGTAGCCCAATCCAAAAAAATATATGGTCTCAAGAAGCAATGAAAAAAAGTAAAAACTACTAATACAAAACTACAAACAACAAAATGAATTCGTGTGAAATATGAACAATACGAAGACATAAAAAATATAAAATTAAGAAAACTAATGAAATAAGACTCAAATAACCCAAATTAAGAAATACATTATTTTTGTGTAGCAAACTTGAAATCAACATCAAAATTTTATTTTTTTTCATATAAAGCTACCTGTTAAGAATTTTTTTTTTGTAATTTTCAAAAAAAACCCAACAAAATATATCCAAATAATCCTAAAATCAATATATGACACTAAAATATCCCAAAAATCAAGAACTTTTAAATTTGAGTTGATGAATCCAAGATTTGATGAAAAACCCTAATTTACTACCTAAATCCTAATCAATATATAACACTAAAATATAAGCTGATTCAAGAGCCTTGTTATAATATTAACTGATGTGAATCTTGTGGATTTAAAAATCCAGAAACTTATAATCAAATCAACCTTTCCTAATAAAGCTAATTCAAGCTTGTGATTGAACTTGACACAATGATAACCTATATTGAGGCATCAAAAAAGCTAGGCATATGAGTTTTGCCTTCTAGGCTCATTCACGCCTAGCCTCTTCTTTATTTTTATTTTTATTTTTAAAAGATTTGTTTCTTATTTTCTTAATTTAATTTTTAATTAATATCCTTTTTTATTTTTAAATTCTGTATTGTATGTATATAACAAGTAAAATTAACCTCACAAATAAATAAATAAAAACATACAAAATAAAAAGGATAACCAAGATAAAACATTTGCACATATATTTATTTTGTTTATTTTTTTACGAAGAATATTAATTTTTATTCGATTTAATTAAATCCCCAGTTTTAAAATTCATAATACAAAAAAATAATCTATAATAGCATTGACATTTTTTTTATATTAAAAATTAATTAAAGTTCTAGCAATCCGTGAAAAAACGAAAGCCCAAATCATTATAAAATGAAATATCTCCATCGCATCAAAAGCTAATGCGTTCATTACACTAACAAAGTGCCACGTGTTTGAACACAGTAAAATCACGCTTTTCTACCAATTTTGAGAGCTTTCAAGAAGTCTCCACAGACCCCTCTCTCTATCTCTCTATTATCTTCTCTTCTGTGTTTTAACAAACAGCACAGGTTTCGCTTACTCGCTAGTCGCTACAGCCTCCGATACATAGAATTCTTTTTTATTTTATTCTCTTCTTCATTCTCACTCTAAATTAAAGTAAAGTCCTTTTCTTTCGCTTTAATTTCTTCCAGCTCCCTTCTCTCTTCTTGTCAATCTCGAAGCTGTATTACTGGCTTGCCACCTGCTCAGCCAAAATGGCAACCACCGCTACAGCGGCGTCGTTTACCGGAGTGAGTCTGTGTCCTTCCTCATCATCTCCCCTTTCACATTCAGCTTTCATTAGGAATGCTTTGTTGCCTCAAAAGTCTCTTATTAGTTTCGCTGGAAGGCGGACTTCTGTGAAGTCGCTTGAGTTGAAGAGAAATGGTGCCCGTTTTCAGAGGACTAGTAGACCCACTTCCTTTGTTGTTAGATGTGATGCTTCTAATGGAAGGGTAAGTAAGTAAATAAGTAAGTTAACTATCTACAGTAGTGATGCCAATTATTGGATTTTATTTTTTATTTTATTTCTCGACAGATTACACAGCAAGAATTTACAGACATGGCATGGCAAGGAATTGTATCTTCCCCAGATGTGGCGAAAGAGAACAAACATCAGATAGTGGAGACCGAGCATTTGATGAAAGTCCTCTTGGAGCAAAAGAATGGCCTTGCTCGCCGTATCTTTTCCAAGGTTGGGGTTGATAATACTCGTCTTCTTGAAGCCACCGATAAATTTATCCAACGCCAGCCCAAGGTAATTTACTACTCTTTTCTCTCCTTTCGTGCTTATTAGTACCCATCTAACATGTTTTTGTGTGGGTTCAAGTGAAGTTTTTGGCCAAAAATTGCCTTGCTTATGGAAGTTGAGATGCAATGTGGTGTTGCTCAATCATTTGATCCCTGAATATCAAAGCTTTCTTTGCAATGTGGTGTGTAGGTTGTCAATCTTCAATGCAATTTAAGGCATTGATTATAAGATGTCTTAGAAATCTGACCAGCACATGATTAGTACCTTAGTGTTAAAGTCATGAACACCAGGTTTGGGCACTAGAAAAACTGGCTGACACATCTTACGATCTGTATGTGGACCCTCCCTCATTTGAAGCTAAAGCTTGAAATGTGATCATGTCCACGAACCTATAATTTCACAGGTTTGAAATCTCATGTCTGGAGCTTTTATGATGACCAAATTATCACTTTATTTCTCTCTTTGTCTTATTATGCTAGGTTCTAAGCGATTCTGCTGGTTCAATGTTGGGACGTGACTTGGAGGCCCTGATCCAACGAGCCAGAGAATACAAGAAAGAGTATGGGGATTCATTTGTTTCTGTTGAGCATTTGGTTCTTGCATTCACTCAAGATCAACGATTTGGGAAGCAATTATTTAAAGATTTTCAAATATCTCTACAAACTCTGAAACCTGCAATAGAATCCATAAGGGGACGCCAATCAGTTATAGACCAAGGTTGAATACTTTCCCTTTGAGCGTTTTGTGTTTTCGTGTGTGTGTATTCAAGATAAACTTGAAAGCAATAAAGCTTTTTCTTTCTCAAGTTTAAACTGTGATATGATTCAAGTTCTTGTTAATGGAACAGCATGCTGGGGTCAGGAGGCAGGAACTATTAACCATCTGGGTTGAACTAATGTTCCTGGGACAAGGAAAAATTTCTATTTTTTCAATATGTTAGATGGTTGCTAATAAAATATTGTTTTTCATGTGTCTCTGTACTCAGCTTCATATCTGTTGATAAATGATTTATAGTTTTGTTTTTGTTTCTCTCAATGCTTAAATTTCTGCATGAAGCATATCTGAAATGTTGTTAGTTTGTTTCAGATCCTGAAGGAAAGTATGAAGCACTGGAGAAGTATGGAAAGGATTTGACAGCCATGGCAAAAGCAGGAAAGCTTGACCCAGTTATTGGCAGGGATGATGAAATCCGTAGATGCATCCAGATTCTCTCCAGGAGAACAAAAAACAATCCAGTGCTAATTGGTGAACCAGGTGTGGGGAAAACTGCAATTTCTGAAGGGTAAGCATTTAAATGCTTGATTCTTCACAGAGGCAATATCATTAAAGTAGGATCAACTGGGATTTTGGGTATTTCTGATAAATTGGGTTCTTGATCTGAGAAGTTTCTGGCTTTACTTCTAATCAGTAATTGGCCTTACAAGTTAGTTGAAATTTTTCTGACTTGCAGCTTAAACAAACATCCTCAATGTGATTCTCACTATATTACTTATCTCATAGAACATATTAAAATAGTGAAAATGGTACTCAAAGTTTGTGCTGAGTCCCAAGTGAAGCATGCTTGTTTTACGGACCTGGTTTGAGCTTCTGGATGCAGTAGGATGTTTTCATAGGGGGTGGTTAAATATTTTTTTGTCTAGTTTGACTGCCTTAACTGGATCTGCTTTACATCTCAGTGGTCTATTTCTAGAATGTATACATTACTCTGACTGTACTTTCGGACAGGCTTGCCCAGAGAATTGTGGAAGGGGATGTTCCTCAAGCTTTGATGAACCGCAAGGTGCATTCTATATGCCCATTTTAAGCTCCACTCACTGAAACTTTTTTTTTTTCTCTCATGTTATTCAGAGGAGAGGCTGCATTGTCCATAACCTGTGTCTACTGTTTAACCTGGTAATGATTTCGTTAGATGTTGCTTTACAGCTAATATCCCTTGACATGGGTGCACTCATTGCTGGGGCAAAATATCGAGGGGAATTTGAGGATAGATTGAAGGCTGTACTTAGGGAAGTCACGGATTCAGATGGTCAGATTATCCTTTTCATTGATGAGATTCACACAGTGGTTGGTGCTGGTAAGCTGTATATCAGATATCTTTACTTTATCCTATTCCTTTGAGCTCATATGTCTTTATGGAATTGAATTCTCTCAAAGTAGAACTAAATGTATTTTTTTTTAGAATGCCATTACTTCGTGGCACATACCTGAAATGTGGATGAAGTTAAAGATTGGAAGCAGATTATTCTTAATATAATAGAGATGTGAATGTGGTCCAGATCAATACTAGCTGTCCTAAATGTGAGAAGAGGTTTGTTAATGAACTGTTGATAATATATCTGATATCAATAATGTCCTTCTAATACCTGTCTCAGGTGCCACAAATGGAGCGATGGATGCGGGCAATCTCTTGAAGCCTATGCTTGGCAGAGGAGAGTTGCGCTGCATTGGTGCAACAACACTGGATGAGTATCGTAAGTATATTGAGAAAGATCCTGCATTGGAGCGTCGTTTCCAGCAAGTTTTTGTTGATCAACCTACAGTAGCGGATACAGTATCTATACTCCGGGGACTGCGTGAAAGATATGAGCTGCATCATGGAGTCCGAATTTCTGACAGTGCACTTGTGGAAGCAGCGATTCTGTCTGATCGTTACATCAGTGGAAGATTTTTACCTGACAAAGGTAAAACTGATGCACATAGATATATAACAGCCTAAAAGGCTGGAGGATAATTTATGTTGTTTAGATCATTCAATGTTGACTTCCTATAATGCATGTTTGGCCAGCAAGGTAGGACGTGCAAAAACAATTGTATGCCTGTTTGTCATTATCCCAAAACTAATGTTAAATCTCATTATCATATGCTAAATTTATAAAGAAGAGATATCAACTGTCCATGAAATTTGTATTTAAGTTTTATATTTGGTCCATAAACTTGTGTGGTTTGCATGAACATGTATATCATGCTCCTACAACGCCAAATGTGTCTACAATTTATTTATAAGAAGTACAAGTCCACAAAGTGCTCATGTATTTTCAAATTGCAGCTATTGATTTAGTTGATGAAGCAGCTGCAAAACTGAAAATGGAAATTACTTCAAAGCCTACTGCCCTTGATGGAATCAACCGTTCAGTATTAAAGCTGGAGATGGAGAGGTTATCTCTTAAAAATGATACGGATAAAGCTTCAAAAGATAGGCTGAGCCGCCTTGATGCTGAGTTGTCCCTGTTAAAAAAGAAACAAGCTGAGCTGACAGAGCAATGGGAGCACGAGAAGTCTGTCATGACACGCATTCAGTCAATTAAGGAAGAGGTATTATTTTACCATGAATGTTCGTCGGAAGTTAACTTTCTCTTCACATACACTAGATAAGTCAGCATGAGAACGATTCTGTTGCACACTGCCACGCTCACAAGTTTTGAAAAGACAAGCATAATGGAGTAGTGAGTGTGAACTCCTATGTAATTTAACTATTATCAAAACAAATTTTCCAAAAATCATTAAAAAATAAGTAATAAAATGCCTATTGATGTGACAATCTCAAAGCTAATGTTTATTCCTTTGCTTTATACAGATTGACAGGGTCAATCTTGAGATTCAGCAGGCTGAGCGAGAGTATGATTTAAATCGTGCTGCTGAATTGAAGTACGGGAGCCTGAATTCTTTGCAACGCCAACTTGGAAGTGCTGAAAAGGAGTTGGATGAGTACATGAAGTCAGGAAAGTCCATGCTGAGAGAAGAAGTTACAGGTGATGACATTGCTGAAATTGTTAGCAAGTGGACTGGCATCCCTGTTTCCAAGCTTAAACAATCTGAGAAGGAGAAGCTATTGCATTTGGAAGAAGAGCTGCATAAACGTGTGGTGGGTCAAGACCCTGCAGTGAAAGCAGTAGCTGAGGCCATTCAGCGATCTCGTGCTGGTCTCTCTGATCCTCGCCGTCCAATTGCTAGTTTCATGTTCATGGGCCCCACTGGTGTTGGAAAAACAGAACTAGCTAAAGCCCTAGCTTCCTATATGTTCAATACTGAAGAAGCCCTTGTACGAATTGATATGAGCGAATACATGGAAAAGCATGCAGTTTCACGATTAATTGGCGCCCCACCTGGTTATGTAGGGTATGAGGAAGGGGGCCAGTTGACAGAGACAGTTCGTAGGAGGCCATATGCAGTTATTCTCTTTGATGAGATAGAAAAGGCTCATTCTGATGTATTTAATATCTTCCTTCAGATTTTGGATGATGGTAGGGTGACTGATTCACAAGGTCGCACAGTCAGTTTCACAAACACTGTCATCATTATGACTTCAAATGTGGGTTCACAATACATACTTGACACTGATGATGACTTGCCAAAGGAGGTAGCTTATGAAACAATTAAGAGGAGGGTAATGGATGCTGCTAGATCAGTCTTCCGACCTGAGTTCATGAACAGGGTTGATGAGTACATAGTTTTCCAGCCTCTGGATCGTGATCAAATAAACAGCATTGTCAGGTTACAGGTATGTTGGGATAGTTTGTTTGGGTTGATCATATTTTTCTTCAGCGAATCTCCTTGCAATGTGCTATAAATTATTATTACATAAAAGTGGTCAGAGCTTGTTTGGTCTATTCTTGATCGTATTACCCAAATTAATAATTGTGTTTTGCATCCTAGTTTACTGCAATCATCTTGCAGCCTGTTAGATTAAGATTGGGACTTGGTAAATGAGCCTGCCTACCATTTAGCTGAATTGTAGTGCTTGCATGTATATGTTCCAAGGTGTGCTGGATCTTTTACAACTCTTCATGGAGACTCATGGGAAATGACCTCTTTCTTTGTTAACAATGGAGCAATTTAATTTGAATTTCAATGTTAACCTGATTATGCTTTTTACACTGAGTGTAGCTTATTGCATGATGATCCAGTTTTGATGCATTTTACTGACTGCTTATGCCATATTTGCTTGTGCATTTCAGCTTGAACGTGTCCAGCAAAGGCTTGCAGACCGGAAGATAAGAGTATTGGTTACTGATGCAGCTGGAGACCTTCTTGGGACTCTTGGATACGATCCCAACTATGGTGCTAGGCCAGTCAAAAGGGTGATTCAGCAGTATGTTGAAAACGAACTTGCCAAGGGTATCTTGAGAGGGGAATTCAAGGATGAGGATTCTGTCTTAATAGACACCGAGGTTACAGCATTTGCTAATGGGCAGCTCCCCCAGCAAAAGCTAGTTTTCAAGCGTCTTCAAACTAGTGAAGAAAAAGCAGCTGCAGAAAATCGAGTTTTCTCACGAACTGTCTGAATGTTTATACCTTCACTACACTATATAGGTTTTATACATTTTGTGTAGAGGGTTCGTAGCTCATGCTAAATGGCTTTTTCCATCTTGTATGATGTTTCCATTATAAAACTAAATGGCTTTTTCCATCTTGTATAATGTTTCATTATAAAAGTACAGGTCTCGAGGTTTATGCTATTTTGTTTTAAGGTATGGACACCGTGCCTACACTTGTATTTTTTATGCCTTAAGTGGTTGCCAAAGTTGGGGGCGATTAGTGTTCCTGAAGTGTTAAATGCACAAGAGAGCGACGTAATAATCTATTTCATAGACCAGAGTTTTCATGCATGCTCCAGTTGAAGAAATTGGCTATCCATATTGACACCATTGTTTTTAATATTTCATTTCAATTAAGCTGTATGAATCATTTACGAAATTTTGTGAACTGGAGAAAACAATGGAAAAGGTGCGAGTAAAAATTGATCGGAGAGAGTCATTTCTAATGTATTTGGTTGTGCTGCTATTATGATCTGACGAGTTGGCCAGTGCGTCTCTATATTTTTGTAACTCAGAATCTCTATATCATAAATTGCTTAAAGTCATGATCTTAGAGAAAACATCACCATACGATGTCCACGTCTTCTGTTGATTAGCAGCAGATATCTCTTAAGCTGCTGATGTCATGTTAGTGAGACAGTCTTGCTGCCAAGAACACGTTCTGCCATTTCACTCTACAAAAAGGACATGAGACAATAGCCAAGACATGTTCAGAGAGATTGTCATCGATATTTCTAGACAAGAAATAAATACTCTCTTCGGTAGATTGTTCAGCACATGGGCAATCAGGGGAATTCGGAGTGGTTCGGACTGCTTAATTTGCCAGCCCGCTTGGCTCACAATGCCTTCAATCATAGAATATAGAGGATATACCATTGTTGCCAACCTTAGAATCAAGGAAGAGGGAGCATTGGAACTGGGATATTTTGTATAGCTAAAGACTAGACATGGGTAATTTACTTTGCTATATCATGGCACAACTATGTCCCATGATATTTGCATAAGTCAAAAGACTCAAAACAACGATCGACAGCATGCTCTTTCATTTGTGTTCTCTTCCTAGATGTTAAGTTACAGTACTAAGGATATGATTCCATGTGGATTATCTACAGCAGGTAGAAAACCTGCTTCTTTTAGTTGAATTCTTCCGCAAGTTCTGGAGCATCAAGGCCCCATCTGGTTTTAGACCGCTCTTGCCCATTTTCATGTACAGCTTCTTTGCTGATTCAGTCTTGCCTCTTAAGCACATTCCATGGATTACAGCATTGTAGAGGGAGACATCTGGTGCAACTTGCTGCAGATGAAACGGAATTTATCAGTTATTTCTGAACCATTTGCAATGCTATAACAAGAAAAGGTCCAGATACAAGAAATTGACTTGCAACAGACAAAACTTTTATGAAACTAAAATTCGGTAACGCTAAGCAGCTCATCTTTTATGCTCCTGATTCCTTAACAGAGTCCAGGTTATGTGAATAAGTTTATCTAGAGTGAATTCAGAGAAAAGCACGGAGTTCATGAAGAGTGAAGGCCTGAAGACAGATTAGATTAATCTTTGTATGCGATTATTCTCGAGCACAAAAAGGATAGAATGTTCAGAAATAAACTTACATCTAGTATTTCCTCCACCTCATCCCAAAGAGATGCCCAAATGCAACTTCTTATCAACGACAAATAGGTAAATGTGTCTGGAGGGCACTTCTGGTGAACCATGTGCTCATAAACTTCCAAAGCAACTTCTGGCTTTCTAGCAACTTCACAAGCACCAATAGCAAGATTATAAGATGCTGTTGAAACTGAAAGCCCAGAAGCTTCCGCCTGCCATACAAGCTGAAGAGCTCTATCCCATAAACCGAGTTTCTGGCATGACATCAGAGCAGTGTTGTATAAATGTTCATTTAATAGAGAATTTTGTTCTCTTTTTAGTCTCTCAAAGAGCTGAAGAGCATCAACATGTTGATTTGCCCTGTATAGACCACTGAGCAATGCATTCCATGTGTACTCATCAGGTGTATGACCCAAAGACTTGAGAATTTTAAAGACCTTAAATGCTAGTTTGATTTCCCCTGCTTTCCCAAGTAAATTAATCAATGCATTACATGCAATAAGATTTGGCTTCAGCCCATGATCCAACATATTTTGGAAGATATTCAGAGCCAAGTCCCAATTTCCCTTCTTTGAACATGCACCAATAACAGCATGCAGTGTATCCTCTCTTGGTTTCAAACCATTTTGAACCATTTCGCTGTAAGCTTCAAGAGCTAGCTCATTCCGACCACAACGAACAAAAATGCTAACTAAAAGTGAGTAAGTAACTTGTGTTCCATGATAGTCATTTTCCTTCATACTTCTCCATATTCTTTCAGTTTCAACCCAATTTTTCTCCTTGCCACAAACAGATATCATTGTGTTGTAAACAATTACATCAAAATCCTTCTTCTCTCTGGAAATTGCTTCCAATTCAGTAAACATATCAAGTGCTGAATCACAACCCTTGGTACTTGCAACTGCTTTCAGTATTAAGCTATATGCATGGCCTGTTGTGATCTCATTTTTCTTCATGTACTCAAAAACTCTCAAAGCATCCTCATGCAGTTCGTGTCTTATAAGGCAAGAGAGAAGAGAGTTACAAGCATGTCTGTTAGGTTGGAGGCCTGAGAATTCCATGGACCTAAGCAACTGCAGTGCACTTCTAATCTTGTTAGATCTACTAAGCATCAAAATCCTTCTTGATAACTCATTTTCATCAGTTTCCTCTAAAAAATGCACCCTACTTTCATTAACAGTAACCCTATTGTTTAAAAGTGATGGTGACTGAACAATTTTTTCATTATTAATATCTGATCCCTGCTGAAGTGGCAAATTCTGTCCACAAGAATCCATGTCAAATTGGTCTTTTCCACTCTCAACCAAGTCTTGTTCTTCCTTTTCATTAGAAACCAACTCAGAATTGTCACTGACAATTCCCCAAGGAGGTAATTTTTGTCCAAGAGGATCCTTATCAAATTGGTCTATTCCTCTTCGAATCAATTCTTTTTGTCTGTTATCTTCGGAAACCAACTTAGATTCATTACAAGCTACCACGCCTGATACAGCCAGCGAATTTCTCATTGTAATGGACCCGAATTGCAAACCCATCTGAGGCAACTTCAATCGAACACATCCAAACCAAGTAAGACCCTTCATTGACACGGAAACCACATTGAGCTCACATGTTCCCACATGAATTCTCCTTGTTTTCATAGCTGAACAACCATATCCACCACAGCAAGAACTTCTACAACAATTTCTATCTTTACCATTGTTTGGAAAATACACACCCTTTTGACAAGCAAGCCCATGCCATTTCATGGTAACTAGCATTGAGTTCCTCAACAATTCTCCCGTAACTGAAATAACATAACATAAAAAAAGAAATATGCAAATATTCACTTCAATCTAAATCCTCTATAACAAGAACAACCCAACTTGGAAGCATCCCAATTGCATTACACACACACACACACTATACAATCCTTTTCATAAAAAAAAAGGAACTATCTTTGCTTCAAAAGACTAAACCACCTGCAACTGGAAACTACTTTCATGTAAAATACTAGAAAGTTTCGAAAATGACATCAAACCCACAAAAGTTAAACTACTTGGGCACTTACAATAGTTCAACAAGAGTGAGAAATGAAACAGCTATGTAGTTTTCAGAAACAACCGAATGGAGAAGACCCAGTTCAGTCACAAATCCTGATCTTTTAAAGCACTATCTCTGTAGAAACAACGAAAAGTGACAAGTGAAAAGTGAAAATAGCTTTAGAGAGGGAGAGAGAGAGAGAGAGAGGAGGAGGAGAGGGAGGAGATATATAGGATTATCTGAAGGGAAAGATTATTGTATAAAGAGGCAAACGAAGCCGTTTTATAGAAGGAATATTCAATAACCATGTTAAACGTCATCGTTTTGTGCCTCTTTGTATTTCACCTTTGAAAAAGCAGCTTGCTTTTTACTGCAGGGACTCCTTTGTTAACAAAACAAAGCAAAACCCTATATTTGGCCATAGTAGAAAAGAGAGAATCAATTGCAAGAAAAAAGGTTCAGTCTTTTTCTTTGCGTAAAGAAGTTTAGTTGATGGGTAAGGTTCATTTTCTTTTTTCTTTTTTTGGAAATTGTTTATAGTTTTATTTCTGCTTCTAAAGTTTATTTATTTATTTTACATGCATAATATGTTTTATAGCAGAGGAAGGAGGGGGAGAAGAACTGTTTGAAGTGGAATCATCAAAGAGTGAGAAAGTGGAGGTGGTGAAGGAAGGAGTAGCTTCTATAGCATTATTGCCATCTGGGTCCATTTCCGGTCACTTCATTCAGCTGCCCCACTCCATTTGCTATGGTCTTCATGGCACCGGTACCCCTAATCCCCACCTCACTTTGTATATGTATGCGTTTAAATGTATGCTTATGCCTAAGTGGGTCAATGAAGTGTTACTGGTCTGGAAAAAAGAAATGGATGCAAGGTCTGTACTTGAACTATGGACAGGAAAAGAGAAAAACAAACCAAAGTTTCAAGTCTTTTATCCGCCAGAACTTTTGGTGCAAGGGAATATTTGGAACTTGGAAGAGTGTTATTTGTCAATAATATTTATTTCTCAAATTTTCTTATAATATTACTACAAATTGGTTTTCATGGTGTTGTTTGCGAGAAATTATAGATGCACCAACGAAAATTAGTGCTTTTAGAGGTCTTCATTTACAGTGTATAAAGATGCTAAAAATCATACAAAGCATGTCTCTTAATATTTGGTTCTTGCTAATTTCTCTTTTCTGTTTTGGCTGATTTGTGAAAAGACGAAAAAGAAGAACTAGTTATTTTCTTGTATTATTTATGCGGGAAGAAACTGAAACTATTTAGAATCGTAAAGTCACACTGAAACTTTTTGGTTATTTGAATGCACATTCTGGCATAAATTGTATTGCTGTTAAGACTTTCTGGCAGCTCCATATGCGGTACTAACATTCCAAATTCATTTCATGCTCTCGAGCACTCATTGCACTACCTGATGGTATTCACCAATCGCACGATAGTGGAGTCCTGCGTTTGGACTTGCAATGATGATATAACCTATACAATTATGAAAAGGAAATGTATACATGTGACATTCTGAGTGTTTTGACATTCAAATAACAAGTGAATCCAAGTGCTTACACGTGCTGGGGAGATATTTTTTCATGACCTGGTCTATTAGACCAAATGAATCATGTTGGGGCATATCAGGTTGGACATATTACCATTGATGTGCCAGCATGATTGATTTGTTTTACAAAAACTGAGTCTATGTAATAATTCTCCTGCCTAGAATGTTTCTAGATCTTAGAGATATTTTCTTGAAACAAAATTTGCTTAGTGGCCATCTTCTGTAAGAATTGATGTAAAATTCTCTTTCCATAAAGACTTACTTTTGATATGTTTCCGTGAATTATTTTCCTTTTCTAAACTAATTCTTTTATGGTGAAAAGAATTAGCTTGTGAGAGGGAGTGTAGCAGAGGAGAGGATTATCGCCTGATCAAACTTACAATTGTTGACTTCAACGTATGGCGTGTTTGTTTCTTCGTTTTCCTTCTGTAATTCTTTTCTTTTTTCCGGGCTGTTGTTAACCAACCTTTTGTTTGTTTTGGTTGTCTCTAATTTATAACAGAGTGGGAAAGAACAAGCTGTTGTAGTTGAGTGTAAAGGCCATGATGCTGCTCGATTCCATAACGTTGATCAAGCTCATGGGTAAGCCATCTGGGATTTACTGTTAGTTTCAGATTAACATCTGAGTTGGGAATCAGTTCCATTTCATGACTCTTTTCTTTTATTTATTTTTTTCTTTAAAAAAACAAACTTTCTGATGTTTTTAAGTTTGTTTTAACTCATGCAAGTTTATTATCTTCTGTATTTGTGCTCCATAATTAGTTTGTGCATGCAAGTGTGACATATGTTTCATCAATTGGATTATGGATAAAATGTCAATGATAAACCTCATCCCAGTAATTAGTGATTACTGATTTACACAAGCTATATTCTGATTGACTTTTAGCAATTAATTCAAGTATAGTTCATAAACTTCCATGTGTTCCTCAGAAATTATTGAATTATTTAAGCTTGATTCTGATAACATTTTGTGACAGCTCCTATCACTCACTCCAATTTAAATTGTAATCCCTCAATGTATTTGAGCTTACTACTAGATCCATCTCTTATTAAGAAACTGGGATTTGTTTCTCTGTTCAAATATAGACCCTCGGCGATGAATTATTGCACTAACATGTCCTATGTTGTGTGTAACAGCTGGGAAAAGGATATTGTAGGTATGGTAGAAGAAAAGCATGGGAAGAAAAAGATTCATGTTTCATTTGAGTGTGAGACACTGAAAGCTGACAAAGCAGCTGAAGACCACATCAAGCAGTTCATGCCGAAATTGGCTGGGCTAGATGCTGTTGGTACTTTTTTTCTATCTGACCTTACTGCCCACTGGATATTTTTTGAATCTTTTATTAGCCCAAGCAGTAAACGTCAACCCCTATGTGGCATTACAAGAAATATGCACCATATTCAGCATTTAACTGTCTTTTGACTGATTCAGCTAAATAATAGTTTTGTTTGACGAGCAAAACAAACTTAGCTTGTGTTCATGTCAATTTTAACAGAGAAAAGTGCTACAGCATTTAAATGTCACAAAATTTTCTGATTCCGTATCAAATTACTATAGACTTTCCAGAACAAGCTTAAATAATTTGTGACGCTTTAAAAGACTGTCAAATTCACTGCGTGTCATTTTTGCACAAGTTTGAGTCCTTGATCACACTCATCCTCAATTTAACAGATAGGACAGAATTATACATATTGAATTATGGTCATGGCATGTTCCTTGGAACCCAAATGGCATATTGATTCTTATACTTGTTTTCACATTGACATATGGTGTTCCAAACTTGGAACCTCTTTAAGTAATCTTACAGCATTTGGTTTACGCAAGGCGATATATGAACTGTTTAGACCTTGAAAAGCCTTGTAAATCAACTTGCTGAAGTTTGAAATTGTGCAGTTAACATTGGGAGGATGAGCATTTCAGGATTGGACTTTGAAGCAGAGGATGCTGGTGTTAAGCAGACTATGATTCAATAGAGATATACCTCTATCCTTGTCTGTATATGCTACTGCATACAATATGTTAATCTATGACAAGAAGCTAGTTAATCACATGCAGCTATACCTTTTTTGCGTTATCATAAAATAAGCAATTTAATGCTTGATTATGCAACCAAGTTTATTGAGACAAGTCTTCTAGATCAAATATGCACTTCGAAACCAAGGCTTTGATGATTTACTGCTTCGTTTCCCTGATAAAGAAGAAGAAGGTCTACTGCTTCAATTCCTTAAAAAGTGATTATTAGATTTTTTTGTTTATCCTATTATTCATATAAGGGAAAATCCATCCAGACATCTTGAACTTGAGGGCTCTGTTAAATTTCGTTACCAATTCTTTTTACAGCTCGATAGACTCCCATCCAAATTGTGCCCATCTTGTGCACAATGAACAAATTCGGGGCCTGCTTTCCAAAGCGCAATTTAACTAACATTAAGGCTTTCTACCTTGGGGAGCTTAGGAATAGCCCTTAATGCCGCATCTCTTCCTAGACGCTCGTTGCATAGGGGAAAGGATGAGAAGGGCAAAAAAGTTCAGATAGTTCAAAACCCAACAACGGGGAGAAGGATCATTTTCTTTGTCAAGTCAACCTGAGGTCTTGTCACTTCTGTGCCCAGTATCAATAATAAACCAACTGGTTTGCTTATAAGAATTTGGAAAATGGCATCGCAGAGGAATCCATTTTCATACGGCAAAACTCAAATTCAACCAGAGGACAGGCCGGCAGCCCTCCAAAGAGAATATTTGCAAAATTCCTATTATTATAAATTATAATTATTGAAAAAAAAAAACTAATAGGTATCAATGAATCCACTGCTCATTCCTACAGTGATTTCCCCTTTTTTTTTGGTCCCTTTTATTTTTTATGCTTTGGTCCTTCAATTTTTTCTTCTTATGTGGTCATTTTACATTGCTTTGATTTGAATTTGGTCTTGATGATTTGTTTTTTATGTGTGCATATAAAAATCTCAGGGTGTTGAGGAAATATTTTGTCACACGGTTAATTCTTAATTTTACAAAATAAAATTTAATTTAATTAATTTAAAATAATTAGAATTTCAAGAACCATATTTGAAGCTTAAAGGAATATCCAATCCCTTTTTTGGGCTAACATCATGGATTGATTTTTACGGTCAATCGGGGGTTCATGTTCCCTTTTTTTTAATTTCAGTTCCTCAACTTTTTTTTCTTTCAAATTGATCTCTCCGTGTTGTTTTTATTTGGGATTTGACTAGGTAGTTTGTTTTGATTGTCTTAATATGGAGATCTTGCAATATTAAAGAAAATGTTTTAGTTCAATTGGTGCTTATTTTTGCAAAATAAAATAAAATTCAGCTTATTTAAAACAATTAAGTGTTAAGTGATCAAAATAGAAATTAAAAAAATAAATGGGGAGTGAGGTAAACAAGCAGGTGAAATAGGCTAGCATGTAGTGGGTGGGAGGTGTCCACGAGATTCAAGCGATCATGAAGAGTCTCCAAGTGATCAAACAACGACTTCCACGAAAGCGTTGGAAGTGTCACCCCACACTCTTCCCCTCCCTCTTTTCTTTCTCCTTTCTTTGAGAATTACACTAGCCTACCAAAATTGAAATATTGTCATGTCATTTGTTTTTTGTATCGAATTTGATTTTTATTCTATTGATTCTTATTTGTTTTGTTTTTTATCCTTTTTTGATTGATTTCTTTTTCAATTTCATCTCTCACACATTTGGTTTCATTTTATTTTTATGTCAAATTTGGTTTTCATTCTTTTGATTGCTATTTGTTTTGTCTTTTATCCTTTTTTTTATTATTTTTTTCTTAAATTTCATTCCTCGATATTTTATTGATTTTGGATTTGTCTTTGTGATCTTTATGGATTTGCTTTCTATGAAATTAATTATTGTCTCATGACTTGTGTCACTAGTTTCGAAGATTAGCTCGAGTTGACTTAAGATTTTTTAGATTTGTTTTCAATTTCATCATAAACATTGAGTTGGTTAAGAATTGAACTTCATGATTTTTTTCACTTTTCTTTCTATGAGGTCATCCCGATCTCATGTCCAGAGTCATGAGCTTAATGAGTTACCTGAGTTGACTTCGGTCTTTTTTTCATTACCATTTTTTAGATTGAATCTTTTTTTAAAAAAAAGTTTTGTCTTTCAATATTATGTTGTCTTGGATTTGACTTTTATTGTTTTATTCAATTTGTTTTTTATAAAGTTATTTCGATTTCACGACTAAGTCACATATTTATGTAATGTTGTCTAGAAGTTGAGTTTTATTTTTTTATTTGATTTACTTTTTACAAGGTTATTTCAGTCTTATGATCCAATCGTGTATGTTATAGGCTACCTCGAGTGGTCTCAATTTAGTTTTTTTTATTCTTTTTTTAATTTGATTTTGTCCTACAATATATAATTTGCTGAAAATTAAGAATATTAAGAATATTACTTTATATGAAATTATGATATTTTCATTTAATTTTTACTTGAAAACCTTATAAGAATATTAAGAGAAAATCTTTCCATAACATTAACAAACATTTATTTAATTTAATATCATTATCTATTTTTTAATTATATTATTAAATTAACCATACCTATTAAATCAAAATAAGTTAATGACATTAATCTCATATTTTTCTTGCTTCTTATCCCTCAGCATTCTTTTTTTTTTTTTAAGATTGAGAAAAACTGACCCAGCCGCTTCCCAGCCCGCGACGCAGAGCATTTCTATAACAGTCGGAGAAACAAGGAACACAGTGGAGTGTCAAGTTGTACACACGTACTCCATCCTTCACTGGAACTAATATAAATTATGCCACGGAAGCAAAATATAATCCTCCGCAGAGGGCATACAGGAGGTGGAACCTTCTAATTTGTATCAAGATTTTCATAGAAAATCGAAGGGTAAAGCAACTGATCGATCATAGACAACAGGGGTCTGTGAATTATTGCAGTTACCAATCTGCCATGAAAGTACAAATATGGGCA
>Ga0307515_10006608_pt1 | contig 23133 bp, 23 predicted proteins | sample 17_EM_MG_FD_194513 | JGI IMG/M metagenome (GOLD analysis project Ga0307515, IMG submission 194513) | Populus trichocarpa ectomycorrhiza microbial communities from riparian zone in the Pacific Northwest, United States - 17_EM | ecosystem: Host-associated > Plants > Roots > Unclassified | place... | reverse complement strand
TTTATTTTCTTTATCTTTTTTTTTTCAAAACTTAAAAATTTATTCTAAAATTATCTAAAAATAATTTTATTTTACTTATATTTTTGCCTTTTTATTTTTCAATTAAACACGTTTTTATATCTATCCCATTCACATTAATTATTTGTTTATATCAAACCATTTTATATCTATCCCATTCACATTAATTATCATAAATTAAACACGTTTTTATATCTATCCCATTCACATTAATTATTTGTTTATATCAAACCATTTTAAAGATGCATCTCTTATATCAATATGATATATTAAAAATAATAAATTCCACTAAATATTATTGATCCTAAGATTTTAATTAATAGCAATATCAATCACAGTCTAATAACATGTGGTAAAGAAATTAATCCTTTAGTTATCACTGCAATTTATTCATGATATTTCACTGATGTTATTTTTTTTTTTTTAAAATGTGATTTTAGACCATTTAAAATGGATGTAATATACCAATAAATTTTAAATAAAAAAGCTTACATTTCATGGGCGCCGTTTATTTTACCTAAAAAGAACTTTCACTGTTGCAAACACCACCCAATATCGGTTCTCGTGCATGTATTTCACAGTAACATTGACAGACCATACATTGGATATAGACATAGCATATGCACGCGCGCATATGATACATCTGTCAAGATTTAGCAGTATCTTTGCAAATTTCCAAACCATTTATCCTTGTTTCAAGCTACCTAGCAAGCCACTGCTGTTCCTTACATTCTTTTCGAGAGGAATCAATGTATTTGTTTTTTATTCCAGTCATGAGTTGATTGGCATGTTTGTATGTTATTTCTTTTTGGGATCCATCTATGTGTTATCTTAATATTATAAGTTTGTCAGCAATTGTTTGATTGATTTAAGATATATTTAATAACTTAAAGATCCCCTTTGGGGCATTGAGCTTGGCTTGTGTGGCTAGTGAGAAATGGAGTGGCAGAAAGTGATGGAAAGAGGAGAGAGGGCAGGTGTGCCAAGTTCATCCAATGGTGGAGATGGAGCTGATGTTGTAAAGGAAATGATGGATGTGATTGAGACCGTTGGATTATATGTGGGGTACAGGAGGACACAGAGAAAGGAGTGCTTGAACTTGGTGAGGAGATTGAAGCTGTTAGTTCCTCTTTTAGAGGAGATAAAGGAGATTGATCATCATAAATTGAGCTCCAGTGAGGGTTTGAAAACCAGTCTGGTTAATTTGAAGAAAGCCCTTTTGGGTGCTAAGAAGTTGTTGAAGAAATGCAGCTGTGGAAGCAAGATTTATCTGGTTAGTATTTGTTTTTGTCTTTTGTATTCTTGTCTCTCTCGTGGTTTCTGCAAGTGGGTTTGTGTTTCTTATTGCTGTTTTTCAAGCTTTTGAAGTTTTCATTAATTGTGTTCAACTCAATTAGGCAATGGAGAGTGAGGCAGTGATGAGTAGCTTTCATGCTGTATATGACCACTTAAATCAGGCTTTGGATGATTTGCAGTATGATGAGCTAGGGATCTCAGTTGAAGTTAAAGAGCAAGTCAGTCCTCCTCCTCCTCCTCCTCTTCTATTTCTTTTCTTTGCCTTTAATTTCACTTTTGGTTCCTTTTGACTTGGTGTTTCTTGAGAATTCTGGTTTAATTAGTCAGTTAGTGCCCATTTTTTGTGACTACAGTTGGGGAAAGATTTGGCAAAACACGGTGACGGTTTCTTTCGGTCTTTTCCCACCTATATTATTATGTAAGAATGATTGCAAATCGAGCATTGGCATTGAATCATGCATTGACAGATGAAGGGGACTTGGGTTAACAACTGATTTTGTTCAGATCTCCTATCAAACGCAATTATCTTGATGATTTATTACCTGCTTGATTGTTGCAATGTTCTTACGATTGGCATACCATACATGTTGATTGCCTGAAATATTCTGTAGTCGGATAAATGGTCCGTGCCAATTAATGGTACTGTTTCGATGTATCGAAAGTTTTCTGGTGACTTGTCTGACTGAAGATTATGTTGCCAAACATTATAAGAGCGTTCGGTTTGCACATACTAATAAAGATGATGTGGTTCATGAGTAGAAACTTTTCGCGTAAAATGGTCTGCATCATTGATTATTGAGAAAATAAATTTTGAACTGTTAGTTGCGATTCCAATTTTATCATATATCCAGTTTTACATTTGTGGTTGTGCAATTGATATGATTCAGGTTGAGCTAACACGGATGCAACTTAAAAGAGCGAAGAGGCGAACCGACACTCAGGATATAGAGCTGGCAATGGATATGATGGTTGTATTTTCCAAAAAGGATGACAGGAACGCAGATAGTGCAATACTAGAGAGACTGGCCAGCAAGTTAGAGCTACATACTATTTCAGATTTGAAAGCAGAAGAAGTAGCTGTCAGAAAACTAGTTAAACAGAGAGGGGTGCAGAATGCTGAAAGCATCCAGCAAATTAAAGATTTTCTGGGAAAATTCAGACATATTGCTGGGGTTGATGAAACCATCGATCTTGATGGTCCTATATCTTCAAAAAGCCTCCAGAAGTGTCAGTCTTTGCTTATCCCTCATGAATTCCTATGTCCAATTACTCTGGAGATCATGGTGGATCCTGTCATTGTGGCAAGTGGACAGGTAATCTCATATTAAATGACTAAAATCCTTTCTGTCACACATGTCACAGTTGAACAAACAAATTTTCAAACAAAATTTTAATGTTACAGAAACTGAAGTAGAAACTTTAAATATTCCAGTTACTATGCTATGGAAGCTGAACCAGATTTTTTTTTTGTTTTTGTTTTAAAAGACTTATGAAAGAGAGAGCATACAGAAGTGGCTAAATTCTAATCATAGAACCTGCCCGAAGACTGGCCAAATTTTGGATCATTTATCTTTAGCGCCGAATTTTGCACTCAGGAATCTTATACTGCAATGGTGTGAGAAAAATAAGTATGAACTACCCAAGAAGGATTCTTGTTTGCGCTCTGATGGCTTTTCTGCTGAGTCTATAGAGGAAATCTCTTTCTTCGTCCAAAACCTGTCCTCCCATGAGTTTGAAGTGCGAAGAGAGGCAGTTATGAATATCCGTATGCTTGCAAAGGAGAATCCAGGCAACAGAATTTTGATTGCCAACTATGGAGGGATTCCTCCATTGGTTCAGCTCTTGTCCTACCAAGATTCCAAGATTCAAGAACACACTGTAACAGCTCTTTTGAACTTGTCAATCGATGAAACAAACAAAAGACTTGTAGCCAGAGAGGGAGCCATTCCAGCTATCATTGAGATTTTGCAGAATGGAACGGATGAGGCAAGAGAAAACTCTGCTGCAGCTTTGTTTAGCTTGTCGATGCTCGATGAAAATAAAGTGCTAATAGGAGCTTTGAAAGGAATCCGTCCCTTGGTGTACCTTTTGCAGAATGGGACTGTCCGAGGTAAAAAAGATGCTGCAACTGCACTCTTCAACCTATCTCTGAACCAAACCAACAAGTCCAGGGCCATTAAAGCAGGTATCATACCAGCGTTGCTCTGTTTGCTGGAGGAGAATAACCTAGGAATGATTGACGAAGCCCTCTCCATACTGCTTCTCCTAGCATCACATCCTGAAGGGAGAAATGAAATTGGTAGACTATCTTTCATCGAAACCCTTGTTGGAATCATAAGAAACGGGACTCCCAAGAACAAGGAATGTGCCGCATCCGTTCTTCTCGAGTTGGGGTTGAATAATTCATCGATCATCTTAGCAGCACTTCAGTATGGTGTGTATGAACATTTGGCAGAGCTTACAAAAAATGGAACCAACAGGGCTCAAAGGAAAGCAAACTCTCTATTGCAGCACATGAGTAAGTACGAACACCTTCCATGAAAATCTCCCACCAAATTAACAGATTGATATCTAGCTTCCTACAGAGAGGGTGCCTACATGTGTGTATGAGGGCATACAGTACGAAGTTCTTGGGTGTCTAGCACCCAATGTGGCTCGCCTCTACAGGACATGTGCAACTGCAGAAGGTAGTCAGTTTTTTGGCCCCTTTACATCGGATTGACTCTGTATGTATTGTGAATACAGCAGTGAAAGAAACTTTTACAGTGCTGGGGATGATAGAAATGTATGTAAAAGGGTGCCGAACGCAAATGAATGGTATGCCATTTAGTAATTTTATCAAAGCTTTTTATCAGACAAGTGAGAGACAGCTCAGTTGCTACTTGTTTGCAAAATGTAAAGCGACAAGGGCTGAAGAAGTGAAGCTCTTGATGGGATTGGGACGGAGGCTACAGGAGGTAGGGTAGGAATGTAAACAGCAGTAGGCAACATATTAAGCCTTTCACCATCAAAGAAAATGGGACGAGCCCCTGTTGATAACCCTACAACCATTTTCCTGACGGCCTCCCCACTTGTATCACATTAAAGTAATCAAACCTTTGCAGCCCCGAACCATTATGATATCCAATCAACTCGGTTACATTCCAGTTTTGGAGGCATAGTAATTAGCTTGTAATAACTCCCTCAGGCACACTGCTTGGCCTAGATCTTGAAAAACCATTGATCCCATAGCATGTCACTTTTGACTCCGCTTTTCTCCTTGAGTTTTGCAGTTGAAATGACCTTCTCAAAACCATAATCAACCACCCCTCCATCATCCCCATAACACCAACTTTTCTTCTCTTAGTATAAAATGGGCAGGTGTTTGTATCGTTATTAATCAAGAACAAAACAACATATTATTAAGTATTGACATGCCGAACCCTTCTTCATTTGGCTTGTTAATTTCCTGCAATCGGAAAACATCAACACCTTCTCGACCAAAGTACATAGGGTTTACTACAACATTGCCTATGAGTTCTTCAATGGAAAGCAACGTTTTAGGTTCGAATAACTGATGTTATACACGAATCCTAACAACACTAACCTGACGAGGTTGGTTTAATAGCACTTCATCTTCCTTAATCATTAAGATCCAAACCTGAATTCCATAGAAAATACATTACCTTTTTGATCTATTTCTTTAATATCCATTGCTTTTCTAGTTTTGTTAGTTCTATGTTTTCCTAACTATGAATGGGTAATTCCTTGTGAATCTTTCAACATCTAGTTAACTAAAAAACTCGGCCTGCCCCGTGATCATGCATAAAACTTAAAAGAGTATTTGAAAATGTGGTAGCGGTTGCTTTTCAAAGTGTTTTTTATTTGGAAATGCATCAAAAAATATTTTTTTATTTTTTAAAAATTATTTTTGATATCAATACATCAAAACGATCTACAAACATAAAAAAAATTATTTAAAAAAAATTGTCAAAATTTAGCCAACCTCAATTTAAAACGCAATACCAAACGAGGGCTAAGTTATGGGCTAAGCATGCCAATTACAACAAATACTAAAAGAGCACAGTGTATGACTGTTCACCCTTTCACTGTTCACCTAGACACAGATTACTGTGGATTGAAGCAGTGTAATGACGAGATTGTCATTGCCAAACAAAAGCATGTAGTTGGGGGTAGGATTGTCTTTTCCATGAGATACATTTGGCATTGAAAGAATGATGGAGGATAAAATGGTCCGTTCAGGTTTTTTAGGGCATAAAATTTTAACCTATGGGTTGAAGGCTTTTTTTGTCTTTTAAAAAAAAAAAAATAGTGAAGATACAATCATGCCCTTGTGGGGAAATATGCATGTGTTGAGGGGCTTCTTCATCCTTTTCTTTTATTGAAACAATTCAAATACAAAATTACCCTTGGGTTTCAACAAAAATAAGGCTGCATGTAGGGGTGTTTCCATCATTTTTATATGGTTTTATTGTACATATCATGTGAGGTCATGGGTAATTGGGTAGTTGTATGTATATAAATTATTATTTATATTCAGAAATGACAGATGCGTGTTGAGCACGTACTAGCTGGCAGGCGCTGCCTGCGTCATTTCGATGGTGTGTGCTCCTTCAAAATAGAACTGAGTGTCGCCTTACGGGGCGGCATTCGATGCGCCTCACCACCGCAGACACAGTGGTGAGGCGCGTGTGCCGAGGCGGCCCACAGAGGAGCTCTGACCGAGGTTTTTTCCCTCCCTCCCCTCTCTCTTTCTAGAAATCATGCTGCCCATTGCAAAAAAAAAAAAACGTGGATCAGACATGATTGCCAAACCCAAGTAACGTGGATTTGACATGTTGCCAGACTCAAGGCGCTTGAACTTGGCGGCCAGCCAGGTCCAAGTAAATGTGGGTCATACATGCTTGCTAGACCTAAGTAAACGTGGGTCTGACATGCTTATCATACCCAAAGCGCCAACCAAGTCCAAAGTGCGTGGACCTGGCGGTCAGCCAAGTCCAAAGTAACATGGGTCTGACATGCTTGCCAAAACCAAGTAAACGTGTGTCATGTATGATTGCCAGACCCAAGACATTTGGACTTAGCGCCAACAAAGTTCAAAAAGCATGGACGTGGCGGTCAACTAAGTCCAAAGTAATGAGGGTGTGACATATTTGCCAGACCCAAGTAAACGTGGGTCTATCATGTTTACTTATTACTATTACTATTGCTACTGCTATTGCTATTGCTATTGCTATCACAATTACCACTAACTACTACTATTATTATTGTTGTTGTTGTTGTAAATATTATTATTAATATAATTAATATAATTATTAATAAACTTGAAAAAAAAATTATTACTATTAAAAAAAACCTATAAATTTAATTTGAGGGGTAAAATTATTATTATTATTGCTATCACAAACACAATTACTATTAACTATTACTATATTATTATTATTATTATTATTATTATTATTATTGCTATCATAATCACAATTATTATTAACTATTACTATACTATTATTATTATTATTATTAAATTTGAAAAAAAAATATTATTACTATTGAAAAAAAACCATAAGGGTAAAATTAAAAACTATAAGAACTTTGAAAAAAATACCAAGAGAAAAAAATAAAAAATCAAAAGTAGAAGGATTGAATTGAAAAACATAATATACATAAATTAGAATTCAATGGTTAAATTGTAAACATATAAAACTCACACAAAAGAGAAAAAGAACAGAAATAAAAAATCAAAACAAAGAAGATGGATTCTGAAATACCAACAAAAAATAGGGACGGATTTAGGAGGACTAAAACTAGAAAGGAATAAAAACAAAATAAAAAATTAAAAGAATGAAGACTGGAATGAAAAACAAAACATATAAGAAATTGTAATTGAATGATAAAATTGAAAACAAAACAAAACTTCTATAAAAGGAATAAGAATAAAATAAGAAATGAGTCTGTCATGTTTGCCAGACCCAAGACGCCTGAACGTGGCGTCAGCCAAGTCCAAAATGCATGGACCTAGTGGTTAGCCAAGTCCAAAGTAACGTGAATTTAACATGTTTGACAGACCCAAATAAATGTAAGGCGCCTGCCCACCAAGTCTAAAGAGTAACATGTGTCTGACATGTTTGCGAGACCCAAGTTAACGTGGGTCCGACCTGTTTGCCAGAATCAAGTGCCTGGCTTACCAGACCCACAGGCCCCTGGCCTAGATCTTTTTTTTAATATATTTTTTTATTTTTCAGTTTTGAAAAAAATAATGCATTATTTTTGTATATTTTTTTTAAATAAATTTTTGATTTATGTTTAGGTAGCTATGATTTATCTACAGTTTTTTCAAATAACTTTTTGGTTTATATTCTTAATTTGATTAAATTTTTTTCATTAAACTTCATTTATTAAAAAACAAAAAATGACATATTTACAAAAAAAAAAAAATCTTTGGAAGCTGTAAAAAGTATTCTCATGAATATTTTAGACTCCAGTAAATTAGTCGCGAAATTAAAAATATAAATAGCAATAGGCCGTAAAAGAAAAAAAAGGCCCAAATAAGTCCGAAAAGCCCATCATCGCTGGCATGATTTCGTAGTACCAACATTCAAGAAAATACGTATATTCATACATTCATACATACGGATACAAGTATTGAATGACCAAAATTCGTACAAAGGAAAAGAATATTCTAGATATATTATAAAAACGAAAAAAAAAAGAACTCAAAATCTCTCGATCCTCTCTTTCGATTCCCAAATTTCCCTCTGATTTTCCATTTCTCTTTTCTTTTTGTCCCCCCCCTGAAATTCCTCTTCGATCTCTCTTACTTCGATCTCGATTTCACATAGAAACAAAATCACACTCGATTTTTATTCTTCTTAAAAAATTGATTAATTAATTCTAGGGTTAGGGTTTTTGATCGATTCTGCTGTAAAATAATATGGGAGGTGCTGGCGATTCGAGCGAGTCAAAAGTGAGTAATGAACAGGGGCAAGGGCAGGGAGAGGAGGGAGGTGTGGTGATTAACGTTCGGTGCTCTAATGGTACAAAATTTACTGTGAGGACGAGCCTGGAATCAACGGTTGGGGTTTTCAAATCTGTTCTGGCTCGAAATTGTGATGTTCCAGCTGATCAACAGAGGTTGATTTATAAAGGTCGGATTTTGAAGGATGACCAGACCCTTCTTAGTTATGGTGAGTTCTTTTCTTTCTTGTAATTGTCGTTTTCTTCCGGGTTTTTTTTTTGTTTTAAAGGGGAAATGGTTTTTAGCAATCTTTGGGTCTGATGATGAAAGACAAGAACTTTGGAAAAAAAGTAGGATTTTTCGTTGACTTATAGAGGGAAAGAGGAAAGAAAAATGCTGCAGCTTTTTGGTCTGTTTAATGGTTAGATGATGGTAAGAGCCTTGATTAGAAAAGGAAAGATCTGGGTTTTTTTATTTTTTAATCTTCTGATTGATTTTTTTTTTCATTATGAATCGAAAAAGGATGCAGTTATTTCATGTAGGATAAAGTTTGGAACTTCTTTAGCCCTTTTGTTTACATGTTTTGTTCGTTCTTAACTTTTTTCTGAAGGTCTGCAAGCTGATCACACCGTTCATATGGTTCGTGGTTTTGCCCCTGCTTCGTCGACTCCTGCTCCTGCTGCAGCTGCCACCGCCACCGCTGCTGCTGGTGGAAATCCTGATACTACAACAGGGGTTACACCGGGTGTTGGTTCTAATGAAGGTGGGGCTTTTGGACTTGGAGGTGCCGGTTTGGGGGCATCTTTGTTCCCTGGACTTGGGTCACTAGGTGGCGGTGGCGGGGGCGCGACTGGTTCATTTGGAGCTGGTTTTTCTGAATTGGAACAAGTGCAGCAACGGCTAACTCAGAATCCCAACATGATGAGGGAAATTATGAATACCCCTGCTATGCAGAGTCTGATGAATAACCCCGAGTTGATACGGTCCTTGATGATGAGTAATCCTCAGATGCGTGAGATTATGGACCGGAATCCTGAGCTTGCACATGTGCTTAATGATCCTAGCATTCTTCGACAGACATTAGAAGCTGCTAGAAACCCTGAGCTCATGCGTGAGATGATGAGACACACTGACAGGGCTATGAGTAATATTGAATCGACTCCTGAAGGATTTAACATGCTCCGGAGAATGTATGAAAATGTTCAAGAACCATTTTTAAATGCTACAACAATGGGTGGAAATGCTGGCAGTGATTTGGGTTCAAATCCATTTGCAGCCCTCCTGGGGAACCAAGGTGGGACTCAGGTCAGGGATGCATCAAACAACCCTTCAACCACTGGTTCTGAAGCAACTGGAGGGCTCACTGCTCCTAATACAAACCCACTGCCCAACCCTTGGAACAATGCTGCTGGTGAGCTTCACACCTCTTTGCTTCTGGCAAATCATTTATGTATCTATTCTTGTTCAAACCCATACTCTGAGGTCTGATTTAGGAAGTTCTAACAGAAAAAGACGGTAACCTTTAAGACGCCTATGAAACTTGAACTTTGCTTTGGGAACATAGTTCATGGTCCCGAGCAATTCTTGTTCGTGCACATTTATTTAGCTTTTCTTGAACATCTTTCTCTACACTTTACTGGAAGAAGCTTTTTAGTACAGTTGCTGTTTTTAAATGATAACTAAAATGTTCTTGATGTTTAAAATGGTGAAATAGGAGGTACCCAGACAAACAGTACTACGAGGCCAAATCCTGCTGGGAATGTGAGGGCCTCAGGTCTTGGTGATTTGGGTCTGGGAGGGCTTGGTCTCCCAGGAATGGAAAGCATGTTTAATGGCATGCCTGATTCTAATCAAATGAATCAGTTGTTGCAAAATCCAGCTGTATCACAGATGATGCAAACTGTACTCTCCAATCCTGAATACATGAACCAGGTACTATTGCTGTTGAAAGTGATTTTAGCTTACACAATGATAATTGGCTGGGTTCAGTTTAGACATTTTTCTCTTGAATTTTAGATGCTCAACTTCAATCCTCAACTACGAAGCATGGTTGATTCAAATCCTCAGTTGAGAGAAATGATGCAAAACCCAGAGCTTCTTCGCCAATTAACTTCTCCCGAAACAATGCAGGTATGTCCCTTTGAGCAATCCACATGAATGGACTTCCAACCACCCCCTCACATCTGCATACACTCACACACACAAATCTTTTTCATTTTTTCCCTACAAGTGCTATGGGATGGTTTGTGCATTAGGATATGCTTGACCCTTTGTTACTCTTTTTTCAACAGCAAATGCTTGCTTTACAACAGTCACTTCTTCCACAGCTCCGACAGCAATCAACCCAGTAAGTGAGGACATTCGTTTTGGGTTTTTTACCATGGCTGAAATCTTAGTTGCCTAACAACTGTACACTAGTCTCGAGATCATTAAAGGACTTATAGTTCATGCTCCCATTGCTTGACAAAATCATATTTTTGTTCGGTCAATACTTATCCTTTATTTGCTCACTTCCAGGGAAGCGGCACAGCCTGGCGCCCCTACAGGTACCCAAATAAATAAGAAATCTAGTCTGCATTTTATAATTTTCTTGAGCATTTCATGAGTGGTTTTATGATCTCTTTTAGACTCGTCTCTTTCCCTTCTAAGATTATACTAAAGTTTCTTAAATTAACAGGAACACCTAATAATACTGGGCTGGAGATGTTGATGAACATGTTTGGTGGTCTTGGAGCAGGCAGCTTATCTGCACCTAACCAACCTGATGGTCATTTTCATTTTTCCTTTCTCTCTCTATTTTATGTAATATTACACCATGTCAGTTTCTCATCATTACTGAAAATTTTGTTTCTTTTCTAGTGCCCCCGGAAGAACTTTATGCAACTCAACTATCACAGCTACAAGAAATGGGTTTCTTTGACACCCAAGAGAATATCAGGGCACTGCGTGCTACAGCTGGAAATGTACATGCTGCAGTAGAGCGTCTTCTGGGGAATCTTGGCCAATGAGCTGTTCTGGAAAGCAAAACCTTGGAAAGGGGGAAGGGAGGATCTTTCTGAGCAAGGGGTTCGCTATTTTCATGTTAAAGTCTCCGAAAACCTACAGCAGAATTGCCATCGTGAGGACACAAGAGTAGAAATTAAAAAAAGAAAATGTACAAATTAGTATTTTTCGCATGGCCACTGCATTTGATTCTCCTTTTCTTCTCATCCCTCCTCTTCAGTTTCTTGGAAACCTATTTCTTTTTCTATGTAGAAATTATTATTAATGATCAACAGTGGATTTATTTTACAGCTCAATTTACTTTGTTGCTCTGCGATATTATTTAGCTGGTCTTTAAGCGTACCATTGTTGGATTAAACAGTGAGATAATCCCTTTCCTCTAAAGTTTAAGCTTTTATTGATGTTGACTGTTTCTCTTGTCAGTCAGGTTCAGCTGGATCGTTTATTACAAGATCGTAGGTAAAGCTAAATACCTCATTAGGTTTTGTGTTGGCAATGAGCTGTGATATGCAGTATCTACTGGATTAGGAGGATCATCCCTTTCCGGGCATCCTTCTATATTTCCCTGCAATGGTATGGACTAGCTTGGAGTTGCAAACAGTTGTGATTTTGGCATTCCTTCTAAGAGTCGACTACAAAGCTCACAAGCAAAACATTACTGGCCAGCCATGTGGAAGTCTAAATATCTTTATTCATCCAATAGTGAGTATTATCAAGTATAATTACCATGGAAGTGGAGCAATTTGGGGTATCCTACTGTGGAGTCTCCATCACAGTAAGCATAGTAAGGCTACAATGGAATTGGTGAACAATCATTATGCATGCCACTTATTTGGTGTTGGTTTTGCTGTCGTATGCCTAATTTAAGATTAACTTCAGTTACCCCAAACACATCAAGAGTTGTGACATAAAAAACCAGTTCCTAAGATTTGAGTCTAGTAAAAAACCAACACTCCATCTCATTAGGCATTATTCTAAATTCCTCTATTGTTAGCGCAAGTGCTTGACAATTCCCCATAAATCAACAAATTAATCAATAAAATAAAGAAATAAACTTTTTAGTTGTTTTTTTTATATCAAGAGTGTATTTGAAAGTCCGGTCAAACCGTGTTTTTGAGAAATTAATTTTTTTTTGTTTTAAATTATTATTTTAGTGTTTTTAGATTGTTTTAATGTGTTAATGTCAAAAATAAATTTTAAAAAATATAAAAACACTATTTTAATATATTTTTAAACAAAAATAATTTTAAAATACAATTTTTATCTTCCTTTCAATCAATAAAATGCGCTTAAGAGTATTAAAAAATAAGAAGTAATTTCTGTGGCACTTTTTTGAAAAAGAAGCTCAGAAGTTGGGACCCATCATAAATAGCTAGACCTACCGAGGCCTAAACAAAATAATTACAAAATAGAGGACTAATAAATCTCTTTTAACTTTTTTTTGGAGCCAACGCTTCTTTTGCTTTTGAAAACCCTCCCCTCTCTCTATCTCACTCTCGCTTTCTCACACTGCGCTTCAATGAGCTAATGTAATAATGCCTTTCTGTTTCTGATTTTAATTAGAGACCCTTTATTCTCTCTAGTCTAATACTCTTATTCTCTCATTTAATTCTTCCTTTTAAGTTTTTTCTTGGAGATTAACGATGAAAAATTGTCCAAAATGGATCAATTTTTAACTGCTTGTAGGCTATTTTTTTTTATTTGAATTTTGATTTGATGCGACTTGTTTTTTAGGTAATAAACATAACCCATGCTTCAAAATTGCTGATTTATCGTTGTGAGTGACGTATTTTCTACTCTGGCTTTCTGGTTTTTAGGCCACTTCTGCTTATTTTATCTTTAATGCTACTCAAAGATTAAGGTTTTGTGTAAGAAGAAAAGGAATTATCAAGTTTATGTTGCTATCACTTCTTTTGGTTTGTTTGTTCGCATTGTTGTTGCTGTAATGTTAATTTATTTGAGTTCAGCTTTTGCTGGTTATGCTTAATAAATGCCTTAATTGTGTTTTTTGGTTTAGTTGAAATTTTAAGATGGGATTTGTTGGGATTTACTTGTGAATCTAATGAAAAAGGAAAAATGCTGCCTTATGGCTTTGTTGATTGTGAGTATGGTGGATGAGTGTTCGGGAATGGTCATCCCATGAGATTAAGCTCTGCAGCCAGTCTATGCCTTTCAGGCAGTTGATTGCCCTTCTAGCTGTAATAACTAAGAAAGAAAAAGAAATTGTATTTGTTGGATCTGCTTCTCTTGGGTTCAATATTCGTTGACTTAGTGTTAAGAAATCTGAAACTTCCATCTTTTATTTCACTTACATGGGTGATTATACTAAACACAATGACTTCTTTTATTACCTTGGCTTGTATTGTTTTCGTAGATTTCCAAGTTCCTCTGGATTTCTCATATATGTCTTTACTCCAGATGGTTCAACAAACGATTGATTCAAAATCTGGTGAGCATGGGCTTGGCAATGCTGACAATAACTTGTCCATACACGATAAGCACTTTCCACTTGTTGTAAAGAAGACAGCATTAAGAGATGTGCAGAATGAAAACAGAATTCCCAAATCTGTTGGAAATTCTCCTTCATCAAAGGATGGAGGAAAGACTATGAATGGCATTAAGGTTTCTGGAGCCAAGAGACCATCATCTGAGGACCTGATGTACCGTCCGGTTCCATGCTATGAATCTTCTACTAGTGGCGCTCCAAATTTTCGTCTTGTTTATGCACGTGGGAAATCTGAAGCAGAAGTCGGCAAGCGTAGTCATCCAGAGGAGACTGCTCAACCAAAGCGTCCCCAGATAGAGTCAACGGTCTCTACTTTTCCAGCTTTGGTACCTATGCCCGTGGCTCCACCAATAATTTCATCTGGAAAACCTTCAGTTCCTCTTCCTCTTGGACAGTCTAGCACGTTTTCACCAGCAGAATCCAGTTATCTTCCTGTTGGTTCTATTGTCCCTTCATCTAATCCAAAGGGAGAGAAAAATATGCATTGGGAAGAGCGGTATCATCAATTGCAGATTTCATTGAAGAAATCGGATGAATCTGATCTAGACGAATACGTCCAGAGTAAGTCCTGGAGCTTCAAACTAAGATAATCTATTTAGCCACTGCTAATCACTGATTTGCCTTCTCTCTCTTTTTTTTTGGCTGCAGTGCTCCAGTCAGCTTCCTCAGTTGAGCTTAGCAAGCATGCTATTGAGGTAGAAAAGAGATCAATTCAACTTTCACTGGAGGAAGGTAACGTGAATCTCTGTTTTTTCTGTACCTTTGTTTTCCTTTGAATGTGTGTGTGTGATAAGGTGGTCAAACACAACCTTCATAAACTGTAAGATGGATATGGCTGGGGAGAGGCTGCATGTTTGAGGTGGGCCGCATGTAAATGAAAGTGGCCTGCATGGGCATTATACTGCATGAGTTGCACAACACTATTCCAAATGGGACAATGAAGTCTTTCTAATCTTGGGGATCATTAAATAGTTTATCAATTAAATTCATGTAACCCAAATGCGATTGTCATATCTTCACTAGGGTTTCATTATGCATTTGTGACTTTGCCATCTTAAATTTTTACACTTCATTTGATTGCTGAGCAGACATCAGCAACTTTTACAGTTAGGTTGGACTGGCTGTTGTAGGATGGTGTGCTTTTTTTAGTTTTGAGTAAGTTTTTCCGCACATCTGTATTTTATATTTGCCAGCCATGTCTTTTTCACAGTGACTACGTAAGTTGTAACAGGTGGTGCCATTGCCTACTTTGAGGTCCGTAACTGTTGCTATTCTACATTTTCTTGGTACCATTCAAATAGACATATTTGTTGCTAATTATGTTTGTGCATGCTTGATAAATTCTAGTCCAATATTCTGAGATTTCAGGAGGCTAAAATAACTCTCTAATTCATTCCCAATTTTTACAGCAAAGGAGGTGCAACGAGTTGCGATTTTAAATTTCCTGGGGAAATCCTTGAAGAATTTTAAAGCACCCTCAGCTCATCAAAGCCAATCAGAGAAATAAGAGGACGTTTGAATACCTTGCTCTGTTATATACTCTTGACTAAAGAAGGGTAAAAAAAGAAGAAAAAAGAAAACCTGCCTGCGCTTATTTTGACTCGACTGCAGTGGCCGTCCCCCTGCTAGACTGCCAATATTCGCCGTAATATTGCACTTGCAGCACCATCCATTCTTTAATCTCTAGTCCCAAAATATATTGACGTAACTGAATCCGAACCGTGTTGTAATATTCTGTCAGTAATGTTCATTTTTATCCTTTTGTTTTTGTTCTCCCTTCTATCCCATGCTTCTAGCTAGTTTTGTATGTTATATTTGTGGCTCTATTGAAAAAAACAAGTATCCCTTTGCAAGGGATTGATACAAATTAGCGTTGAACAATTGAAAGAATCGATGCCCTTTTGTAGAAGTCATCACTAAATCTTGTAGTATCAATAGAAATTTGTGTGTTAATGGCGAATTGCCCCACCTGCTTTGGAAACCCATGTGGTTTCCAATACTATACTTCGTGATCAAAGTGGGTTCAGCTTGCCAAGTAGTGGGCTTCAAGCATTGCCCTCATGTTCCCACACTCACCCTCCAAACACGAAACAGAACTCGCCTACTACCTCCTAATTAGCCTCCACTAATCTTAGTTGGAGACAAGCTAAGATTTTTCAGAGAAATTTATTGGTATTTCTGTTGCTTAATTAATTAGCACAAAATCCTTTTTATGGCCACAACCACAATCTGAGATTATTGTGGATTAGGCAGTTAGATTAGTGCTAACAGATTAAGAGTCACCTTGTTTCAAGCACCTTGTGGATAACTACAAAACAAAAGCATAGAAACCGCCACTTTCTCAACTGCCTATACAACTGCCATTACATCTACATAAGCAACCTCTTCTCCTTTGGTTACGCTTCTTTTTTATTGTCCTTTCGAAATTCAATCTCCTTAACCTTAACTTCTCAAACAGGGATGACAAACCACAATACCGATCCCGACCCTGATTTCGGCCTTCCATCATCTTCTTCAATCCCTACCACATACTACCATCAAAATCCACGTAAAAAACGAACTAAGTTGATCAAGATTGAACCAAGTTTGCTCCCTTCTAGTACAATATCCAAGCCAAAATATTACAAAAAGCCTGACCCTTCTGCACCAAAGATCACAAGACCTTGTACTGAGTGTGGCAAGAAGTTTTGGTCATGGAAAGCACTCTTTGGTCACATGAGATGTCACCCTGAAAGACAGTGGCGTGGCATTAATCCACCTCCCAATTATCGCAGGCCTGTTTCGCCTATTCAACTGTTAAGTATTGTTAGTTCTACTAATTGGGAAGACATGTTGACCGCAGAGGATCATGAGGTGGCTTCATGTTTGTTAATGTTGGCTAATAGTGATGGTGCAATAATGTTGGATCGTAACGAGTTTGGTGGTGGGGTTGTTGCTGGTAGTTCTCATCAAGCTCGAGATCATGATCAAGTGAATTGTACTCGTGTCGAGTGTTCGAGTTGTGAGAAGGTTTTTGGGTCACACCTGGCACTAGGGGGTCGTAGGGCCAGTCACAAGAATGTGAAGGGTTGTTTTGCTATAAAGAGGAATGATGGTTGTGAGGTAGTTGAGGATCATAGTGGGAGTGGTGATGTGAAGGAGAATGTGGAAGATAATAGCAAGGCATTGATGGTGTTAGGGCACAGGTGTAGTATTTGCTCGAGGGTGTTTCCTAGTGGACAGGCACTGGGCGGACACAAGAGGTGCCATTGGGAGAAAGGGGAAGAAATCTCATCATCCATAAATCAAGGAGGACTTCATGTTCTTACAGAAAAGGAAGGTTGTGTGTTGGACCTCAATTTGCCAGCCCCAGTGGAAGATGAATCATCCTCTTTTTATTCCTCAGGTCTCACTTTGGACTTGAGATTGGGCCTCTGAAGGAAGACTGCATTCTTTTTCTTGTAAGGGTTCTTTTACTAAAACTTGGTATGTGACTGATCTGTAACGTTAGCTTCAATTAGTACATATACTAGTATTCTGTATCATTGATGCTCCCGCGTCCCAAATTTGTTAAAGAGGCGGTAAATGTATGCACTGACAAGTATGCAAAAACTCTTTATTACTGCCTATCAATAATCAGGACTGGTTTATGCTTGACGTAATATTACAGCCTACAAAAATTGGCTCCTGCCCTCATATTCTTAGTTGCTCTAGTACTCTTTCATTGTGGTTATCTCAGTTTATAGGTTATGTTAGCTTCAAAGTTAGAGAAATATGAACAAGGTCAGATTAGTTTTGATCAGTCGGGAGTTAAGGTCCTTTGTCACACTGATAAGTAAGTGATAAGATATGAATGCAGTCCATGATTTGAATGTTTGAGCATAATCAGATTTATTATATATGGTTAATGAATTTCCAGATAACATATATGAAAATGGTTCGGCTTTGGAGTCAGTAAAGGTCATGTCCGAGAAAGCAAGGGATTAAACTCATTGTTTCTGATGATAATAACCTACATATATACAAGTGGTCTTCCATTTGATTCGTTGATCAGTACAATGTAGCTTAAACACATCGGTACGCGGCAAGTGGATGTGGACAACATGGTATCTGTTGATTGTATGTTTTAAGAAATGATTTTTAGACCTGAACATTTAGCAGAAAGTGATGAATAAAGGAGAAGGTAAGAAATATGCAATCCAGGACTAGATCGAAGTAGAAGGATGGAAAGTAAGCAGAAGAACAAAGACAATAAATAGAGTACTAAAACAAGGTTGCAATATATATATATAGTAATTATATTAAATGAAGAATATGTAAAAGCTAAAAAAAGAAACTGAATAAAGACAAATAGCAAATGAACCACTTAACTGATTTCTAGAAATTTCTTAATTGGTTAACTGATTGATTATATATGAAAATATGCTAAATAAAATCTCAATATTAGCAAGAGTAATATTGATATCTCATGACTATCAAATGTGCCAAATGAATCATGAAAGTAGATGGGATGTGAAACCTTGGTTAAAGAGCTCTACTAAACAGGACCAGATCAAATAAAAAATATCATCACAAACATCCTGATGAAATTGGTAAACCTGATAAAAGACTTAGTTATTTTTCTCATACTAGATAAAGTAAATTAAGGCTTAGAGTGCTAACCAAGCAGATAGATATATAATTTTTTTTTTAGATGCGTGTATGCCAACTTAAATAGTTGACGTCATGATAAAAAAAACCAACTCATAAGGATCATGCTCGTGATAACACCCCAAATTATAGTAGAGAAAAGACATTAAAAAAATAAATATTCATGTGTTTCAACTAATAAGGGTCATTGATTACAAGAACATATTGTATTTTTTTTTAACTTTTTTGGATTTTGAAACAATATCAATGACGTTTCTCCAGAAAACATGGGGTACTTATACCATTAGACGAAAAAAAAACAAGCACGCATAATATAGAAGAAGATATGTACGTAGTTAAAGCAGAAGAAATTATTTTTATAAGCATGAAGTGTCCGAACTTTTTGAGATCAAATGCATGCTGGTTCCTGCTGATAAGAAAGGCAGAAAAGAAAACCTTGAGTTAATAACCTAGCTAGGTAGGTTAAGGTTAAAATGATTAACAGTTAATCTTACATTGAAAGAACTCGGTTTTTGATCAGTTGATTTAAATAATAGCATGAGACCCTAATTCTCTGTTTACTTTAATAAGCATCGCTTCATTTTTTGTACTTTAAATATTAATTTAAAGGCTTCATCTCCCTCTCCCTTTCTCTATGATCATAGGTCCCAATTAAAGTTGTTGATTATAATAACAGAGTATTCTCTGTGGGTGAGAATTAAACCATAGATGAAGATGGAAATCTTTGCTTAATTGCCTTTTGTTAATGCATCTAGCTGTTGTATACACACACAGATGCTAACAGCCTTCCTAACTTTAAACAAGAATAAATGGCATATAGTAACTAATAGAATGAAACAACTTTGTCCTATTCTAAGGCAAGTAATTGTTGGAGCTGATCCATGTTTAACAGCAACACATGCCCACGTAGCTTTAGCCTTAATGCCCACGTAGCTTCATCCTGAAGCAGGTTACCTTGTATGGAGCTTAATTGCTTGCCTTCTCTGCATGAATGTGAACGTGGCTTGTTATCAATACCCCTCTCTTTCACTGGATCCTTGTCCTCAAGGTCCTTGAATTTCTCTTGCATCCTATAAGTAATTTCCCAGGTAGCATCTTCAGCTGGAAAACCACGCCATTTAACTAAACTTTCCTCCGTTAACTTTGAGCCATGCTTAACCCATCGTGTCTCCAAAATATGGAATATTCTGGAAATAATGCAAGCTGTCCTTCATCCGTAACAGGTCGAAATGTGGAACTCGGTGTACAAGATTCACCACTTTTCTTTTTAGGCAAAGAAACGTGAAAAATAGGATGAATACGTGACCCTTCTGGCAGCTTGAGAGGATAAGCTACTTTGCCAAGTCGCCTCTCAATCAAATAAGGGCTTCTGAAATGCACGTTTGAACACTGTTTGTTGCCGATGAGGATGTAATTTTAAATAAATCAAATCCCCTTCCTGAAACTCGATATCACATCATTTGGAGTCAGCAACTTGCTTCATTCGATTACATGAGGCATGCAAGTTCTGCTTTAACTGCTGTAGCAGCACATCTCGCGCTAGCAACTATTGATCAATCTTATGAACTGGAGATTGGCCAATGTGATAATGAGGAATAGGAGGAGGTGAGCGACCATACAACGCCTGAAAGGGTGTCATCTGTAGAACCATGATAAGCTATATTATACCAGTATTCTTCCCATGGGAGCAAGGAGTTCCTCTTTTACGGTTAGTCATGAACCAAGCAGCGTAGGTACTGCTCAAGTACCCGCTGTTCTGCTCGAGTAAAACACCAATATCACCGGTTCAAGCAATGAAGTATGTGCTTCAGTAGGAGAAACCTCGAATGGAGCTTTAAAGAGGACTTGCAGCTGTGAATTAGCAGAAATGCATTCCTTGAATAACCAAGGTGAACCAACCTTTCTTGTAAGCTCACAAATTCACAAAACAAGGTCAACCAATGAGCATATTCATCAAAGTCAGCTAGAAATTCCACCGCATTTTTGCCAGAGCTCACAAGAAGGAGGTGCCTTGAGAAGAGAATTAGGCTTACAACCGAACTGGGGTATAAGGGACTTGCAAAAAGTGATTGGTAAACGTTTCAAGATAGATGATTTCACAGGCATTGTTCTCAAGTATATGGATGATGATGGTGAATGGATTCGTCAGACCTGTGATGGTGATCTTGAGGAGTGCAAAGAGATACAGAGACTCTCTCAGAGCAACACAATCAAGATATATATACCATCACAAATATTCTTCTGCATTTGGTTGCCGAGACTCATTCTATGGCTTCCATTGATCTTGTAGCTAGTCTCTAGGACATGACTGGTTTTATTTGATTAGCACAATTCCCTTTCTCCTAACAATTTCAAACTAATCGTGGTTAATTGGATCCCCAACCGAAGTGTTAATCATAAACAATTCATAGAAAGATGGATCCAAAATTTTGGACTTCTACAATCTTGATATACGCTTATAGTGATTATTAATTGAGAGAGAATATTAGATCACCTCGTTAAAGATCATTAATAAGATTTAGTAAGTGCCATTAAAAAAATAGCAAACTTACTAAAAGAAAAACTTATAGTGAAAAAGCAAAAAAACAACAAAAAAATATTAATCCTAAGTATTAAATCACTTTATTATATAATCTGAACATCTAGGTAGATCAATACCTATATAAGTAAAATTTCAAAATCTAACTCGAAATCATTAAGCTAAATGATGAAAAGTTTAAATCATAAACTTTATCCCAATCAGGATCAACAGTATCAAATACTAATTTGTTACGGGTAATCCAAATAGACTACAAGATACCACAACAAAGTGTATAGATGGCTTTGCATTGAAATTTCCCATGTAACAAAAGATTTCATTCATGTAAAAGAAGCTGAACAGTCTTAGGTATACACCTATCATACCCAATCCATTGCATAAAACAATTCTAGAACCTCCAAGTCACATAACAATGAATAAAAAGGTGATCAATGGTATCAGTTTCCATACCATAAAAAGAACAAGCATCATAATAATTAATAATTCTTTTATAGGCAAGAAATTCCCCGGTACTCATAATACCATGCAACAACAATAACATAAATATCTCAATTTTAGGAGGAAATATACATTACCATAGCAAAGTACCAAAATTTTTAGATCCTGGATGTCGAATATCATCAATGAGAGCATAAGCTGATTTGACTGTGAAAATCTCATTCTTCTCTAACTATCACACTCTTCTATCAACTGAATCAAAACTAGATAAATTCCTTTCTATTTCAGTAAGAAGAGACTCCAATTGTTGACACTCTCTATCCCTCAAAGACCGATTGCAAGCCAAAGTGACTAAATTGATATTAGAATTATACACCTCCCAGATTGTAGCATTTTGGTGACCAGATAACCTAAATAAATAAGGAAACAACATCCTTAATGGAGCAGAACTAAACCACCTGTTCAACCAAAACTGAATTGTCATGCCATTACTAACCTTATAGCAACAAGAAGCAGACAACTTCAATAATTCTCTCATTAGAAGCTAACACCTTAACAATCCCTCTCCAGTTTGGAGAAAGATGATGAGCAAACATAGGAAACCTATTTTTAAAAGTGGGTTGATATGTATGCGCAATATAATCTTGCCAGCCTCCTGAATTACCAACCTCTAAATGTCATATCCATTTTAAAAGTAACGTCATGCTCTTATTATACAATGATCCAAGCCCCAACCCACCTTCACTTTTTGGCTGAATGACCTTGAACCAGGCTACCTTACAAATCTTGAAAGTATCTAAGCTACCACTTAAAAAAAACTTCCGAATAATAGTTGATATGGATCCAATGATACCCTTAAGCACAAGAAACATTGACATGTAGAACAAAGGCAAAGAATTCAATACTGACTTGATTAGGCTGATACGACCAGCTATACTCAGCATTTTACCTTTCCATGCAGCTAATCTAGATCTGATATAGGAAATGATTGGTTTCCATGTAGATAAATGGAAAGGATTAGCACCCATAGGCAGCCTAAGATACTTCACTAGAAAAGTATCACCGCGACAAGAAAAACTACTAGCCATCCATGAGATATAATCATCATCTAAATTAATCTCAATCAAAAAACTTTTAAAATAATTAACCCAAAGGCCAGATATGAGAGCAAACCAGTGAAGGATCCTCTTAACATGCAGAAGAGAACTATAATCATTCGGTGAAAAAAATAAGTATCATCTATATATTGAAGGAGAGATAAAGGCATACCATGCATCATCTGCCTTCAGACCTTTAAAATACCCAGCATTTGTAGCTAAACTAAAGAGGACAGAAGGACCTTCAACTATTATATCAAAGAGAAAAGGGGATAAAAGATCCCCCTGTTGAAGACCCCTCTGAAGACTGAATTCTCTACCTGGTAACTCGTTAATAAGGATGGCCATTTTAGATGAAGATACGCATTCCTTAATTAGACTCCTTCATAGAATGCCAAACCCTATATACACCATAACATCATCTAAGTAGTCCCACAAGACCGAGTCAAAGGGTTTGTGGAAGTCTACTTTGAACAGAAAAACCATGATCCCCTCTGTTCTTAACTCTATGGACCACCTTATTAGCAATCATAAACCCATCTAAAATCTATCTTTCAGTAATAAAACCAGTTTAAAAGATACTAATAACACTAGTAAGCATATATTTAAGTTTGGAAGACAACAATTTTGCCATAATTTTGTACAATCTGTT
>Ga0307515_10006607_pt1 | contig 23134 bp, 22 predicted proteins | sample 17_EM_MG_FD_194513 | JGI IMG/M metagenome (GOLD analysis project Ga0307515, IMG submission 194513) | Populus trichocarpa ectomycorrhiza microbial communities from riparian zone in the Pacific Northwest, United States - 17_EM | ecosystem: Host-associated > Plants > Roots > Unclassified | place... | reverse complement strand
AGGGAAATCGCGTCGAACCAGATGGAATATAAATACTTGAGTCACCTCATCGCCAGCTCTGGTAAGCCCACCCGTGAAGCAAAGCCATACTTCACAAAGACATCCTCGAGCGTTGCCAAGGCAAAGAAATGACCACCTGGGCGCCCAATCCGCCAACCGCCGAAGCAGGGAGCGAGGTCAATCTCAAAGATAATGATAAATATCAAGTCGAGATGGATACTGGTCTCTGGAAGACTGGCCGGAACTCGGATGCAGGAGAGATGGAAGGAGGTGGGTACAACCTGGAGAAGCGGCTCTCCAATACCTTGACCAGGCCCCCTAAGCCGAATGTAGTCCAGGTCTCGATTGGCGCGCTTGGGGATTCTGCCTACGAGTATCTGCTCAAGCAGTACCTGTTATCCGGGCGGACGGAGAAGCGATTGTTGAATATGTGTAAGGGGGTTTGCATTTGCGCATGAAGGACTACCCTTCTTTGAACCACAGACCTTAAAGCCGTCTATGGTATCATCAACCACCTGCTTTATCTGTCTGCCACAAGGGACCTGCTCTACGTCACCGATGCGATGTCCTTCCAGATGCGCCCCTCGGGCAGAATGGAGCACCTCTCCTGCTTCCTGCCTGGCATGCTTGCTCTGGGAGCCAAGCTCCTCGATCCAGACTATCCATGGCCACCCACCCCACCACCCCGCGCACCTACACCCTCCCACACGAAACGCGCACCTATCCCTAAAGTCGCTCAATGGGCAGGCGACCTGAAGAAGATCCTCGACCTTCATATGCGCGTCGCCCGCGGGCTCGCCACAACCTGCTACGTCCTCTATGCGGATACACCCACGGGGGTTGGCCCAGACGAGGTCTTCTTCACTCCACCACGGAACGGAGGGGAGGGCCCGTATCCGCAGGCCAAAAATTTCACCAAGGCTCGCTGGAGGGAACGATGGATCGAGTGGGAGGACAGTGGGAGGCGCGGTCCGTTGGTTGGGACCGACCGATGGGGCCCTGAGGTCGAGGAGACAGTCGTTCTCAGGGGCTTGGGGAAGGGCATGGGTATGGGCGGTTCGCGAGAGCAGGATTATCTCATTCGTGGTGGTGCAAGCTATCTTCTGCGGCCGGAGGCAAGCTATTTTTGATGGTTTTTTTGTCGATGCTGATGGCGGCGGACAGGCTATTGAAGCGATGTACATCCTCTATCGGACAACTGGGGACGACATATGGCGTCAACGTGGATGGGAAATGTTCGAGGCTGTGGAGAAGTGGACTAGGACCGACTAGCTCTGGTTATGCTAGTCTTGTTTCTGTGTTGGCTACAGAAAACCCGAGGCAAATCGACACAGGCATGGCAAGGTACGTTCTTCTGTCCTCCAGTATCCTGGGTTCCTGTTCTAACTTGGATCGGCTTCGTTTTTCTAGCTTCTTCCTGGCAGAAACCCTCAAATATTCTTATCTGCTTTGCCTGGACAGAGACCCTGTGCCACTCGATCGCTTCGTCTTCAATACTGAGGCGCACCCACTGCCTATGTTCACTTGGTCCGAGAAGGAGATGAAAGAGTTTGGCATCCAGGCCTGATAGATGGCGGCCGAGCACATTGATGGACTACCTACAGCGGCGGTATTGGTGATTATGACTATTATATTGATACATACCAATCGTCTCCCCCTTTTGAACCGCTCTATCCCCGGGTTGAGACCTCCTTTGAAGGTCCCCGCGAGATAGAGCTCTGGGGAATATACGAGCGCATAGCTTTTTTTTTTCCTCGTGGAATGCCATGTGAACCAACCTACGAGTCGCCTACAAATTATGGTATGGTCAGTTTAGATTTCTGCAGATTGAATTGTTCCTCAAACTTGTTCATCAACCACGTCGATGTTACATAGCGCCCTGGCACGCACACCGCCCGAGGTCTGGCAGGAAACCCTCTCATACCTCCTTCCAGCGCAGGACATTGATGAGAGCTTCAAAGTCCGCCTCCTGCCCCCTGGAGCGTTGTACTTCGACGGAGGACAGGAAATCGAGGAGGATTGGAGGGCGTATACGCTACGACGACCACGGAAGCTGAAGCGGATCGAGGCCGATCTACGACTCGTATGCTCGAGCTGGCGTGCGTTTGTCGAGCGTTCGATTCTGGTTGACCTCGAGGAGAGTGATGTCAGCGCCTCTGCGGGTAAATCTGACCCGCTACAAATGGTCTACGGCCGCCCCCGCAACGTGTCGCCGTATCATATGAACCATGTCAAGAAGCTGCGGTGGTACACGCCGGAGTGGAAGGCCGCGTCGGCGACGGACGTCTTCGCGTCCTGTCTGCAGAACGCGTGTCAGTTGCAGTCCCTTACGCTCGTTGGGAACCCCATCAAGCATAACGAGTGCTCGTTTACGCCACTCGATGCTCTGATCCAGTTCGCGCCATCCGTCGCCACGCTTCGACGACTGTGCATCTCGTTCGTCCCAGAGTTGACAAGACTTATGCGCCACAGCTATACCCACCACTGTACGCTGGAGCTCCCCAACCTCACCTGGCTCGATCTCTTCAGCATTTCCAACTACGCGCTCACCCTGAAGCTCCCCAGGCTCGACACGCTGCGGATGGGAGAGGTCGTCGATCAGTGTCCTATTGAACAATGGGAGCTCCCGTCGCTGAGATACTTAGAGGTAGAATCCATGAGCGCGTCCTCTGCCAAACTTGTACAGTCCCACTTCGCGCGCACACTCCAGTTCTTCAGTCTTCACCACCCCACTGAGAACATGCTCCGCTCTTCGTACTTGGATTACCTCCCAGACTCTGTATGGACGCAAAGCCTCTCCAATATGATTGAGATATCCCATCCTGACCCACCTTCGTTCGGCGTTATCCCGCCCGAACACCCCGTCCTGCATATCCACGTGACCTCGCGAATAGATGTGAGACGTATCGTTAAGATGCTATCGATACCGAGTTCTCATGCTGTCCGGACCGTCCATCTACATCACTACAAGCCCGACGGTGATCACCACCATCACCAAGGAGGGGGACCCACCACCACCACCACAACCTCGGACGGCTCGGTGCCTGTGCTGAGAGAGCTCTTGGGACAGCGGGGGCTCGCGGTCGTGGTGGAGGGCGTGGAGCGGGCCTACCGACCGTCACGCACCCAGCGGCCACCGGACAATACCCTGGAGAGGGAGGAGGAGAGGGATGGTGGACGCGGCTGGAGACTGCATACGTATGAGGCTGGCGACCTGAGGAAATACGATACGAGGTTTCCTAGCCCCGAACTCGAGCAACCTGGTTACTTTGGGCTATCGTCGATATCACCATCACCATCACCACCTTCGCCATCATCTTCATCGTCATCCACCACGCCGAAGCCGAGGCATGAGTATGTGTGTGAGTTGTCTTGGGAAATGGAAGAGCTTTTCGATTGGGTGGATTCTTCTGGCGAGGATGTCGACGACGGTGGTGCTGGTGCTGGTGCTGGAGACAAGCACCATAATAATAATGTTGTACCAAACGTATCAACCAAGGGAGACGGATCTGGAGACGAGAAGGGTTCCTTTGGTAGTTCGGAGAGTCCTATTCCGGATTGACAATGGACGGCAAGAGGAGAGGAGCTTCATACCAGTTTATATATAGACGTTTCGGTCGGGCATTTGCTGCATATCATAGTACTCCTTCGGGCAGGCTTGTGGAATTTACCCTTTGTACAGCTTCCCCAACCTTAACAAGCATATTGGCATCAGATGTGGTTGTGCCAGTGCCCAAAACTTCATTGACATTTGCAAAAGTTGATTATGCAGGAGGGGCCAGGACTTGTTCCATTCATTTTGCAACTAGATTCTGAACTAGATTGGTACTGGGCTGCTTTCAAGTGCCAGTAGAAGTCCTCAGTGGTACTGGACCCGAGTCAGAGCCCAGCACCAAAGCTAAGATCATGGGGCTGTTGACTCTGGCATTGGCCCATGAGTCTGTGAAGTAATAGAGTTGATCTCTATGCAGTGTACAAGCTAAATATTTTTTTGGTGGGCACCCCTGACATCATTTCAATGGCTGCCCAGCATTCTGAAACATTGGTGGGGCTATTTCAGCAGGACTTTCCATAGGGGCAGCCACACCATGCTCGGTTTCATGGTGTACCCCATCTGTATCCTTCTCTGGGGCTACTGGGGCCTCTGTGTCTAGCAATAGCAAGTGGAGTGTTTCCTCCTCAGACAATGCTTCCTCCTCAGGCACAGCCAGAAAATTTTCAACAAGGTCTTTGTAATTAGGGAGGACTGTTATAGACATTAGGAGTGCCAAATTCTTTTTTTTCATCGGCCTAGCCTTTGGTTTTCTCTCAGAAGTCACTATCTCACTCAAACGCAGGCGGCACGGGCCTATGATTTTCTTTATACAATATAGAATTTATTAATGACGTTTTATGATTTTTAATTAAGCAACAAAGTCAAATCCGACTTTTTGGCCAAAATCGGCCAGCAGTCAAAAAAAAAGGACAAGCTCGCTGCAACGGGTTGTAGCTGTTTTATTTATTATGGAATGCCACGTGAACCAACCCACGAGTCGCCTACGAATTATGGTACGATCAGTTCAGATTTCTGCAGATTGAATTGTTCCTCAAACTTGTTCATCCACCACGTCGATGTTACATAGCGCCCTGGCACGCACACCGCCCGAGGTCTGGCAGGAGACCCTCTCATACCTCCTTCCAGCGCAAGACATTGATGAGAGCTTCAAATTCAGCCTCCTGCCCCCTGGAGCCTTGTATTTCGACGGAGGACAGAAAGTCGAGGAGGATTGGAGAGCTTATACGCTAAGACGACCACGCAAGCTGAAGCGGATTCAGGTCGATCTACGACTCGTGTGCTCGAGCTGGCGTGCGTTTGTCGAGCGTTCGATTCTGGTTGACCTCGAGGAGTGTGATGTCAGTGCCTCTGCGGGTAAATCTGACCCGCTACAAATGGTCTACGGCCGTCCACGCAACGTATCACCGTATCATATGAACCATGTCAAGAAGCTGCGGTGGTACACGCCAGAGTGGAAGGCCGCGTCGGCGACGGACCTCTTCGCGTCCTGTCTGCAAAACGCATGTCGGTTGCAATCCCTTACGCTCGTTGGGAACCCCATCAAGCATAACGAGGTCTACTTTACACCACTCGACGCTCTTATCCAGTTCGCGCCATCCGTAGCCACTCTTCGACGACTTTGCATCTCTTTCGTCCCAGAATCAACAAGACGTATGCAACACGGTTACACCCACCACTGTACGCTGGAGCTCCCCAATCTCACCTGGCTCGATCTCTTCAGTATTTCCAACTACGCGCTCACCCTGAAGCTCCCAAGCCTCGACACGCTGCGAATGGGGGAGGTTATCGATCAATGTCCTATTGAACAATGGGAGCTTCCGTCACTGAGATACTTAGAGGTAGAATCCATGAGCGCGTCCTCTGCCAAACTTGTACAGTCCCACTTCGCGCGCACACTCCAGTTCTTCAGTCTTCACCACCCCACTGAGAACATGCTCCGCTCTTCATACTTGGATTACCTCCCATATTCTGTATGGACGCAAAGCCTATCCAATATGATCGAGTTATCTCATCCTGACCCACCTTCATTCGGCGTTATCCCGCCCGAACACCCAGTCCTTCATATCCACGTTACCTCTCGAATAGATGTGAGACGTATCGCTAAGATGTTATCGATACCTAGTTCTCATGTTGTTCGGACCGTCCATCTACATCACTACAAGCCAGACGGCGTGGACGGCTCGGTGCCTGCGTTGAGAGAACTCTTGGGACAAAGAGGGCTCGCGGTCGTTGTAGAGGGTGTGGAGCGGGCCTATGGACCGTCACGCACCCAGCGTCCACGAGTGGAGAGGGACGAGACGAATGGACACGGTTGGAGACTGTACGCGTATGAGACTATCATCGACCCTCGGGTATACGATGCTACTACGCTTTCTAGTCCCGAATCTAGTCCCGAATCTAGTCCCGAATCCGAGTAACCTGTTTGCTTTGGACTATCATCGACATCACCATCATCATCATCATCATCATCATCATCACCATCCACCACGCCGAAGCCGAAGCCGAAGCACGAGTATGAGTATGAGTTTGGCGGGTCTAGGTTTGAGTGTGAGTTTTCTTGGGAAATGGAAGAGCTGTTCGATTGGGTGGATTCTTCTGGCGAGGATGTTGACGGCGCCGGTGCTGATGCTGGTGCTGGCGGCAAGTACCATAATAATAATGTATCAAACGTATCAATCAAGGAAGGTGGATCTGGAGACGAGAAGGGTTCCCTTGGTTCGGAGGGTCCTATTCCGGATTGACAGTGGGTGCCAAGAGGAGAGGAGCATCATACCAGTTTATATATAGACGTTTTGGTCGGACATTTGCTGCATATCATAGTACTCCTTTGGGCAGGCTTGAGTTGAGACCTTGGAATTTACTTAGTATAGTTGGACCTGTAGTACCCGAGTTACAATCTTAAATGGTTGCCTCAACCGGATTTGCAGACGACATTAAGGTTTGGCTTCTCTCTGGGCCTAATCTTTTGCCTTGAACATTCCTTGAAATATGAGAGGGAAATGCATGTACGACAATGAAAAATACACACGGTGGCGCGGAAGATGAAACGTGATTCTTAACAGCTGTGAATATGCAAGGCTTCTGATAGATTGACCACTAGTACTCGCTGGTGTAAAATAATTTCGATATTTGCATAGTTTCACACTCTACATCGAACGCTTTCTGACTCGATTTGTTGATTATTGCTGCGCTGCACGGCGAAAGCAATGACCGGACGGTTACATTATGGTTTGCCTGGTGTACTACACATATGGCCGTTACCACTCTGGCTATGTATAGAGAGCGAACTACTAGGTGGGGTGCCCCTCATGCTTGCTTCGTGCGCTAGGTATGTTTTGCACATAAACACATCACGGTTCATCCTCACCTCTTCGTGCGTCAACACGGTATAAGCTATATTGGGTACCCAACAGAGTTCCGGACCCGGGAGTGCGAACTCCGCCCCTTCTCGGCCGTTCGGCTGGAGACTGGCGCAGCCACTTTGCGGTTCGAGGTGTTCAATATTCCGATGGGCGCCCGTCCCCACCGCAGCTTGGGTAGCTCGGCCGTCACTGCCACTTTCGATTCTTCTGCGGTTTCCTTCTGACTGGCGGGGATTCGCGTATGGACAAGACGTGACCGCTCGGACGTTGGCCCCCGACGCCGATGTTGGCTTGCTGCGTCTGGTTGATGACTTTACGTCAAAGGAATAAGGAAGCGCTTTCCTCGACACCTCTCTTGGCTCAGAGGGGTTGCTCGCGTCCTTGAGGATCACTTCGAGACTGCAAAACGAGGGGTCAACGGGTAATCAGAACATCATTCCTGCGCCAAGCCGACGTACACAAATTGCTCGTCTTCCTCTCGGTGGTGATGTGAGTAGCAAGAGAAGGTGAAATGGACTTGGATCATTCCATCCTTTGCGGTGAGGATGTTGCTAGAGCTGTGGAAGTCTATCAAGCTCGGAGGGCCTATCTTATTTCCCATCCTCGCCTCGCATTTCTCGCAAGCATAGCGGTACTCCTGCTGCGTTGTGGCACCGCGGACGGTCATGGAAAGCAGCAAGGGTTTAATACCCTCGCCTATATTGGACGAGTTGTCACTTGTCACCGACTTCGTCAATGGCAGCTGAATTGCATTCCAAGATTGCGATGGAAGGACAATATTGAGGTAGACGTGGGTTTCGATGCGTGGAAGGACAACAATGGCGCTACCCTGGCGCGGTCTGGGTCTATTCAGCGTGATAGCAAAGTCTGCGCTCGGATCGCTGGTTTTGAAAGACAAGGTATTCGAGGGAGGAGAGGTCCATGGGGCTAATTCCGGCAACGGGGCAGCCCCATGACCGCAGATCCAATCTATGAGCTCTGCTTAAAGCTTGAGAGAGTGCGGAACTTGAATTAATTGGCACACTTACGCTGTACCGGAATGTGAAGGATGCTAAGGTGAGTGTCGTTCATATTGGGAACTGAAAGGCGGTTCAGGTACATGGTCCTCTTTGCGTAAGCGCACTATAGTCGTTTATATATCTACGCCAGTGGAGTCCTGGTGCTGACGCAGCGCCCCATGGATAGAGATGACGATGAACAGGCTGCCGTGTCAGCTTTTGATGGAAGGTGTGAAATGAAGGACCTGCCCTTTTCACTACCAGGTCCCTGAGTACAGAAAAAAGAGGTAAAGCACAGGGCAGTGAGGTTAGCCGTGACAGTCTGTCATAGCCATATGCCACTATAAGCTCCATGGGGTCATGAATTCAAGAGAACAAGAATGGCACAAGCGAAGATAGTCCGTCTCCGTAAAGTGCAATGGGATAGGGATATAGATATATGGAACTAAAGGTATTGATACGGCAATTGTGCCATGTTGGTGGTTTGTTTTTTATCTCGCGGTCCTTATGCTTTCTGAAGTATCAGGGTGGGCTTACTTTATTCGATCGACTATAATGGCTAACACAATGGGGCGATTCAGTCATCATGACCCTATACTTGAGGGTGGGGTAGCTAGTTAACCGACTGGCTGCACTGGTTTGAGAGACCGTACGTCCTGCTGGATTATGGTTAAGACCGCGTTATATTAAACAGGCTGGAGACAGTAAATACATTTTTATGAGTAAATACATTGGGAACAGGCCATTGTTCTGGTGACGGTTGTCTGAGCCGGAAAGAAGCTCGAACGCCAATCGTCTGGAATGAGCCTTGGTGGGTATTGCCGCAGTGCGAGAGTTACCCAGTTGCTGGTCACGTGATATGGTGACATGACGGAACAGGCGCTTGGGAAGCAGACTCAAAGAGCCGGAGATTGCGAGCGAAAATTGCACCGTGACAACGGTGGTAGTTGGAACCCGAGATTGCAAGCGAAAGAATTGAACCACAACAACGGCCACCACGACCACAATCTACCACCCTTTTCACGGCGCAATTTTCGCGTACAATCTCGGGCTCCCCAACACGTGACCGGCGACATCTGTATTCCGGCATGCACCTTCGCTTATATCTCGGACTGTCAGTGCTCGAAATCGCTGGTTTCGAAAGAAGTTGCGTGCGAGGGATGAGAGAGGATTAGCTCGGTGGTTGGATACGGCCTTTGGATATCACGAGTCAAGATAGGCGAGAGGAGTCCAGGGAGTGGGGACGTCATCGAGACGTGGAGGTGGGTGGGTGGTAGCGGAGAGGGCCATGGGGCTAATTCCGGCAACGCCGCAGGTCCACGACCATAGATCCAATCTATGAACCCTGCTGAAAGTTTGAGAGAGTTCAGAGCTTGAATTAATAGGCACACTTACGCTGTACCGGAATGTGAACGATGCTAAGGTGAGTGTCGTACATATTGGAAAACCGAGGAAAGCGATTCAAGTGGTCCGCGTTGCGTTAACGCACTATATATAGTCGTTTATATCTACGCCACTGGAGTTCTGGTGCTGACAACATGCTGCGCCCATGGGAGGGGCAAGAGATTGAACAGGGTTCACAGGGTGCCGTGACGGTTTTTCATGGCGGTTTGTCTTTACATATCGCAGCCCTTATGCTTTTCTGAAGTATCAGAGTGAGCCCACTTTATTTAGATCGATTATAGTTGCTAACGCAATGCGTGATTTGGTTATCATGGCTCTCTACTTGAGGGTGGAGTGGGTAACCGATTGACTGGACTGGTTTGCGAGTCCTGCTGGATTAGGGTTAATTAGGACCACTTCATGTTGAACAGGCTGGAGAAAGTATATACATTTTTTATTAGTAAATACATTGGGACCAGGCTATTGCTCCGGCGACGGCCGGTTGCGCGAGCCGGAAAGAAGCGCTCGAACGTTAATTGTCTGGAATGAGTCATGGTGGGTGCTGCCGGGGTGCAAGAGTTGCAGAGTCATTTGTAAGTAGAACTTTACAGGACTGTTGGTAGAATGTTCCCGGTCCGGTTATTCAGAAATCAGTGACTGCGATCCATGATTATTACCCCTATTCCCATTCATCTGCACCGCTTTTGGAGAGGTGAGGGCGATAAGACAGGCTGGAAGGCGTGAAGCCATCACACGGACCCGAGGTCTCATGATTCACGTGTGAGGTAAACGCACGGATCCGAGGGCCCACCCGTCGTAACGCCGTGATATGATGGACTTTTGGAGCATGTGGACTGAGACAGACACAAAAGAGCCACGGAAAATAGACCGGGGGTTGACTAAGGTACGTGGTGGACGGAATTCGGCGACAACAGTTCTATGTCAGTAAGCTTATCATGAGAGCTATTCCCACAACATCGGTGAGTTGGTTGAAAACGACGCTATCCTCGCAGGTGGTCGTGATTTTGAATGACTGCACGTCGTTCATCAGCCCGCTGAATATATACAAACGCGAGGTTTCCAACCGTCAAATGGGCGTCTATGTCGAGCTGGTTCGGGAAGCTGGTCACGGCAAGGGTCCTCCAGCGCGCAGGGCGAGGTCGGCTTACCTAGTATGTTCGTTCGGGTCGACCATCTTGAACACGTCCATACCCGTGTCGATCTCGACGTCCAACGGACTGACGCCTGTCCTCTCTAGAAGTCTACTTTATCGGTCTTGCTATAGCCCGCCACCGTGTGGTTAATACAGGTCGCTGTCCGCATCAGTCGCGGTTCCTGTCGCTTGCATTCATCGTACCTGAGTTTAAAAGCCCAATTCCATCTACAACCCCGCTCGGTCGACCCCAGTCCCGGCCCATCTTCCGCCGCTTCGTCACGTTCTAGGTGGGATACGAATCGAGTTTGACATTCTGTCGCAATTCGAAGTGTATCGCTTGTGGTTCTCTAACTGCCATACCGACGTCGCCCTTCTGCTCATCTGCACGCTCAAATGAATGAAAGTCAAGACCGTCATCAGGGTTGCTTCATGCGCTAGGTATGTCTTGCCCATGACCACATCAAGATTCATCCTCACCTCTTCGTGCGTCAACACGATAGAGGCTGTATCGGATGCCCAACTGAGTTCGGAACCCGGGGGTGCGAAATCTCTCGGCAGTTTTCGCTTCTTGGCGCTCGGCTGAGGATTTCATTCATCTGAATGGCGGGTATTCGGCTATTGAAGTGATTCATGGTCGCAGCACATTTCTCCTGGCTCCGCTTCGAGCGTGGGGAGTTGAGGCGCAAAGAGAATCCGTCTGAGCGGCTTGTGATACTGAGCTCTGACCACCTGCCCACCTGCAGGACTCTTTCTGTAGAGATATTCGCCTACAGCGACCCTCGCCACTGTTGGTGATGGTAGGTGCCATGTTTTTTGTCGTCACTTCTAACGTGCTGTGCCGGTTAGTGCCGTCGATGCACTGTTTCTCGTGAGGGCGATAAGATAAGCAAGATATCGTGCTTGCTGGAGCCCACTACAAACACAAGGATATATATTATACGGATCAGATCGAGACAGTATAGTGACAACTGGGACACGTGACACGGAATCGGTCCCGCAAATGGAAGATTATAGAAGACACTCGTTCGCCAGCGGAATCATAACCATAACCATATTTCCAACAGCCACGTTGGAACCTCCGGCACGTTGGAACCCCCGCACGCAGGAGGGGTGGAAGATAGGATCGCAGATTGCAAGCGCTCTACATTATTAGGACTCTGCTACTCAGATTCACCTATGGTCGAGATGTGACCGTTCGTTCGTCGGCCCGCGACGGATGTTGGGTGAAGGGCCGATGTTGGCTTGCTGCGTCTGATTGATGACCTTACGTCAAAGGAGTAAGGAAGCGCTTTCCTCGACACAACTCTCGGCTCAGAGGGGTTGCTCGTGTCCTTGAGGATTACTTCGACACTGCAAAATGAGGGTTCAACGGGTAATCAAAACACCATTCCTGCACCAAGGCGACGTACACAAATTGCTCGTCTTCCTTTCGGTGGTGTCGCGAGTAGCAAGAGAATGTGAAGTGGACTCGGATCATTCCATGCTTTGCGGTGAGGATGTTGCTAGGGCTGTGGAAGTCTATCAAGCTCGGAGGGCCCATCTTATTTCCCATCCTCGCCTCGCATTTCCCGCATACATAGTGGTACTCATGCTGCGTCGTGGCACCGCGGATGGTAATGACAAGCAGCAAGGGTTTAATACTCTCGCCTATCCCGGACGAATCGTCACTTTTCACCGACTTAGTCAATGGCAACCGAATTGCATTCCAAGATCGCGATGGAAGGGCAATACCGAGGTAGACGTGGGTTTCGATGCGTGGAAGGACAACAATGGCGGTACCCTGGGGCGGTCTGGGTCTAACGAGGGTGATAGCGAAGTCTTCCAAAGAAGAGGTATGCGAGGTATGAGAGGGGGTTAGCTCGGTTATTAGCGCGGTTTGATACGACCTTCGGATATCACGAGTCAAGAGGAGTCCGTTCGGACACGGGGCTGGGTCGGTCTCGTTTGTGGGATCGCCCCATGTGCATGTGGATGGAGCAGAGACGCCATCGAGACGTAGAGGTGAGGTGGTTGGTAGCGGAGAGGGCCATGAGGCCAATTCCGGTGAGGGGGCAGGACCATGACCATAGATCCAATCAATGAACCCTGGGAAAAGTTTGAGAGAGTCCGAAGCTTGAATTGATAAGCGCACTTACACTGTACCGGAATGTGAAGGATGCTGAGGCGAGTATCGCCCATCTTGGAAAACTGAGGAAGGCGGCTCAAGTGGTCCGCTTTGCGTTAACGCACTATAGTCGTTCATATATCCTACGCCAGTGGAACCTACATGCGGCGCCCATGGGATCGAGGGGCAAAGGGTCGATAAGCTAGGCGGAGACGAGAACAGAGAAGGTCACTACAAAGGCACAACTGTCAAACCTGTCAAAAACCCAGCCTCACGCCTTCAAATTATGGAGCGCCCGTTCGACTCATCGGGCAATGTCCGAACCCAATAGCCAAATAGACGGAGTAGCCAAATAGACGGTCCGTGCTACGGGCTCAACCTTCTGTAGAGAATTGTGATAAATTCATAGTATATTGTTTATGTTGAAATATCGTCGTCCACCGAAAGTGGGAGGTTGCCGGCCCTCAATCGTGACCAAGCTCAAGTGCAAGGGTGAGCCGAGGGTGGCCCAAGTTGAGCGGGGCATAAACCTCTGATACTCCACGTACGTGATCAACCTTATGACCTCTTGTATTCATTCCGTATCATTTGAGCCGAGAGCTGCTCTGAGCTCTTCGGAGGTCAGGATATAAATCACCACCAACCATGCCACCAAAGGATAATCGACCACAGAATGACGCCCAAAAGAAGGCTGAAGGTGCATTGGACTTCAACAGCAGGCGCATCGCAGCAGTACGCGAATATCGAGAGTGTGAAGCAGCAAATGAGCCAAACCTTTCTGACAAGAGAGCAAAGTGGAAGGAAGTTAGGGAAGAGAGAAATAAACTACAGGAAAGAATAGAGGAAGCGAAAAAGCTTTTCAACGAGATGTGTGCTGCAGAGATTCTGGCATGGGAGGAGATTGACGCAACATTGGTAGCTCAAGGGGTGCCAAAATCAAAGCGATCCCCCAAGCCCCATTGTTGGAAAGTACGCACAAAGCCATGGCAGCGTCTAGACGATGAGCTGAAGGCTCTCAAGGTACGGTCTCCCAAAGAATTAGAGTGTTGAGATTGTGGAGGAGCAGGATTGACAATGATAGAAGCTACTTGTTAATATAGTTACCGACTCTCTACCTAAGATGTCTTCTGAGATTGGGAACTTGATTTTCCCGACATATCAAGACCGTCTATTTGGGTACTCCACGCCTTCCCCGATGATCGCCTTGTCGCACTTCAAACTGAAACCCCACCTATGTACTCTAGGTGTTGAAATAATTCTATTTATGTAATTACGGAACTACAGCGCTGAAATCAAACGATGCCGAAAGGTTGCCGAAAATCGTCTATTTGACAGTACGCCAGTCTCGGCACACCAGGTGGATGAAAGAATCACTGGGATAAAAATTTTAGGTACTGTAAAATACACAATTGGTGATGAATTGGATTTGATTTACGAGTCTGGCGGTTGTGATCGAAGCGTATCGCTTGCGGCTCCCTATCTACCATACCGACGTCGACCCCCTGCTCGTCCGCATGCTCAGTAAAGACTATCTCTGTGCAGTGCATGGTATGTCGCATTTTTCGTCCCAATATGGTCGAGTACACTGTACTAATATGGCGGCACGTACCGTCGACCCTCTCGCGTGCACGTATGTCATGTATGACGATCACACTATTGACACCCTTCCCGACTGTCGTATCCCCAAACTGGACACGCTCATTGTCCGTAACAAGGCCTGGGACAAGTAACGGGGAAGTACGCAGCTGGAATGGGACCCGCCGGCCATGCAGCGCTGCTGAGGCCGCGTGTGCTGCATCTCGATACATATTTCCACGACCAGCACCTCATTGATGCGTTGGCAATGCTTCCAGAGTTGGACGAGGTCTATCTCGGAGTCGTTCGACTCGATCGGCTTGGTAAATTTATAACATTTCATTGTGAACATGGAAGGGGCGATAGCTAAATGAGTGGATGGAAATCACCCGGGAGTTACCAGCTAGGATCAACTACAAGTGAACAAAAATCTGATTTGAAAGTCACCAGGAAGTCACAAGATGCCATTCGCAGTATATATTATAATGGGGAGCACCAGGTTCGCGAAAAAGGTTAAAAATCAAGCTAGAAACTCATAATTCCATGGAAATAGCTGGATAAATGTCGACGAGGCGCACTCCTGAATAAACCCGTGTGTTCCACTATGCCCAGATGCAACTTTATAGATTACAACAAACATTGTTCGAACCCGCTCGTTCCATCTCAGTTATGATGCCAGTTAAGGCAGACTGCAATATATATATATATATATATATATAATGAAAGGGGGCGTTTAGTGGGTAGGACACAGGGCATACCTTCCAAAAGCACATTTAGCGAGCCCTGCTGGAGTCCCACACACCGCGCGTGAGCGTGGTGCATAACGCATTCCCTCCCTTTCCCAACAAATAAAAATAAAAATAAAAAGTGAAATGAATAAAGTGGAAAATTTAGCCTAAGAAACAATACTGAAGTCGACTATGAATATACCTCAGTGATTTGAATTGCTAGGGTAGTGGTAGTGAGACTGAGCCGCGTGTGTCAGAAACAAGGATCAATCATGAGGGTATTATACATCAACTCACATGGGTCACGGCTCTTCATTGGCAGAAACCAGTCATCCCACCAGTCATCCCACCCGACTTGCTCTCTCCATTCCTTCAGGGTTACTCCGTTTCTATCGAGGAGGGTGACATTCTCCTCCATAGTGAGTTGATCAAGAGAGTCGCAGGTGTAATTGAATGGAGATGGATCCAATTGCCAGCCTCCGGGGTATCCCCAGGAATGACACTCCAGCGAAATCGTGACCGCTTGGATGTTACGGAAGGTGTTTGAGGGAAAGCTGGTGAGTCTCAAAAAAGCACGCTGGTCCCAGCTTCTCACATGAATAGTTTTCAGCGGGTGATGGGCGTCCAGTGGAGCACTTATCAAGAGCGGAATATTGGATAGGGTCAGGTCTTGAAGGGAAGGGAAATAATTGAGGTCAAATGGGAGCACAGGTGACTGGTACCCTACTGTAGAGTTATGTACCCACAGCGCAGCAGTCAGATGCAGTGCGACGAGATGTGGAGCAAATGGCTGGAAAATCCCAATCTCGAAAGGCGGATCCTCCCAACTATTGCCAAGTAGGACGCTAAGGAATTGAAGGCATGGTAATCTCCAATTGGGGAACTTCCAACTCGGGTTTGAGGGTTCCGATATCTCGACTATCAGGACTCGAAGGTTTGGGAGAGAAAGCGGCTCAACAGTTGGAGGAAGTCGGCCTAACTCAAGAGTGGTTATTCTGGGGTATGATCTTGAGAGGTTGGTAAGTGATAGGGATACAGGATATCTTGATGCGTCCCATCGGAGCCGGAGTGAGCGCAAGCTCTTGACAGACTCGGCACATGCAAGGAGCATCTCCAAGGGGTGTGCAGGTTTGATGTCATCCTCCATGTTAATCTCAAGTACAGCGAGACCCTGGGAGGCCTGGATCCAGTTGCACCATCTATCGAGAGTCTCGGCGGAAAGGGCCGCCCATCTCCGTTCGGTCATGCTACTCCGGTTAAAACAGAGCCGACGGACAGAGTACAGAGGGACTCTAGGCGCCAGTGGAGTATACTCGGGTATGGTGAGGCTGCGATAGGCGTATGTCTCCGCAATGGCTTGCCAGCTCTGGCACACGGCAGCGAGGTTGCGACGCCGAGCCTCGACCTCGTATTCACATCCGGCAGCATAGATGAATCGATGGAAGTCGTTGGTGTCGCAAGAGGTTTGCACCGCAGGGTCGTCGATGACTTCGTCGAATATTTGGTGCCAGATCTCGACTGGGAGGGCTGGCAGCATCGCGACCATTCTTCACGGGGGCTATGTGGTGGGACGGGGGGTCGGTGGATTGGGTTGTTTGGATGTGACCGCGAGATGCGCGGGATGAAATCAAGGCAATAGGCGCCGAGCAGCGCGCAGGCGTGCCTGGTGCGAGCATGGGTCGCTATTCACCGTACTAATACAAATTACCTGCGGCGTGAAAACGACTCTTTGGACCGCAGCTACTCGCGGCCGCAGTTGAGAGGTTCAAGACGGGAGAAGAGAAGAGCAACATGACCATGGTTACCGCCACCGAAATGATACATAGAACAAAGTAGACGCGATATGCGATATGCAGCGAGGTACACGGAAAGGTAAGCTAGGTACGATACAAGCGTGGACTCGAGGCGAGGATAGCAAGAGGCAGGACGGGGTATCAGAAAGTACGAGATCGTGCAAGAGAGAACCCTCCATCATATATAAGCTCTACCACTGTTCACCACCTGAATGGTTTGGTATTGCCTCTCGGCGGCTTGGTGGCCGGCGTAGAAGATTTCCCAGAGGTGATAGTCGTCCGTTTGGTAGGATTGAATGACCTTCTCCATTTCTCCGCTTGCATTTTGACAAAATTGAGGTCGCGGTTGGACTGTGCGGCGAGGAATAGCGGTCCCTTAGCGCGATGCTTGCTCACATCCGGCTCGACATATCCAGTTGGCGCCTTGGGTTCGGACAACCGGTCCACCCATTTCTCCATTTCACGGTTGTCTCGGTGAAGTGAACCCCCATTTGTCTTGATAATGCTTTCCTTGATGGTGAGGCATTCTCCCTTGTCCAGCGGTTCAGGTTGCGAAGGGGTGATGCACTCCATGTCCACCTCTTTGCGGAGCACAAAGTCGACATCCACACCCGAGAAGAACGCAACACTCAGTGGGAGGTCATCTAATCCTAGTCGATAGGCAAATAGGCTCCTAGTCCATAAGTTCGCAATTTGAAGGGCCAACGTTGCACGATACTTGTCCTCCTCTTTGACGAGATAGCGAACTTCGTCATGGACGGAGATCATGAAACGAGCCTGGATGTTGTATTTGACGATGAGGTGTTCCATGGATACGATGAGGAGGTGGAGATAGTCAACACCAGAGGACTGAACGACCCAGTTGATCCTCGACGGGAGGAAATCTGCGCCAAATTCTTGTGGGAGATGCTTCTTTGACAGCGCAGAAGTGACGCCACACCCGAGAGCTGGCGTTTGAGGATCATCCGAACGCGCGATTTCCTCTAGCTTATTAAACAGAAAGCTTTCAGACCCGCCATACCAGAACTTGCGCCCAAAATAGTCCGTTTTGTGTGTATTCCTTCCTTTGGTGGAGGCATATAATCCTTCTGCCTTCTTCAGCGCCTCCGAAGCCGTCATCTTCGCATTTCCTTGTTGAAGCAGCAACACCGCGTGTCGCATACCCGCCCCATAGATACGTGAATAGTTGAACACCTTCGCTTGGTCTCGAGAAATACCGAGGATGGACGCAGTCTTCGAATGTAAGTCGGTCCCATCCTTCTTTGTCCCCTCGAGAGTCATCCACCCAACAGCGGTGGCACCGTGCATTCCGAACTGTGCATCGCCCATGACGGACGATATCCAGAGCTCTTCCGAGTCGACGTCCGCACCAACAATTGCGTAACCTGGAGGAGCGCGAACCATAGCCTTCAACTCCGATCCAACACGATTCGCTTTCGCGTTCGAGGCAGTCAGCCAAGTCTTCTCAATGGCGCGTCGAGTAACTGCGCCCATGGTGATAATTTGTGGGAGGATGATACCCCATTTCTCCTCTGCCTTTTGCTCCTGACCCAGACCCAGCTCTCCGGGTTGCTTCTCCCACACAACCATTTGCTTCGTAATCCGATCCCTCGCACTGATCCAATAACTACACTGGGCGTTCATATCCAGGGCCTCCTTCGTAACCTCACCAGGACCACTCAGCGATCCATCTTGCGCAAACTTGATAAACGTCTTGGAGAGCGGGCTCCCGACATTAGCCTCCTCCCCGTCTTTGTGCGGGAGTTTGTAGAACTTGTACCCGTGGTCGGTTGACAGTTGCTTGAGCTCACAGTCATCCTGGTGGTCGAATTCCAGCGGCTGCTGGCGGGTAATAAACTCCGAATCAGGAGAGACACGGAAGAGCCAGCCATGTTGGCGTGAGTGGAAGAGTGGGTGGCCAAGCCAGCCTAGACGAAGCAGGAGAGGGGCAAAGCGGTTCCGGACAGTGATGTCGATAGTTCCCCGAGGAGCTCCTTCACGCGGTTTTGCGAGATCCCAATACCATTTCGGCCAGACGGGGGAGGGAGAAATGGGGTTCGTAGACGTGGATGTGGGTACTGGAGAGGCATCGGGTTGAGAAATATTCTCTAAGTTAGGGACGAATTCTTCAACAACCTCGACTGGATGCTCGACCATCTCCCAATTAAGTTGCCTCATTGAGACCGTTCTCGCCGACCTTTGCCTCCTCATGACATCCTCTGCAATGTCCATCAGCTGATCCAGCACACCCGCCGCCGTCATGAGCCCTTTCATATCACTCCCTAGCTCTATCGCAAGCTCTGGGTAGTCGGCCGTCAGAATGCCCTGCTCGAACAATTTTTGGGTGACATCCTTTGATAGCAGAGGTTTATCTTGCGCATACTCGGGCCAAGGAATCTTGAAAAACACCGCGCCGTCTTTTGAAAACTCCTCAAGTTCGGGAGGATCAATGATCTTCGCATTTGCCGGCACACAGCGCAGTTTTTGTCGACAAAGCCAACAGGCGTTCGAATGGGACCAGAACATCTGGTGACCATTGTACTTCAAATTGAGCAGCAAGGGCAGAGTCAACGCCAGTGCATGTTCGTCGAGGTTTTTCAGATCTTCGATCTCCTTGCGCCATCGAGGCACAGAATGAGTCTTGATGATCTTGCGCTGGAGAACTTTCTTCTTTCTCGTCCTCGTGGGCACCACTTCATTTTGCGCTGCGAGTTCCTTCTTCGTGGGCACATGAAATCCCCGGCTCTTTCCAGCAACCTTGGGCGTCCAATCCATCTGCGAGAGCCAAACATCCTTCTCCCAATCTCCACTCTCGAACATACCTTTGGCCTCCTCCGCCAGCTGGATGAGCTTGTTCTTAACGCTATTTTCAAGCTCGTGGTACTTCCTCTCTGCGCGTTCGATGTAACGTTCCCACTCTTGATTGACGGGGAGCAATGAATTCCCCATCGCCATCACACCCGCCCAGGACACAGGATGAGGGCACATCTCCCGGAAGAGAGGAAAGACCGCACGGAAGACCGCGTGCGTGACCTCGACGTCCTTGGCGCAGTAATTGATATACTTCTCAATTTCGCTGCGGATATGCTCCGGTGACTCGGTCATAAACGCGTTGCGCACTTCCTTCTCGAGCTCGACCTTGCAGTATAGACGCGCAACGTCCGCAAGCGAATTGACGGAAGTAATATCTTCCCACCGTTTGACATCGGCCTCGCCATCGTCCTCAAATTCGGTCGGTGTTGGTAAAAGTAGGAGGTCTGGAAGACTTGCTCCAACCTCTCGTAGCTGGCTCTCCAAGTCTGCTCTCCTCCCAGAGTCGGTCTCCACTTCCAACTCATCCTCAAGGTAGCTGAGAAGGTCATATACCATCTCTTCGTTCTCCATCCGTGCTTGCTTTTTCACCTTTGCACGCTTGTTCCACGCAGGGCGTTGGTGGGACGAAATGCCGTTAACTGCGACGTGCAGCGCCATGGTATCGATCCACTTCGTTTCCGTCCGACGTATGTCATACTCTTCCTTTACCCTCGCGCGGTCGTATGCGACGTTGTGCCCTACCACGATTCGTGGCGTCTCTCGTGGGCCAAGCGGAACAAGGTGCGCAGAGTCGGCGGTAGCATCTAATAACCAGGGAGATATCCAGCAGTACCACGCACTAGGGGACGCCGCACAAGCCAGGATCGCGTAGTTGTGATATGGCGGCATTGTTTCGACGTCGAAAGATAACAGTTGTTCGTCCGGGTACGGAACAGATGTGGGAATGCCATTGACATCGTACCGAGTCCAACCAGGCGTAATATTCCATCTTTCTGGTTTAGGTGGAAGCGTGTCTGAAGCGAAAGCTTCCGCCTGGGAAAGGGATGTATTGGCGATTTTTGAGCCGATCGCGTAGATATGGGAGTCAAGCGTAGGCGCTTCAAGAGGTGGGAGAGTAAACGTAAAGTTGTCGAGCACCTGTCCTTTCTTTGGATCCAGGCCGTGCGCCTTGAGATGTTGGAGGGAAAGGGTGACTGCGGATTTGTCCTGTGGGGGGACCTTGACGTTTCGAAATAGCTGAGCATGGAGGCCTCGTGGTAATAGTTGTACCCCGGCGGCGTTACAAACGACTGAGGCAAGTGTTAGGACGCTGGATCGAGATGTAGTAAGGAATGCGGCCTACCTTTCGACTCGCCTATCGGTTTTCCTCTGTAAATTGGTTCTGGAGCATTGGGTACTTGGTGACGCGTAATTACCCGCTTCGGGGACAGGTGCTTGTACTGGGTTGATTGTAGTTCCGCAACTGAGAACGAGAGCCGTCGATAGGAAACATTTGGGAAAGAGGAACCATATTCGGTTGCAACAGGGCGTGATAATAAGTGACCAGAGGGTATAATGCTGCGCTTGCGTTTCCTCGAATTATGAACGGGATGGGACAAGTTCGAGTTCGCTAAAAGTACATCGACGGAAGAAGTTAGCACCGTAAACGGAGGCAGGGAAACATATAAGCAAGTTTGGGTGTACCCATCGACGCACTGGACGCGATATGTGAGGTAATTGTTCGAACCGGCCCTGAATAATTTTTGGAGGCGGCAGAGGTATACTCCAACAGATGTTTTGGCGCTGCTTGGAGCATCTAAGGCGTAACCACGAATGATCTGGACTATCTGAGTTGCCAGAGGAAATGGAGTGCCGGGGTGAGTGGGTCCAAGTCCGTAAATAACTTATCGAGGTCGCAAGATCCGCACGCGGTGGAGAAGGTGTACACGTGCATTGTCCTCGCTCGGGATCGAGGAGTCGGATGGGTTGTCGGGCTGGGTCGAGACGGTGCAAGGGATTAATGTTTGGTTGCACCGCAGGCAGAAATGACATTGAAGTTAAAGATACAGGACCCAGTTACTTTAAAGTCGGAATATTTCAAATCCTTAAATGTGGGAATACTTCGAACATCGAATATTACCTTCCTCACCATTAACGGCAGCAGGCCAATCTCCAATATCGTTGTGAAGTTCGCCGGGAAGCACAAGTGGCCATTTCTGGATGTGTGGGTCCTTTACTCAGAGCTCAATAAGAGTGGGGTGCTTTAAATTCTCATTCAAACTAGCCAGTCCACACGCGAGCTGTATAGCCGATATTTGTACATCTTTTGGATCATAGCGCAAGAATGATCACGGCTCAACCAAGGTCCTGATTAATGATAGGAATACTTGACTACCTATCTGTTGCTGAAAGTGTGTGCGCCATTCTTGTTTGGAAGCCTTGCCTGTGAATGTAATTATGTACCTGTGGTGTGCTCGGGGCCAAGTCGTTCTAGTAACGTATACGCTTAAAATTTTCTTGGACTGTTTGGCGTAATCCATCCTCCAGCAGGACTCCTCGTTCCGAGCAGAGATGAACAACACTCGCGACATCATTTTCGACATGATGGTCTTCCTCCACCGCCCCGACATGATCGGTGGGCAATATGGCACTCCAAGCCCATTGTAGGCGGGTCACGATGATACACTCGAGGTGACTCCGGTGTTTCTCGCGTCCAAGCAGTGCCGTGATGCTCTTCGAGTCCCATCTAGGGATGCGGAAAGTCTTAAGAGGATGGCCGAGAGGTGGTGGACACGGAACAGAGGGAACTGGAGTGCTAGTACCATCGATTGCGAGCTCCACAAGGTTCGGGTAGCTCTCCCAGGGCGGGAGTGCCCAACGCATGGCCGTCTCAATTGAGCCCGCAAAAAAGACACACCCGAGTATTAGGTGCTTCAGAGTACACCGGTAAGGTGCAACGAGCACGGCAGGGTCACGGGTATATCCTGCGATAGGCACACTAAGGTAATTTAGGGAAGGGAGATTGAAGCATTCGTGCGGGCGACAACTTGATGACTGACATAACCATCGGAGGTTGGTTAGTCGAGGCAATACGATGGGGTGTTGCGGTGGTTCGGCAATATTGATGTCGAAATAGAGAGTACGGAGGTTGGAAAACGCAGCGAGGCTATTGAAAAGTGGGTTGGAATGCTCTGGAAGTACCATAAATAATCGAGATACGAGAGATATTCGTCGAAGATTGCTGTGTTTCTCATGATTTTCGGCGAGTCGAAGCAACGGAGCTCCGTATTCACCCGTGGTGGAATGCAGGTCGCAAAATAAACTAACCGTCTCCCATTTGGTCTCCTGGGTGTAGTGTGCTGGAAGAGCATTGTCTATGTATACGTGCAGCGAATGTGCGCCGGGTAGCCGACCACGGTCCACCAAACGATCCGCGCGGGAATCCGCAAATGACTTCCACGAACGGCAGACTAGGCGGAGAGCTCGTCTTTTCCTCTCTGAACACGCGTAGAGCTCGAAGGCTCTATTAGATATCTCCTTCTGCTTTGCGACCCAATCATAAAAATCGTCGAGCGTGCATCCAAGATCAAAGAAGAAAGGAATATCAATGACCGAATCGAGGATCTCTTCCCAGATTTCCAAAGGCAGTCGATTCGTCGCAGATAAGCACATCCGATCAGATTGGC